>Ga0164241_10002325_pt1 | contig 20864 bp, 23 predicted proteins | sample OricomyardsoilBY_FD_108780 | JGI IMG/M metagenome (GOLD analysis project Ga0164241, IMG submission 108780) | Backyard soil microbial communities from Emeryville, California, USA - Original compost - Back yard soil (BY) | ecosystem: Environmental > Terrestrial > Soil > Unclassified | place: USA... | reverse complement strand
GACGCCTCCGCGCTCGTGGCGTTCCTGATGCGCGAGCCGGCAGCCCACGTGGTCGGGGAGGCGGTGGCGCGCGGCGACGCCCAAGCCCCGACCTTGATCGGCGTCGAGACGATGTCCGCGATCATGCGGATGGAGCGGCGCGGCGTGGTCGACGCGGAGACCGCGCACGAGGCTGCGGCGGTTGCTCGCGGCGCGCGGATCTCGCTCGTGCCCGACCGGGAGCTCCTGGCACGGGCCTGGACGCTGCGACACAACGTCACCGCGTACGACGCCCTCTACGTCGCCCTCGCCGAGCACCTCGGCTGTCCCCTCATGACGACGGATCGGCGCCTGGCACGGGCCGTCGAGGACACGATCGCCGTCACGTTGATCCCGGAGACGGCCGGCTGACCTAGAGCCCCATCTGCCGGCCGAGGATCTCCTTCATGATCTCGTCGGTGCCGCCGCCGATCGGGCCGAGGCGGGCGTCGCGGGCCCAGCGCTCCACGCCGTACTCGCGCATGTAGCCGGCGCCGCCGTGGATCTGCAGGCACTCGTCCATCAGCTCGAACGCGGCGCGCTGGGTCACCAGCTTGGCCATCGTCACCTCGCGGGTGGCGTCGTGGCCCTCGTGGAAGAGCCGCAGCGCGTGGTAGGTGAGGGTCCGGCCCGCCTCGATGCTCGTGGCCATCTCCGCGAACTTGTGGCGGGTGACCTGGAACGTGCCGATCGGCCGGCCGAACGCGGTGCGCTCCAGGGCGAACCGCAGGGTGCGGTCGAAGGCGTGCTGCATCGCCGCCACGGCGCCCAGGGCCATCAGCAGCCGCTCCCACTGGAAGTTGGCCATGATCAGCTTGAAGCCCTCGTTCATGCCCCCGAGCAGGTTCTCGGTGGGGACGAAGACGTCGTCCAGCGCGATCAGGGCGGTGTCGGACGCGTCCCAGCCGAGCTTGTCGATCTTCTCCGCCGTGTATCCGGGCTGGTCGGTGTCGACGATGAAGAACGAGAGGCCGCCGTGGCCGCCCTCGGCCGTGGTCTTGGCCGCGGTGACCATGAAGTCCGCCCGCACGCCGTTGGTGATGAACATCTTGGATCCGTTGAGGACCCAGCCGCCGTCGACCTCGGTCGCCTTGGTGCGGATCGACGCCACGTCGGACCCGGCGTCCGGCTCGGTGATGCCCAGCGCGGCGATGCGCGTCCCGGCGATCGCGGGCCGCAGGTAGCGCTCGTGCTGGTCGTCGGTGCCGAACTTGAAGACCGGCGGCGCGGCGATGCCGACGTGGGCGCCGATCCCCGCGGCGAGGCCGCCGGAGCCGCAGCGGGCCAGCTCCTCGGTGAACACGGCGTCGTGGAGGTGGTCGCCGCCCTGGCCGCCGAGCGCCTCGGGGAACTTCAGCCCGAGGAACCCGTGCGCGGCCAGCTTCCCGAACACCTCGTCCGGGAACCACTTGTCGTCCTCCCATCGCTGGGCGTAGGGCGTGAGCTCGGTCTCCACGAAGCGCCGGATCGAGGCCCTGAGGTCCTCATGCTCCTGCGTGAAGGGCGGCAGCAGCCGCCGCTCGGCGGTCTGCGCGGCGTCGAGCACGGCTTAGAGTCCGTACGAGCGGCCGATGACCTCGAGCATGATCTCGTCGGTGCCCGCCCCGATGCGGTTGAGCCGCAGGTCGCGCCACACGCGCTCGACCCCGTACTCCTTCATGTAGCCCGCGCCACCGTGGATCTGGATGCACTCGTCGGCGACCTCGACGGCGATGCGCGAGGAGTAGAGCTTGGCCATGGAGATCTCGCGGACCGGGTACTCGCCGTTGCCGATGCGCCACGCGGTGGCGTAGACCATCTGGCGGGCGGCCTCGATCTTCGTGGCCATCTCCGCGAACTTGTGGCGGGTGACCTGGAACTTGCCGATCTGGCGGCCGAACGCGGTGCGCTCGAGCGCGTACTTCAGGGTCTGGTCGAACACCCGCTGGGCGGCCGCGACGCCGCCGGCGGCGGCGGCGATCCGCTCGCTCTGGAGCTCCCACATGATGTGGTAGAAGCCCTTGCCGACCTCGCCCAGGACGGCGCTGGCCGGGACGCGGACGTCCTGGAAGGCCATCAGCGCGGTGTCGCTGGCCCGCATGCCGAGCTTGTCGAGCTTCTTCTCCAGGATCACGCCGGGCGCGTCCATGGGGACGAGGAAGAGCGTGATGCCGTCGTGGCCGGCGTCCGGGTCGGTCTTGGCCACGAGCACGATCACGTCGGCGCGGTGGCCGTTGGTGATGTAGGTCTTGGAGCCGTTGATGACGTACTCGTCGCCATCGCGCACGGCGCGGGTCTTGATGCCGGCGACGTCGGAGCCGGCGTCCGGCTCGGTGATGCCGAGGGCGAGGATCTTCGTGCCGGCGATGGCGGGCACGGCCCACTCCTGCTTCTGCTCCTCGGTGCCGAACGCCAGGATCGGCGGCAGCGCCATGTCGGTCTGGACCGCGACGCCCATCGCCAGGCCGCCGCACTGGGCGTGCACCATCTCCTCGGCGAGGACGATCGCCGTGTAGTAGTCGCCGCCCTGGCCGCCGTACTCCTCGGGCTTGTCGAGGCCGAGGAACCCGAGCTCGCCCATGCGCGTGAAGACGGAGTCGGGGAACGTCGTCTCCTCCCACTCGTCGGCGTGGGGGGCCAGCTCCTTGATCGCGTAGCTGCGGATCGACTCGCGCAGCTGCTCGTGCTCGTCGGTGAAGATGAAGTGCTTCCTGGCGGCCCCGAAGTCGGGCTTCAGGACGGTGTCGGCGCTGGCCATGGCGGGTGCTCCTGGACGGGATGGGGGTCCGGCCGACGGTACCGGGCGCCCGCCGGAAAGTAAACAGTGGCACTTTCTACTTTCCATGGATCGGCCCAGCGAAGTAGCATCCGCGCCATGCGCCTCCCACCCCGCGTCGCCGCTCCTGCCGTCGTCCTGCTCGTCGGGCTGCTGCTGGCCGGATGCGGGGCCTCGGTGAGCGTCGGAGACGACGGCTCCAAGACCGTGGATCAGGCCGACGTCGAGACCCTGGACCAGGCCGACATCGGCTTCACGTTCGACCACCCGGCGGCGTTCGAGAAGGTGAAGGTCGATGCGAAGAACACCCAGGGCAAGGTCCGCGTCCTGCTGGGGATCGACGACAACAACCTGATCGCCGTCCGCCAGTTCGCGCCCAAGGCGGCGCCCTCGGCCTCCGACCTGAAGGCGGCGGCCGTGAGCTTCGCCACCGCCAACGGCGTGCCCGCCTCGGCGGTGAGCGTCGGGAAGCGCTCCGGCATCGACGTCGCCACGTTCGACACGGCGACGAAGGTCGACGGGACGAACACCGCCAACGCCGAGAACGTGTTCGCGATCGGCGGGGCGACGTGGCAGCTGGAGTGCCAGTCGACGCAGGACCACACCGCGGCCGTGCGCAAGGCGTGCGACACGGCGCTGGATTCGATCAAGCCGAAGTGAGAGAGCCCGTGAGCTACGAGACCCTGAAGTACGCGACGTACGGGAGCATCGCCAAGATCGCCCTCGACCAGCCCGAGACGCGCAACGCGCTGTCGGACCAGGTGTTGGACGAGCTGCTCGCCGCCTTCACCGAGGCCCGCGACGACGGCGCGGTGCGCTGCGTGGTGCTGACGTCGACCCACGAGAAGGTGTTCTCCTCCGGCGGCAACCTCGCGGGCTTCGCCTCCGAGGTGCCGTACGTCCACAAGTACCAGGGCATCGATCGCTTCCCGCGCCTGTTCGAGCTGATCGGGATGCTCGGCAAGCCGACGATCTGCGCCGCCAACGGGCACGTGCTCGCCGGCGCCCTGGGGGTGGCCCTGGCCTGCGACCTGATCATCGCCAAGGAGGGCGTCACGTTCGGCACGCCGGAGATCAACGTCGGCGTGTTCCCCTTCATGATCATGGCCCTGATCTACCGCAACGTCGGGCGCAAGAAGGCCAACGAGCTGCTGCTGCTCGGCGACCGGATCAGCGCCGAGGAGGCGGAGCGGATCGGCATCGTCAACCGGGTCGTGCCCGCCGAGGAGTTCGACGACGCGGTGAACGACTGGGCGACGCGGCTCGCCGCCAAGTCCCCGCTGCTCATGGGCATGGGCAAGGACGCGATGCACCGCCAGCAGGACCTGCCGCTCACCGAGGCGCTGGAGTTCCTACGCGGCCAGCTCGCCCTCGCGTTCACCACCGACGACATCCAGGAGGGCGTCAAGGCGTTCTTCGAGAAGCGCGAGCCCGAATTGAAAGGCCAGTGATGCCCCCCGAGACCGACGCCCCGACCGCCCCGCCGTCCATCCTGCGGCCGCTCGTCGAGGAGCTGCACGCCCGCCGGCGCGCCGCCGAGCTGGGCGGCGGCGAGGAGCGCATCGCCCGCCAGCACGAGGCCGGCAAGCTGACCGCGCGCGAGCGGCTGGCCCTGCTGATGGACGAGGGCACGTTCGAGGAGCTGGGCGTCCACGCGGGCATCCACTACTCGGTCCGCGGGCTGGAGCACAAGGAGGCGCCGGCCGACGGCGTCGTCACCGGCTACGGCAAGGTCGACGGCCGCATGGTCGCGGTGTGCGCCTACGACTTCACCGTGATGGCCGGGTCGATGGGCATGACCGGCGAGCACAAGGTGACGCGCCTGCGCGAGCTGGCCCTCACCAAGCGCATGCCGTTCGTGTGGCTGCTGGACAGCGCGGGCGCCCGCATCCAGGAGGCGGTGGGGTCGCTGTTCGCGGGCTCCGGATACCTCTTCCGGGAGGAGGTGGTGATGAGCGGCGTCATCCCGCAGGTCGCCGCGCTGATGGGCCCGTGCGCCGCGGGCACCGCCTACATCCCCGGGCTCGCCGACTTCGTCCCGATGGTCAAGGGCCGCGGGTCGATGGCCCTGGCCGGCCCGCACCTCGTGCGCGCCGCCGTGGGGGAGGACGTCACCCAGGAGGAGCTCGGCGGCTCCCGCGTGCACTGCCGCAAGTCGGGCGTGGGCGATCTCGAGGTGGCCTCCGACGAGGACTGCATCGCGCAGATCAAGGCCTACCTGTCGTACATGCCCTCCCACAACGAGGAGCGGCCGCCGATCGTCCCCACGGACGATCCGGTCGACCGCATGGACGACGAGCTGCTGGACGTGCTGCCGGAGTCCAACCGCAAGCCGCACGACATGTACGAGATCATCCGGCGCATCGTCGACGACGGGGTGTACTTCGACATGAAGCCCCAGTTCGCCAAGACGATCATCACCTGCTTCGCGCGGTTCGGCGGGCGCCCGGTGGGCATCGTGGCCAACCAGCCCAAGCACCTCGGCGGCATCCTCGACAACGACTCCGCCGACAAGGCCGCGCGGTTCGTCAACCTCTGCAACGCCTACGGGATCCCGCTGCTCTTCCTGCAGGACGTGCCCGGCTTCATGGTCGGCAGCAAGGTCGAGGCGGGGGGCATCATCCGCCACGGGGCCAAGATGCTCTACGCCGTCGCCAACGCGACGGTCCCCAAGATCACCGTGGTCATCCGCAAGGCCTACGGGGCGGGCTACTACGTGATGAACGGGCGGGCGTACGAGCCCGACCTGATCGTCGCGTGGCCGAGCGCGGAGATCAGCGTGATGGGCGCCGAGGGCGCGGTGGAGATCGTGTTCCGCCGCCAGGTCGAGGAGGCTGAGGACCCTGCGGCCAAGAAGGCCGAGCTGATCGCCGGCTATCGCAAGATCATCGACGTCTACATCGCGGCCAAGAACGACATGATCGACGACGTCATCGACCCGCGCGAGACGCGTCCCCGCATCATCAAGGCCCTGGAGATGGCGGAGAACAAGCGCATCCAGCGGCCGTGGAAGCGCAACGGCGTCGTACCCGTCTGAGCTCCGACCCCGGACACAGAACGGGCCGCCAGTTTGCGCTGGCGGCCCGTTCCGGAGGGTGAGGATGGAATGTCCGTTCCGATGAGGCGAGTGACCGGTCCGTCGATCACAAGAACCACTGTGAAGCGGGCAGGCAGGAACTCGGTATGCAGCGGGGAGACGGGAGGTAGGCTCGCGCCATGACGCTCTATCCCAGCCTTCGCTATCGCGACGCTCCGTCGGCACTCGCCTGGCTGCATGAGGCGTTCGGCTTCGTCGAGCGGGCGGTCCACGCCGGTCCGGATGGGACGATCGCGCACGCGGAGATGGACGCGGCCGGAGGCGTCCTCATGCTCGGCAGCGACGGGGGGCGCAGCGAAGATCGCTTCGGAGCGCACGCTGGCCGGGGATGGACCTACGTGTCGATCGACGATCCCGATGTGCTCTTCGCCCGGGCGGTGGCCGCCGGGGCCGAGGTCGTCTCGCCCTTGGCCGACACCGATTACGGCTCGCGCGACTTCTCGGTGCGGGATCCCGAGGGCAACCTCTGGAGCTTCGGGACCTACGCGCCCTAGGTCTCGCGAGGTCAGGACCCGGCGTCCTCGGGAGCTCCGCTCAGGCTGTCGGCACGCCCGCGGCCTTGAGCGCGTGGCGCGCGGCCGCGGCGTCGGTCACCAGGGTGTTGAGCAGCCCTGTGCGCAGCGCCCCGAGGATCGCGCCGTGCTTGGGCGCCCCGCCCGCCGCCGCGAGCACGCGGGTGGTCCGCAGCTGCGTGCGGGACATCGAGATCGCGTGGTCGGTGAGGGCCGCGCCGAGCGGTCCGCCGTCGTCGTCGAAGACGTGGACCAGGACGTAGCCGGCCGCGTGGTCGGGCGCCTCGCGCAGCTCCGCGCCGACGCCGATCCCCACGAGCGCGAGGTCGACCTTCTCGAACATCTCCACGGTGGGGCGGATCACGTCGTTGGCCATCAGCTCGTCGCGGGCGTGCTTGCTCGCGACCGCCGGCGCGGGCAGGGCGTGGAGGCGGCCGCCGAGCCGCTCGGCGAAGCGCAGGGCGATCTCCGTGGGCCCGGTGCCGGGCTCCAGACCGGGGATCGCGCCGCAGATCTGCACGACGTCCACGTCGGTCGCGGTGCCGTCGGGTAGGCCGGCGGCGACCTGCTGCAGGGTGGTGCCCCACGCCACGCCGAGCGTGTCGCCGGGCTGCAGGAGGTCGGGGAGCCAGGCCGCGGCGGCCTGGGGGATCGCGCCCACGCGGCGCACCACGACCGCGACGTCGAGCCCGTAGGCGTCCTCCAGCGCGCGGGACAGCGTGCTCTCGTCCTCGACGGGATCGCGGATCTCGACCCGGACGATGCCCTCCTCGCGGGCCTGGTCCAGCAGCCGCGCGACCTTGAAGCGGGAGAGGCCGAGGCGCTGGGCGATCTCCTGCTTGGTCAGGCCGTGGTCGAAGTACAGGCGCGCGATGTGCGCCTTGGCAACGTCTCCGGGCATGCGCACATGAGGATAGCCTGCTCAGATGAGCTGTGAAGGCGGTGTTCTCGAGGGTTGGGCCGGACACCTGGGCTCCGCGCGATGCACACTCCCTCTCCAAGTTGTTGCCACCCCTCGGCAACAACTTGGAGAACGTCGCGCGGCGCGTCTCGCCGCCGCGCGACTCCCCCTCCTGGCCCGCTGTCGTTCGCTGAGGGTCCGCGTCGTCCACAGCCCCGGCGTCCCCGCGCATCTCGAAAAGTAGGTGGTAAGACTTCCTACTTCTCATTAGGCTCCCGGGCATGGCCCTCGAAGACCCCGTCATCATCACCAACTCGATCTCGGGCGCGATCGCCAACCGCGATCAGTGCCCGGCGATCCCCTACACCCCCGCCGAGTACGCCGCCGAGGCGCGGCGCGTCGTCGACGAGGGCGGCGTGATGATCCACATCCACGCCCGCACGCCCGACGGCACGCCGTCCTTCGAGATCGAGGACTTCCGGGCGATCACCGAGGCGATCAAGGCCGAGGTGGGGGACGCGGCGATCATCAACTACTCGACCGGGGCGATCGGCCTCTCGGTGGAGAAGCGCCTGGCCTACCTCGACGCGCTGCGCCCCGACGTGGCCGCGCTGAACATGGGCTCGCTCAACTACGCGAAGTACTCCAAGAGCCGCAAGCAGTTCGTCTTCAACACCGTGTTCGTCAACCCGTTCGACGACATCATCGCCCTCCTCAACGCGATGAACGAGTACGGCATCAAGCCCGAGCACGAGTGCTTCGACCTCGGCCACGTCGGCTCGCTGGCCCCGCTGATCGACATGGGGATCCTCAGCCGGCCGCACGTCTCCTGCGTGATGGGCGTGACCGGCGGGGTGCCGCCGACCGCCCGCAACCTCGCCGCGATGGCCGACAACGTCCCGGCCGACGGCCACTGGGGCGTGATCGGCATCTCGCGTGACCAGTGGATGCTCGTCGGCGCCGCGCTCAGCCTCGGCGGCTCGATCCGCGTCGGGCTGGAGGACAACTTCTACCTCCCCGACGGGACGATGGCCCGCTCCAACGGCGACCTGATCGCCAAGGCCCGGGAGATGACGGTGAACGCCGGGCGCCGCCCGGCCACGGTCGACGAGGCCCGCGCCCTGCTCGGCCTCACCGGGGCGGGCGCGGCATGAGCGCCCCCGGCACCCTGCCCCTCGCCGGCCTCAAGGTCCTCGACCTCTCGCGGCTGCTGCCCGGCCCGTTCTGCTCGCTCATGCTCGCCGACTTCGGCGCCGACGTCATGAAGGTGGAGGACACCGGCATGGGCGACTACGTCCGCTGGGCGCCGCCCTTCCACGCGGGGGTCGAGGACAGCGCCAAGGGCGCGATGTTCCTGGCCCTCAACCGCAACAAGACCTCGGTGCGCATCAACCTCAAGGAGGACGCCGGCAAGGAGGTCCTGCTCAGGCTGGTGGCCGACGCGGACGTCGTGCTGGAGTCGTTCCGCCCCGGCGTGCTCGACCGGCTCGGTGTCGGCTACGAGGCGATGCGCGCGGTCAACCCCGGCATCGTCTACTGCGCGATCAGCGGCTACGGCCAGGACGGCCCGATGCGCGACCGCTCCGGCCACGACATGAACTACCTCGGGCTGATCGGGCTGCTCGGCCTCACCGGCGACGCGGGCGGCGCGCCCGTCCAGGCGGCCGGGCAGATCGCCGACATCGGCGGCGGCGCCCTGATGGCCGCGTTCGGCATCCTCGCGGCGCTGCGCGAGCGCGACCGCTCCGGGGAAGGCCAGTTCGTCGACGTCTCGATGGCCGACGGCGCGCTGTCCTGGCTCGGCATGCCGGCCAGCACCGCGCTGGCGGGGGGCGACGTCCCGCGCCGCGGCGAGGTCGCCCTGGCCGGCCAGTTCGTCTGCTACCGGCCGTACGCGGCGTCCGACGGCTGGGTCTCGCTCGGCGCGCTGGAGCCGAAGTTCTGGCGCAACTGGTGCCTGGGCGTCGGCCGCGAGGACCTGATCGCCGGCCAGTTCGACGGCGTCGGCTCGTCCACCCACGAGGAGGTCAGCGGGATCTTCGCGGCCCGCACCCGTGCCGAGTGGAGCGCGTTCGCCGCCGAGCACGACTGCTGCCTGGAGCCCGTGCTGGAGCTCGACGAGGTGCTCGACTCCGAGCTGGTCGCCGCCCGCGAGATGGTCGTGGAGCTCGACCAGCCGGGGGCCGAGCAGCCCGTCCGGCTGCTGGGCGCCCCGGTCAAGCTCTCCCGCACGCCGGCGGACACGAACCGCCGGCCCGGCCCGGGGCTGGGCGAGCACACCGACGAGGTGCTGCGCGCCGCCGGCTACGACGACGACGCCATCGCCGCGCTGCACGCGGCGGGCGCGGTCGGCGGCGTGCCGTCCGGCGCCCAGGGGAGCTTCCTGGGGTGAACGGCGACGGCCTGCTGAAGATGAGCGAGCTGGCCGAGGCCTCCGGGGTCTCGGCCGGCACGATCAAGCACTACCTGCGCGAGGGGCTCCTCGGGGCCGGCGACGACGGCGTGGTGCGCACCAGTCGCAACATGGCCTACTACCCGCCGGAGTTCGTCGAGCGGATCCAGCTCATCAAGCGGCTGCAGGAGGAGCGGTTCATGCCGCTGCGCCTGATCCGCAAGGTGCTGGACGAGGATCCCGTGCGCGCGCAGGCCATCGTCGACACCGAGGACCGCATCATCGAGCGCACGCTGGCCCGACGGGGGGAGAACGAGCGGATGCCGGTGGCCGAGGCGCTTGAGCGCTACGCCGTCCCGCAGGACGCCCTGGACCGGCTCGCCGAGCTGGGCGTCCTCAGCCCGGACGCGCAGGGCTACGAGGCGGACGACGTGGCGATGATCGAGGCGCTCAGCCGCTTCCGCGCGGGCGGCTACGACGAGTCGCTCGGCTTCACGGTCTACGAGACGCTGCGCTACCGCGAGGCGCTCCAGCCGCTGGTCGAGGAGGAGGTCCGCGCGCTGCTGGACCGCCTCGCCGGCTCCGGGGAGATCGACGAGGACCAGGCCGTGGAGATCATCGTCGCGGGCACCGAGCCCCTGCGCGAGCTGATCGGGGCGATGCACAGCAAGCTGCTGATCGCCGAGCTGCGCCGCCAGCGCGGCGCGGCGGCCGACTGAGCGAACTGGCTCACCACGTTCCCGCTCAGCGGGAAGCTGGTGAGCCAGTTCGGGAGGGCGTCACCACTTGGCGGTGTGGTCCTCCATCACGCCGTAGCCGGTGGCGAGCTCGCCGGCGCCCGGCAGGGTGCCCGTGAACGTCCCGAAGGGCTGGCGGTAGTGGCTGGCGATCAGGCCGTAGTTGCTCGTCTGGCCGCGCTCGGACTCGATCGCGCAGCGCAGCTCGCCGCCCTCGCGGAACGCGCAGCCGGCGAGGTCGTCGAGGAAGCGGACCGGGCCGACCTCGTGCGGGCGCCCGGCGACCCACACCGTCCGCTCGCTCGAGGCGAGCGCGTCGTGCACGCCGTCCACCAGGTTCCAGGTCACGGCCCGGCCGTCGGTGAGGGTGCCCACGCCGGCCGACCACTTCCAGGCGGTGCGGCGGGCGTGGTAGCCCGCCGAGTCGTCGATCAGGCCCGGGGCGTCGAACGCGCGGGGGACGCCGTCGACGTGGATCGTGCCGGTCACGCGGATCGGCAGCTTGCGCGTCCAGATGTACTGCGACCCGTGGGGGCTGGTGACCTCCATCGCGGTCGCCTCGGTGGACAGCTCGTCGGTGCGCAGGTCCAGCCGCAGGCGGCGGGTACGGGCGCGGAGGTGGCCGGCGCCGGCGTCGACCATGCCCGCGCGCAGCGACACCGCGTCGATCAGCTCGCCCCGGGTGCGGTCCCAGACGCCGACGAACGCCTGGCCGGCCGGGCCGACGTGGACGGACGCCGCGCAGAGCATCAGGTCGTCGCCGTAGGCCCCGACGTACCGCCACGTCTTGCGGGGGCGGCCGCCGCGCAGCAGGGGCATCGAGGCGGGCGGGACGGGAACGCCGAGCGCTCCGGGCGGGCGGTGCCCGTCGTCGCGGAGCGGAAGTGTGTCGAGCATCGTGGCTATCCTCCCATCCGTCCCGGTTGACTGACGAGTCAACCCGTCCCGCTCCGAGGTCATCTCCATCCGCGTAGCCGCCCTTCAGCTCACCGCCACCGACGACGTCCAGCGCAACCGCGCGACCGCCGACCGGCTCGTGCGCGCCGCCGCGGCCGACGGCGCGGAGCTCGTCGTGCTGCCGGAGAAGTGGACGGTGCTGGGATCGCCCGAGGCGCTGCGGGCCCACGCCGAGCCGCTGGACGGCCCCGCGATCACCTGGGCGCGCGCCGTGGCCGCCGAGCTGGGGATCGACCTGGTGGCCGGCTCCATCGCCGAGCGCGTCCCCGGCGAGGACCGCCTGCGCAACACGTCGGTCCACGTCGGCCCGACCGGCGAGATCGTGGCCACCTACCGCAAGATCCACCCCTTCGACGTCGAGGTCGACGGGCGCGTCTACCGCGAGTCCGACGTCGACGCGCCGGGCGACGAGATCGTCCTCACCCGCACGGCCGACGGCACCCCCGTGGGCCTGTCCGTCTGCTACGACGTGCGCTTCCCGGAGCTGTACCGGATCCTCGCGGTGCGGGGCGCCCGGATCCTGCTCGTGCCCGCGGCGTTCACCGTCGCGACCACGCGCGACCACTGGGAGACGCTGATCCGCGCCCGGGCGATCGAGAACCAGGCGTTCGTGATCGCCCCGAACCAGTGGGGCGAGCACGCGCCGGGCCTGCGCACCGGCGGCCGCTCGCTGATCGTCGATCCGTGGGGCGTGGTGCTGGCCCAGTGCGCCGACGGCGAGGGGCACGTCACCGCCGACCTGGACCTCACCGCGCAGGACCGGATCCGCCGCGACCTGCCCGCGCTGCGCAACCGCCGGCCCGAGGCGTACGCGTGGCCGACGGAGGCATCGGTCTGATGGCGTCCACTCCGAAGGGCGCCGCGGCGACCGACAAGCGGCGCCTGATCCTCGACGCCGCCGTGCGCGTGTTCGCCCGCCAGGGCTACGGCGGCTGCCGCGTGTCGGACATCGCCGACGAGGCGGGCGTGGCCTACGGCCTCGTCTACCACTACTTCCGCAGCAAGGACGCGGTGCTCGACACGCTCTTCCTGGAGCGCTGGAACGTCCTGGTGGAGATGATCCGCGACGTGGAGCGCCGCCCCGGGCCGGTCGCCCAGAAGCTGCACGCGGTCGCCGGGTTCATCATCGACTCCTACCGCTACGACCCCGACCTGATGAAGGTGATCATCGTCGAGGTCACCCGGGCCGCGAACACGTTCGGGCGCACGCACCTGCAGGAGATCCGCGAGGCCTACCGGGCGATCGCCGACATCGTCGAGGACGGCCAGCGGCGCGGCGAGCTGCGCGACGACATCACCGCCGAGTTCGCCGCGATGGCCTTCTACGGGGCGATCGAGCAGGTGCTGACCGGCTGGATCTTCGACGTGTTGCCGGAGACCGACGACGGGTACGACGAGGCGAAGACGTTCATCGTCGCGACCATCTGCGACGGTCTCCGCCACGGCTCCCCGACAACGAGCGACTAGGATCTCGACCGATGAAGGACAACGAACTCGTCAAGCGCCTCACGTGGGCCGGCCTCCTGTGGGGCCTGGAGCTGGCCGCCGCGGCCGCCACCGCCCGGCTCGCCACCCTGATCTGGACCCGCCTGTACGGCGAGGAGCCGCCGAAGTGACCGGTGCACCGCCCGTCACCCCGGCCGGCGCCGCGCCCCCCGTGGCCGCTCCGTCCCCGGCCGAGCGCCCCGAGGTGCTCGTGGGCGCCGCCTTCGCCGGCGGCGTCGTCCTGGCCCTCCTCCTGAAGCGGGCCGGCCGTGTCTCCTGATCCCACGCCCACAGGCTCCACGCAGGAGATCTCCAAGGCGATCGCCGAGATCAGCGAGCGCGCCCAGGTCCTCATCCGCGACGAGATCGAGCTGGCCAAGCTCGAGGTCACCGGCAAGGCCAAGACGATCGGCAAGGGCGCCGCGGTCGGCGTCGCCGCCGGCGTGTTCGCCATCTTCGCGATCTCGCTCATCCTCTCCGGCTTCGCGTGGCTGGCCTGGTACCTGCTGCCGGTGCCGGACAACGCCTACTTCTGGGGCTTCTTCCTGGTCGCCGGCGTCCTGCTCGTCTTCGCCGGGCTCGCCGGCTGGTTCGCCGCGCGGGCGCTGCAGACCAAGCCGACGCCGGACATGGCGATCGAGGAGGCCCAGCGGATCCGCGAGACCATCGAGCACCCGGGCGTCACGATGCCCGGGACGGCGGGCGCGGCCGCTTCCGGCGCTCCCGGCCCCGCCCCCGGCGTTCCGCCCGGCCCGCCGGTCCCGCTCGGTCCCGGCGGCGCACCCGTGCCCTCCGGCCTCAGCGTGCCTCCCGGCACCCCCGGCCCGCCGGCGCCCGGCGTGGCCCCGCCGCCGACCCCGGTGACGCCGCCCGCGCCGCCGGCCAAGGATCCGCAACCGCCCACCGACGGAGACGCCTGACATGGCCCAGTCGCAGCCCCAGCCGTACGTCCCGCCGCGTCCGCAGCGCTCCGCCGCGGAGATCCGGGCGTCGATCGAGGCCAACCGCCAGGAGCTGGCCGGCTCGCTGGCCCGCCTCAAGGGCGAGGTCACCGAGATCACCGACTGGCGCAAGCAGGTCACCCGTCACCAGCCGCAGGTCCTGGCCGGTGCCGCCGTCGCGGGCTTCGTGCTCGCCGGCGGCATCGCGGCGATCGGCGGGGTGCTCACCCGCCGGCGCCGGCGCCGCGCCCTGTGAGGTCGCGGGAGCGCCTGCGCCGGCGGACGGCGGCCCTGCGCACCCGCCTGGCCGACGCCGTCCGTCCCGACGCTCCCGCTCCGCCGCCGGCCCCGGAGCCGGAGCCCGCCGTCGCGCCGCCGCTCCCGCCCGGGGACGTGCCGGCGATCGCCGCGCTCGTCGCCGCGCTGGACGGCCGTGAGCGCCCGACCCTGACCCAGGCCACCGTCCGGGTCTGCCTGATCGTCATCGCCGCCGTGGCCTCGGTCTACGTCGTCTACCTGATCAGCGACGTGCTCGTGCTCGTGTTCATCGCGGGGTTCCTGGCCGTGGCTCTCGGGCCGCCGGTCGACTGGATGGTGCGCCACCGGGTGCCCCGGGTGCTGGCGATCCTGGCGATGTACCTCGGCCTGCTCGCCGGGGTGTTCGGCATCGGGCTGCTCGTGGTCCCGCCGGTCGTCACCGGGGTCGACCACCTCGCGCGCGACCTGCCGGGCTACATCGACGACCTGCGCGACAACCGCGCGGTGCGCGACTTCGACGAGAAGTACGCGATCTCCGAGAAGCTCAAGGAGCAGGCCGAGGCGCTGCCCGAGCGCGTCGGGGACGCCGCGTCGGCGCTGCAGTCGGTGACGATCGGCGCGTTCTCGGCGGCGACCAAGGTCATCACCGTGCTGACGCTCACGTTCTTCCTGCTGCTGGAAGGCGGCCGGATCCTCGACCTCTTCGCCCGCATCCGCGGCCCCGCGCACGAGCCGCGGCTGCGGCGGATCTCCAACGACGTCTACCGCTCGGTGTCCGGCTACGTGGCCGGCAACCTCATCATCAGCCTGTGCGCGGGGCTCTCGACGTTCGTGACGCTGGAGCTGCTCGAGGTGCCGTTCGCGGCGCCGCTGGCCGTGCTGATGGCCTTCCTGGACCTGATCCCGCTCATCGGGGCGACCATCGCCGGCGTGGTCATCGCGCTGGTGACGCTGTTCCACGACTTCCCGACGGCGACGATCGTCTGGCTGATCGTGCTCGTCGCCTACCAGCAGGTGGAGAACAACGTGCTCCAGCCGGTGGTGTACCGGCGGACCGTCGACGTGTCCCCGCTGATCACGATCATCGCGGTGCTGGTCGGCGCCACGCTGCTCGGGGTGCTCGGCGCCCTGCTGGCGATCCCCATCGCCGCCGCGCTGCAGATCGTGCTGCGCGACTTCGCCGACATGCGCGGCTTCCCGGTGGGGGCCGAGGCCGCGGCGGCCCCGGCCGGCACGGGCCCGGAGGTCGAGCCGCCGCCCGAACCGGGCGGGGCTCGCGAGCGGGGCCGCTAGCGCAGGAGCGTCGCGGGCAGGCCGCAGACCCCGAGGAGCCCGGGGCCGGTGTGGGTGCCGATGACCGGCCCGATCTCCGAGACGTTCACCGGGTCGGTGCCGAAGATCTCGCGGCCCCGCTCGGCCAGCCGCTCGGCCTCCTCGGGGGCCTGGATGTGCTGGATGATCCACGCGTCGGCGCCGTCGGCGTGACGGGCCTCGAGGTAGGCGACCATGCGCTCGAAGGCCCGCTTGCTCGTCCGGACGCGCTCGATCGGGGTGATCTCCCGCTCGACGGTGAGGATCGGCTTGATCTTCAGGGCGCCGCCGAGCCACGCCTGGGCGCTGCCGATGCGCCCGCCGCGGCGCAGGAACTCCAGGGTGTCGAGCGAGAACCAGATCTTCACCGTGTCGCACGCCTCCTGGACGCGCTCGGCGACCAGCCGCACGTCGTGGCCCGAGCGGGCCGCGGCCGCGCCGGCGAGCACCGGCCCGCCGAGCCCGGCGCAGGTCGAGCCGGAGTCGATGACCTCGATCACGGGACCGTTGCCGCCGCGCTCGCCGACCGCCTCGGCGGCGGCCTGGCGGGCGGACTCGACGGTGCCGGAGATGGCGCCGGAGATGTGGACCGAGACGATGTCGTGGCCGGCCTCGACGAGCGGCCGGTAGACGGCGAGGAAGTCGCCGATCGACGGCTGCGACGTGGTCGGCAGCCCCTCGGACCGGCGCAGGCGCTCGTAGAAGGCGTGGTAGTCGGGCATGTCCGACTCGCGCTCGTGCCGGTCACCGTCGTTGACCCACAGGCTGACCTCGTGGATCCCCTGGTCGGCGACCAGCTCGCGGGAGAGGTAGTGGGTCGTGTCGGTGACGATGGCGACGGGCGGCATGGGCGGAGCCTAACCGCGAACGGCCGGTGCCCGCCGGGAGCCGGACGGCGAGCGCGGGGCGGCCCGCCCGGGGGCGGGGATCGCCGGGGCCTACACTCCGGGGCGTGGGCTGGACGCTGGTCACCGGAGCGACGGGTCTCGTGGGCTCGTGGGTCGCGCGCATGCTGGTCGAGCGCGGCGATGACGTGCGCCTGGCCGTCGCCCGCGACGCACCGCTCGAGAACGTCGTCGGCCTGGCCGCCGAGCGGGTGCCGTGCGACCTGCTCGACCGCCGGGCGATCCGCCGGGCGATGCGCGACGTGGACCGGGTCTTCCACTGCGCCGGCACCTCCGACATGCGGATGGGCGCCGACGAGCTGTACCGCGTCAACGCGATCGGCACGCGGGTCGTGTGCGAGGAGGCGCTGCGCGCGGGCGTCGCGCGCTTCGTGCTCACCTCGTCCGCGGCGGCGGTCGGTCCCGCCGAGCGCGGCTCCACGGCGGACGAGACGCAGCCCTACCGCGCGGGCGCGCTCGACCTCGCGTTCGTCGACAGCCGCCACGAGGCGGAGGTCCAGGCGCTGCGCGTCGCGGCGGCGGGCCTGCCGCTGGTCATGGTCAACCCCACCTGGGTCTTCGGCCGGGGCGACGTGGAGGGCGCGTCCACCGACGTCGTCCGCCGGTTCCTGGCCCGGGAGATCCCCGCGTACGTCGACGGCGCGCTGAACATCGTCGACGCCGAGGACGTCGCCCGCGGCCACCTGCTCGCCGACGAGCACGGCACGGTGGGGGAGCGCTACCTGCTCGGCAACCGCAACTTCACGATGGATCGCCTCTTCGCCGACCTGGCCCGCCTGTCGGGGGTCGCGCCGCCGGCGGTCAAGCTGCCCGCCCCGGCCGCGGTGCTGCTGGCCGAGACGGTGGGGCGGCTGCCCGGCGGCCCCGCGGTGAAGGCCGACGAGGTCCGCGCCGCGGCGCAGTGGTGGGCCTACCGGTCGACGAAGGCCAAGCGGGAGCTGGGCTGGAAGCCGTCCCACCACGAGGACACCCTGGTCACCACGATCGCCTGGTACCGGGAGCGCGAGGGCGCACGGCTGGCCCCGGCGGGCACCCGCCAGCCGTTGGCGCTGCGCGTGACCGGGCGCGGGCTGCGCGAGGCGGCGGGCCTGGCGGGGCGGCTCGTCCCGTGAGCGCCGCGGCCCCACGCACCGCGCGCCTGTACCGCTGCCGCACCCCGACGGACCGGCTCTGCCCCTGCGGCCGGGTGGCCCGCGCGCTGCGCGCCGAGGGCTTCGCGGTCGTCGAGGAGCGCGTGCCCTGGCGCAAGGGGGATCGGGCCGAGGTGCGGGCCCTCTCCGGGCAGGATCGCGTGCCGCTGGCGGTGATCGGCGGCGAGGCCATCTGCGACTCCCACCGGATCGTCGACTACCTGCGGACGTCGAGCGCCGGCGCGAGCAGCTGAGCGACCGCCGCGCGGTCGACGGGCTCGGCCACGCCGCGCTCGGTGACCAGGGCGGTCACGAGGGCGGCCGGCGTCACGTCGAACGCGGGGTTGCGCACCGCGACGCGGCCCAGCGTGATCGGGGTGCCCAGCACCTGCCGCACCTCGTCCGGGTCGCGCTCCTCGATCTCGATCGCGGCGCCGTCGGGCGTGGCGGGGTCGATGGTCGACGTGGGGCCCGCGACGAGGAAGGGGACGCCGGCCTCCCGGGCGGCCAGGGCCAGGCCGTAGGTGCCGACCTTGTTGGCCACGTCGCCGTTGGCGGCGACCCGGTCGCAGCCGACGATCACGGCGTCGGCGGCGCCGCGGGCGAGCAGCCCGGCGGCGGCGCCGTCGGCGATCAGGGTGCAGGGGATGCCGGCCCGGTCCAGCTCCCACACGGTCAGGCGCGCGCCCTGGAGCAGCGGCCGCGTCTCGCACGCGAGCACCTCGACGGCGGCCGTGTCGTCCGCGCCGGCCGCCCGCCGGTGCAGCGCACGGATCACGGCCAGCGCCGAGCCCTCGCCGCCGGTGGCCAGCGCGCCGGTGTTGCAGATCGTGAGGATGCGGCGGGCCCCGGCGAGGCGGTCGGCCCCGGCCTCGGCGATCGCGGCGCTGGCGGCGTCCTCCTCGGCGTGCAGGCCCTGGGCGGTGCCGCGGGCCACCCCCGCGATCGTCGCGGGCCCGGAGGCCAGGCAGGCGGCGTGCACGCGGTCGACGGCGTGCGCGAGGTTGACCGCGGTCGGCCGGGCGTCGCGCAGCACCTCGGCGCCGCGCTCCAGGGCGCCCAGGCCGGGCTGGGCCGCGACCTCCATCGCCAGCCCGTACGCCGCCGCGACGCCGATCAGCGGCGCGCCGCGCACGGCCAGGCGGCGGATGGCCGCCGCGGTGTCCGCCGCGCCGGTCAGCGCGAGCCACTCCTCGCGGAACGGCAGCAGCGTCTGGTCGAGCAGGTGGAGCGTGCGGCCGTCCCAGCGCAGGGCGACGGGACGGCCCGCGGGGGGAGCGCCGGTGGACATCGCCGGATGGTAGAGGCCGCGGGGATGTGAACCGGGCGAGAAACGCCGCTCGACCTGGCGCGTGCGGGCGCGCGGATGCTCTAGCCTCCGGCGCCCGTGCGCCACCTCTCCGCCCTGACCACCGTCGCCGCGATCGCCGCGATCGCCACGCTTCCCGCCACGGCGGGCGCTGCGGGCGCGCCCACGATGCCGCTCAGCAGCGTGACCCCGGGGATGCACTGCACCGCGGACACGGTGATCTCCGGCACCGACATCGTCTCCTACGACGTCGACGTCACGTCGATCGTCGCCGGGGCATCCGAGGACGACGCGCGCATCCTCGTGCTCGCCTCCGGCCCCAACGTCGACCGCACCGGCATCGCGCAGGGCTTCTCCGGCTCGCCGATGTGGTGCCCGACGGGCGACGGCGGCCGCGCGATCGCCGGGGCCGTCTCGGCCGGGGTGGGGGACTACGGCAACATGGTCGGCCTCGTCACGCCGATCGCGGCGGTGCTCGGCACCCCGGTCGACGTCCCGGCCAGCGCGGTGCGCAACGACGCGCTGCTGCGCGCGGCTCGGCCGCTCACCGGCCCGCTCACGATCAGCGGCTTCGCGGCGCCCGTCGCGGCGCTGCTGCGCAAGGCGGCGGCCAAGGCCGGGCGGACCGTGGTCACCAGCCCTGCCGTCTCGGCCTCCGCGCGCGCCCTGATCCCGCCGCAGACCCTGCAGCCGGGCTCCTCGGTGTCGGCGCTCTACGGCGCCGGGGACTTCCCGATCGGCGGCGTGGGCACCGTCACCTACACCGACGGCGACGCCGTGTGGGCGTTCGGCCACCCGATGGACGGCTCGGGCCGCCGGGCCCTCGGCCTCGGCGACGCGTACGTCTACACGGTCGTCAACAACCCGATCGGCGCCGAGCCGCTGGTCTCGTACAAGCTCGCGGCGCCGGTCAACACGCTCGGCACGCTGACCTACGACGGGCCGAACGCCATCGCCGGCCGCGTGGGGGCCCCGCCGACGATGATCCCGCTGACCGTCACCGCCCGCGACGCGGATCGCAACAAGACGCTGACCTACCACGAGCAGCTCGCCGACGAGCGCAGCCTCGGCAACCCGGCCGGCCTGTCCATCCTCGGGGCGATGGCCCCGTCGATCGTGGCCCAGGCGGCGTGGGAGACCCTGCAGGGCAACCCCAGCCGCCAGTCCGGCGACCTGTGCATGACGATCACGCTCGCGGTCCGCAAGGCGCCGATCCGGTTCTGCAACCACTACGTGGGCGCCTACGCGGGCACCCAGGGCGTGGGCATGTCGGGGATGCCCGGGGACGTCAGCGAGGCGCTGGCGCTGCTCGACGGCTACCAGTTCGGCTACCCGGCGATCACCGACGTGAAGATCGACGTGACCCTCACCCGCGACCGGTCGGAGGGCATCCTGGTGTCCGCCAAGCCGCTCGGTCGCCTCAAGCAGGGCAAGGACGTCAAGGTCCGGCTGGGCTACCGTCTGCTGGGCTCCGGGCAGAAGGGCACCCGCACCGTGAAGGTCCGCGTGCCCCGCGACGCCAAGCGCGGCCGGACCTACCTCTCGTTCACCGGCACCGAGGCCAACGTGGCGTTCAACGCCACCGGCGGCGGCTCCGAGGACATCACCTTCGACCTGTCGGAGCTGCTCGGCGACGACGAAGGCGGCGGCAGCCCCAAGCCGCAGAAGCTGGACGAGATCATCGCGTCGATCAAGGCCATCCACCGCCCCCGCGGCGTCTCGGTCTCGTTCGGCAAGCCGGAGGCGCAGCGTGAGCCGAGCTCCGAGGCCGAGTACGAGTCGATGCTCGCGGCCGAGAGCGCCGCGGCCGCCGCGGCCCAGCGCGTGCTCGCCAAGGAGCAGCTGCTGATCAGCGGCAAGACCGGGATCTGGGTCCAGGTCCGCTGATTCACCCTGGCGCCCGTGCATCCCGGCGCCGCAGGTAGCGGCCCCTAGGCCGATACCTGCAATTGAACTGCGGATGAGGCGAGCGCCGGCCCCAGGCCGGCGCATCGCCGAATCCTCAGTTCAACCGGTTCTCGATCGACATCGGCGCGGGGGTCGCGGCGACCTCGGGGGCGGCCGGCTCCTCGCCGGCCTGCTCGACGTCGAGCAGGTCCGCGAGCTCGCCGGACTCGTACATCTCGGCGACGATGTCGGCGCCACCGACCAGCTCG
>Ga0164241_10002324_pt1 | contig 20864 bp, 17 predicted proteins | sample OricomyardsoilBY_FD_108780 | JGI IMG/M metagenome (GOLD analysis project Ga0164241, IMG submission 108780) | Backyard soil microbial communities from Emeryville, California, USA - Original compost - Back yard soil (BY) | ecosystem: Environmental > Terrestrial > Soil > Unclassified | place: USA... | reverse complement strand
TTCGCCTTCGAGAAGTTCCCCGGCTCGGATCCGCGGCTCGGCACGCAGATGAAGAGCGTTGGCGAGGTGATGTCGATCGGCCGCACCTTCTGCGAGTCGCTCCAGAAGGCGGCGCGCTCGCTGGAGACGGGCAAGACCGGCTTCATCAGCCTGTTCGATCGCGTCGACTACCGCACGCTCTCGCTCGAGCCGGACACGCGTCGCGATCTGAAGCACGACGCGCCGCCCGCCCCGCGTCAGCGCCCGACGCTGCCCCCCGCCGCTCAGAACGAGCTCGTCACCGCCATCGAGCGCGCGATCGCGGTGCCCACCCCCGATCGCCTCTTTTACGTGGGCGACGCCATCCGCACCGGCATCTCCCTCGAGCGCATCCACGAGCTGACCGGCATCGACCCATGGTTTTTGGCCCAGCTCGACCGCCTGGTGCGCATGGAGCAGACGATCAAGGCCGCGCCGGAGCTGTCCGCCGAGCTGCTATCCGACGCCAAGCGCCTCGGCTTCAGTGATCCGCAGATCGCGAGCCTGCGCAGCGTGACGCAGAAAGAGGTGCGCGAGACGCGGCTGCGCCTGGGCGTCACACCCGTGTACAGCCGCGTCGACACCTGCTCCGCGGAGTTCCCGGCCAAGACGCCTTACCTGTACTCGAGCTTCGAGTCAGAATCGGAGGCCGACGTCAGCTCGAAGAAGAAGGTGGTCATCCTCGGCGGCGGTCCCAACCGCATCGGCCAGGGCATCGAGTTCGACTACTGCTGCTGTCACGCGGTCTTCGCCCTGCGCGAGCTCGGCATCGAGACGATCATGGTGAACTGCAATCCCGAGACGGTGTCGACCGACTACGACACCTCCGATCGCCTCTATTTCGAGCCGCTGACGCTGGAAGACGTGCTGGCGATCTGCCGCGAAGAAGCGCAAAAAGGCGAGCTGCTCGGGGTCATCGTGCAGTTCGGCGGCCAGACTCCGCTGAAGCTGGCGGTGCCGCTCGCGGAGGCCGGCATTCGCTTGCTCGGCACCAGCGCCGACGCCATCGACCGAGCCGAGGATCGCGAGCGCTTCGACGAGCTCTTGACCAAGCTCAACCTGGCCCGCCCGCGCGCCGGTATCGCCAAGAGCGTCGAGGAGGCGCGCGCCATCGCCGAGAGCATCGGCTTCCCGGTGTTGGTCCGGCCGTCCTACGTGCTCGGTGGCCGCGCGATGATGAACTGCTGGAGCGCCGACGAGCTGGCGGCGTACGTGCAGGTCGCGATCGACGCCGCGATCGAGGAGGGCGGCTCGCAGACGCTGCTCATCGATCAATACCTGCGCAACGCGATCGAGGTCGACGTCGACTGCGTCTCCGACGGCAAGCGCGCGGTGATCGGCGGCGTGATGCAGCACATCGAAGAGGCGGGCGTGCACTCCGGTGACTCGACGAGCGTGCTGCCGCCGCACTCGCTCGACACCGAGGTGGTGGCTCGCATCGAAGAGAGCACCAAGGCGCTGGCGCTGGAGCTCGGCGTCGTCGGCTTGATGAACGTGCAGTTCGCAGTGAAAGACGGCAGCGTCTACGTGCTCGAGGTGAACCCGCGCGCCTCGCGCACGGTGCCGTTCGTGGCCAAAGCCACCGGCCGTCCGCTGGCCAAGATCGCGGCCAAGGTGATGGTCGGGCGCTCGCTCGACGAGCTGGGCATCGCCGATGGCAGCGTACCGATGCACGTTGCCGTCAAAGAGTCGGTGTTCCCGTTCAGCAAGTTCCCGGGCGTGGACACGATTCTCGGGCCCGAGATGCGCTCCACCGGCGAGGTGATGGGCATCGCCATGAACATGGCCCTCGCCTTCGGCAAGTCGCTGGCGGCTTCCGGCTTCAAATTGCCCGACGTCGGGCATGCGTTCATCAGCGTCAAAGACGAGGACAAGGCGCAGGCATGCCAGCTCGCGCGCCGGCTCCGCAACCTGGGCTTCGCGATCGTGGCCACGGGCGGTACCGCCAAGGCGCTCGAGCGGGCCCGGATCCCGGTCGAGCGCGTCAACAAGGTGCTCGAGGGCTCTCCCCACGTCGTCGACCGCATCGTCGCCGGCGACATTCAGCTGGTGATTAACACTACCCAGGGCGCCAAGGCGATCGCCGACAGCTACTCCATTCGTCGGAACGCCCTGCTGTCGAGCGTCCCCTATTTCACGACCATGTCAGCCGGTCTGGCCCTGGTCGACGCGCTCGAGGCCTCCGCGCTGCTCCAAGGTCGCGGGGCTCAGGTCCGCAGCCTGCAGGAATGGCACGCCCGCACCTAGCGCCAAAATCTCGAAAAATCGCCGGCTTGCCTGCTGAGGCCGGCCGACAATTCGGACGCTCGCGAGCGCCGTGATAGAGTGCGCCCTCGCATGCCGCGGCAGCCTTATCCGCTCGAGGCCCTTCGCAAGCTGCGGAGCGAACGAGCCGAAGCGCAGGCCCGGCGCCTGGCCGCCCAGATCGCTCGCTCCGCCGACGCGGACGCTCGACTACGCGAGCGTGAACGGGAGCGACGCGAGCACGAGGTGCGCACGGCCGAGACCGTGCACGAAGAGCGGCAGCGGCTGGGGCCTTCGCAGGTCAGCGGCGCGGACCTGCTGCGTCTCGTGGAGTTCGAGGACGCCGCGCGAGTGCAGGCGGGCGCGCTCGCGCGGGCCGAAGCCAGCGCGAGGAAGCTGCTGGCCGAAGAGCGCGCGCGAGAAGGCGAGCTTCGTGAAGAGCTCGGGCGTCTGGAGGCGCAAGCCGCGCTCGTGCGTGACCACGAGACGAGCTTTCATGACCAGCACGCAGCGCGCCAGCAACGCGCCGATGAAGAGGCGGCGCTCGAGCAATGGAGCGCGCGGCGTCATTGACGGGGCTGGCGAGTAGAGCCTTCCGCTCCTTGGCTTGGCTGGGCGCAGTCGTGACCTCCTGCGGGCTGGCGTATTCGTGCGCCTCGGCCGCGCCACGGCCCCCGGCGGCCCAGGCGCCGCCGAGAGTCGCGCAAATTCCGAAGCCTGCCGTCACCGCCCCCGCCGCTCCGCCCGAGCCGCTGTCGCTCGAGGGCTTTCGTCCGCTGCTGGCCGACGCGCGCTACGAAGCGGCGCGCACCAAGCAAGAAGCCGGCGACTACGCCGCCGCTGCCGAGCTGGTGCGAGCGGCGCTGGTCGAGAACCCGCCGGCGGCGGGCGAGCTCGACCGCCATCGTTTCTTGCTCGCCCGCTTGCTCGAGCGCGCCGGGCGCTATTCAGAGGCGCGCGACGTGTACGTGAGCGTCTCCGCGGCGTCGCTGCTCGCGCCGTACGCGGAGCTGGGGGCCGGCCGCATGGAGCTCACGCTCGGCTTCGCAGATCGCGCGCTCGTCCACGTCGGGAAGGCTGGCGAGGCGCTGCCGGCGGCGGCGGGACGCCGGAGGTTGCTCGCGGACGCGGCCCTCAAATCGGGCGCGCGCGAGATCGCGCTCCGCGAATACCGGCGTTTGCTGGACGAGGCCGGCACTGAGCGCGAGCGAGGCACGGCCGCGCTGGCCTTGCTGCGCGCGCTCGACACTGGCGACGGTAGCTCCCATTCGTCCGCCGAGCTGGCGGAGGCGCTGCGGCTCTCGCGGCTGTTGCTCACGCTTGCCGAAGACGACCCGGCGTGGCGACAACCGGCGCAGGCGCAAGAAGCGCGTTGGCTCGCGTTGACGCCGGCTGCGGAGCGCCAGTCTTTGTCTTTGCCGAGCGCGCTCGAGCGGCTGGAACGACTTCGTCGGCTCGTCGAAGGGCGCCGCTTCGAGCTGGCGCAGGGGCTACTCGACACGTTGCCGCCGTTCGATCCGGCGGCTAGCGAGCGCGAAGCCTGCGACACCGAGGTGCTGCGGGCCAAGGTTGCCGCCGCCGTCAAGCGCTCGAGCGACGCTGAAAAGTCGTACGTGCTCGTCGCGCGCTCGCATTGTGCGGAGGAGCAGCGCGCGCGCGCGTTGTACGCCGCCGGTCGAGCGGCGCAGAGCGGTGGCCGACACGCGGTGGCGGTCAAGCTATACGGCGAGCTGGAGCGCTCGTTCCCGCAGCAAAGCGTGGCCGACGACGCGCGCCTGTATGGCGCCCTAAGCTCGCTCGAGCTCGGTGACGAAGCTCGCTTCACGGACGCCTTGGCCAGCATGCCCGACGACTACCCGGACGGAGACATGCTCGCCGAAGGCTGCTTTCGGCTGGCTCTTCGCCGCATGGAGAAGCTCGACTTTCAGAGCGCGGAGCGGCCGCTGGCCCGCGCCGTGGAGCGCCTGCCAGAGCTCGAGACCGGGCGCGGCGGCGAATTCGCCGGTCGCGAGCGCTACTTTCTCGCCAGGGTTCAGGTAGAGACCGGCGAGCGCGAAAGGGGCCTCGCCGGTTACGAGCGGCTGATCGCCGAGCTACCCCTCGGCTACTACGTCCGCGCCGCCTATAGCGCCCTCGCCGCCGCCGATCCGGGGCGAGCGGCGCGCGCCATCGCCCAAAGCGCCGAGCTGGCGGCTCATGATCCGCCGAGCATCCGCCGCCCCCCGCCCGTGCTCGCGCCCGGCTTCCGCCGCGCGCTGGAGCTGGCGTCGGTGGGCGAGCTCGACTGGGTGCGCGCCGAGCTCGCCCTGCTGTCGGCAGATTCCGCCGCCCCCGAATTGCTCTTCAACGCCGCCGTGCTCTACGCTCGCGCCGGTGCCGTCAAGCTCTCGAGCGACGCCGCGCGCGTCGTGCTGGGCAAAATGCCGCCGCGATTTCCCGCCGGCGACTGGCTACAGGCTTGGAAGCTTGCTTACCCGCGGCCGTACGTCGAGCTGGTCAACGAGCAAGCCAAGCGCAACGCGCTGTCGCCAGCGCTGATCTACGCGATCATGCGCGAGGAGTCGGCGTTCGACGCCGAAGCCCACAGCCCGGCAGAGGCGTTCGGGCTGATGCAGCTGATCTTGCCAACGGCGCGGACGGCCGCCAAAGCGCTCGGACTGCCGCACGATCGCATCTCGCTGTTGCGGCCGAGCGTGAACATCCCCCTCGGCGCGCGCGTGCTCGGAAAGTATCGCGATCAATTCCCCCAAGATCCGTTGCTCGCGATCGCGGCTTACAACGCCGGCCCCGGCGCGGCTCGGCGTTGGCGCAGCGATCGCCCTGGCACCAGCTTCGACTTGTGGGTCGAGCTCATCCCTTACGTGGAGACCCGCCGTTACATCAAGCGGGTGCTCGGCAGCGCGGCCGTGTACGCGATCGTCTACGATGAGGGCAGCGGAGCGGAGGCGCTCGCCCTGCCGCGCGCCGTTAGCGGCTGAGAGCCCGACCCCGGCGCGGTTGCCGGCGCCTTCGAGGCGCGGTACGAACCGCCATGGCTCGCACGCCCTCCAACATGCGCGAGCTAGGCACGCAAATGCCTAGCTTTACCCTGCCCGACACCATCTCGGGGCGCCTCGTCGCGTCAGACTCACTGCTCGGCAAGCCGGCGGTGGTGATTTTCATCTGCAACCATTGCCCCTACGTCAAGCATATCCGCGACGGGCTGGCCGCGTTCGGTCAGTTCTGCCAAGCGCAAGGCGTGGGAATGGTTGCCATCAGCTCGAACGACGCGGTGACGTACCCGGACGACTCGCCGGAGGCGATGGCGGTCGAGGCCAAGCAGGCCGGCTACGTTTTTCCGTACCTCTACGACGAGACGCAGGCGGTGGCGCGCGCCTTCGACGCCGCCTGCACGCCCGATCTCTACGTCTACGATGCCGAAGGCAAGCTGGCTTACCGTGGCCAGTTCGACGCCAGCCGGCCGAAGAACGACGTTCCGGTGACAGGCAAAGATGCCCGTGCCGCCGTGGAGGCTTTGCTCGCTGGCCGCGCACCGTCGGCTGAACAGCAGCCGAGCATCGGCTGCAACATCAAATGGAAGAGCTGAGCGCGTCGAGCTTGGAATCAGAGTACCTTAGTGGAGCGGAAGCGGCGCTGACGTGGCTCGATAGGTCGAGGTGAGCTCATGGCATTCACAACGAGGATCTTCGGTAGCATCGGTGCAGGCCTTGGCCTGCTCATCTCGTCACTCGCGGGCATCACCAGCTGCGGGGGCGACGACGCCAGCCTGGTCAGCCCCTGCAAATCCGAGGTGAGCTGCGGCAAGGCGTGCGACGCCCAGAGCCCGTGTGGTAAGGGCCAACACTGCGGCCCCGACGCCAAGTGCACCGCCCAATGCGTCGCCGGCGACGATCGTTGCGGCAGCGGCAAGCACTGCGACGGTAGCGGTAGCTGCGTAGACGGCATCGACATCGACTTGGGCGGCTCGACTGGTGGGACCGCCGGCGGCTCGGGTGAATGTCCGTCCACCAAGGTCAACCTCGACAACCAAATCCCGACCGTGCTTTTGCTCGTCGATCAGTCGGGCAGCATGAACGAATCGTTCGGCACCAGCGATCGCTGGCAGACCTTGCGAACCTCGTTGATGGATCCGATGACGGGCGTGGTGCCGACCAACCAAGGCCACGTGCGCTTCGGGCTCACGTTGTACAGCGGACGTCCCGGTACGACGCCGTGTCCGATCCTGACCAGCGTCGCGCCGAAGCTCGGCAACTTGGCCGCGATCGACGCCGCCTATCCGAAGCCCACCTCCGCGATCATCAAAGATACTCCGACCGGTGAGAGCATCAGCGCCGCCGCCGGCATTTTGCAGACGGTGACGGACCCGGGACCGAAGGTGATCGTGCTGGCGACCGACGGCGAGCCCGACACGTGTGCGGTGCCCGATCCGCAGACGCCGGAAGCCAAAGAGCTCGCGATCAAAGCCGCCCAAGACGCGTTCGCGGCCGGCGTGTTCACGTTTTACATCAGCGTCGGCGACGAGGTCTCCGACATGCACGCGACGGAGATGGCCAACGTCGGGCAAGGCTACCCGCGCACCGACGCGACCAAACGCTTCTATCGCGCCAACGATCAACAGGCGCTGGCCGACGCGTTCGCGACGATTGTCGACGGCATCCGCACCTGCTCCTTCCAGCTGAACGGCACCGTCACCGCCGGCGGAGAAGCCGACGGCACCGTGACGCTCGACGGTATGCCGCTCACGCTCAACGATCCCAACGGCTGGCGCCTCAGCTCGCCGACCACGATCGAGCTGCTCGGCACCGCCTGTGAGACGATCAAGACCGGCGACAAGAACACGGCGCACCACATCGAAGCCAACTTCAAGTGCGGCATCATCGTTCCCTTCAAGCCGCCGGCTTGATTGGGCTCCGAGGCGCCGCGTCGCCGCTCAGGCGCGCGCGGCCAGCCGGGGTGCCGCCGACTTGCCGGGACTGAAAGCGCGGGCGAGGCGGCGCCATTCGTCGAGCTGGTGGGCGACCCCCACGTGGCGCAGGAAAGCCAGATCGAGCGCGAGCGTGCGCGCCGGAATTTCTTCGAGGGCGGGCAAGTCGGGGTCGATCAGCAACAGGTTGGCGACGTAGAGGGCAGCGGCGGCGTCGAACACGCGGCTGCCGCCGCGCTGCGGCTCCAGGTGGTAGGCAACCGCTGTCACCACGCGCTGGGGCAAGCCCCAAAGACCCAGCAAATAGGCGCCGATCTCGGCGTGGGTGGCGCCGAACAGCTCCGCCTCTACTTGGGCGAGCGGCTGCTTGCGCGAGGCGGCGATGTCGAGCGCGCTCGCGAAGCGGGGCGCGGCCCTCGAAGCTAGCACGAGCTGGCCGCTGTCTTGGAGCAGGCCTGCCACCATCAGCACGTCACCGCCGGGCTCGTGTCCCAGGATGCGCTTGGCGAGCTGGGAGACGCGGGTGCCGTGCTGCTGCAGCGCGTCGACGGAGAAGTCGGGGATGCTCTGCGTGAGCGGGAACATGCGCGACACCTCTACCGACAGCACGATCGCCTTGATCACCTCGACTCCGAGGTAGGCGACGGCGCCGCCGATCGAAGTGACAGCGCGCGGCAAGCCGTAGAACGCGGAGCTGACGAGCTGCAGCACCCGGGCAGAGATGCCGATGTCTCGCTCGACGATGTCGGTGACGGCGCGGGAGCTCGCGCCGGGGTTGGCGAGCGCGTTCGATAGCTCGATGTACGTCCTGGGCGCCGACGGCAGCTCGTTGCTGCCGCCGACCAGCTGCCGCATTTCGGGGCGGGCTAGTAAGCCTCGCAATCGGCAAGCGCTCTCGATGGTCGAGCGCAGCAGCTGACCGTCGCACGGCTTGGGCAAGAACTGGTGCGCGTAGGGTAGGGCGGAGCGCAAGATGTCGAGGCCGGTGTGGCCCGAGAGCAAGATGCGAACGACGGCTGGCTCACGCTCCTGGACCAGCTTGAGTAAGGCGGCCCCGCTCATCTTCGCCATGTTGGCGTCGACCAACATCACCTCGACTGGCGCGCGCGCCAGCTCCGCGAGCGCGGCCTCGCCGTCGGTCGCGAAGCACAGCTCCCAGCCGCTCTCGGCGGCGGGGCGGCGCAGGACACGCTCCATGCTGCGCAAGATCAGCTCGTCGTCGTCGACGAACAGGATGCGCCGCGGTGCGAGCGGTGGCGCCGGCGCGGGCCGACGTTGCGAGGCGGGCGGGGCGACGCTGAACGAGGTCATATCTAGCTCCCAGGTACGTAAGGCAGCGAACGGCAGGGGCCGGTCCCCCTTGAGCGAGAGGACGTGCATTTGCGGTTTAACCACCCCTGACTACCTTCAGACCGGTTTGCGGCGCGACGCGGCGCTCGCTAGTTTCTCGCTGATGCTCAAGCGGCGTTCAGTGCTGGCGCTCGCGGTAGGGGCGATGCTGCCGAGCGCGGCCAGCGCCGAGCCGTTCGACGTCGTCGATCTGCACGTCGATCTGCCCTACCAGCTCGGGTTTCACGCGCGGGCGTTGCGGGAAGGCACCGGCCAGGCCGCGCTCGAGAAGCTGCGCGCCGGGGGCGTGACGGGCGTGGTGCTGCCGTTGTTCGTGCCGCGCAGCGTGTCGCCGAGCGGGCCCCGCTCGAGCGATCTGGAAGACTCGTACCGGCGCGTGCTGGCCGAGTTGTTCCACGGCTCGGGATTGCAGCTGCCAGGCTGTGGCAGCGGCGTCGGCGTGCGTACCTGGCTGTCCTTCGAGGGCGCCGGCCCGCTCGCGGACGCTCCCGAGTCCCTCGTCGCCTGGGTCGCGCGCGGCGTGCGCGTGGTGGGGCTCGTGCACACCGAGCACAACGCGCTCGCCAGCTCGTCGGGTGACGCGCGCGTCGTCGACTACGGCCTCACCGAAGCGGGCCGAGAGCTGGTGCGGCGCGCCCATCGGTTGGGCGTCGCCGTCGACGTATCGCACGCGTCCGATCGCGCCGTCCGAGACGTCCTCTCGCTGGCGGGTGAAACTTCGGGCGTCGTCGTCGCGACCCACTCCAACGCGCGCGCGCTCTGCAATCACCCGCGCAACTTGACCGACGCGCAGCTACGCGGCATCGCCGCGACCGGGGGCGTGATCGGCCTCAACTTTCATGCTCCGTTCGTGGTGCGCGGACGAGCGGCGACGCTCGACGACGTCGTGCGCCAGGCGAAGTATCTGGTGAAGATCGCCGGCATCGACCACGTCGCGATCGGAGCCGACTTCGAAGGCGGCATCCGGCCCGCGCGGGGCCTGGAAGACGCTAGCCGCTTCCCGGAGCTGGCCAAGGCGCTCGGGGAGGCGGGGCTCGGCGCGACGGAGCTACGCCGGCTCTTCTCCGAAAACGCCTTGCGCGTGCTTTGCGGCTCCAGGTAGTGTTTGACCGCGCTCGCTCGGGCGCCAAGGGTCACATGACGACGCTCGATTCTCGCGCACTAGAAGCATTTCCCAGTTGGCTCAAGTCGCTGGCGGAAGATGCCCAGAGGCTAGCGGCGCTGCTCGAGCAGCCCGACGCGGCGCCGGCGGCCAGGCGCGCGGCGGCGCTTTCTCTGAATTACCTATTCAAGTCGCTCGATCTGATCCCCGACGGTCTCGAAGATCTCGGCTTCATCGACGACGCGTTCGTGCTCCGCGCGGCGGCGGCGCTGGTCGACGAAGCGGAGCGTACGGAGGAGCTAGCCGAGCTCGCGGCGCAAGCGGCGCTGATCGAAGAATTCTTGGGCTCCGACTACCCCCGGCTCCTGCGCTACGTCAAAAACCAGGAGGATGGGCGCGCCCGCGGCCGCAGCGTGTCGGAGATCTTGGCCGACGACGCGACGCGCGCCGACTTCACGCGTGAGGTCGGGCAGTGGGCAGCTGGCTACGCCGCCCCCAGCTTCGCGCGCGACACGCGCAGCCTGGTCAAGCTCCGCTCGTTTCTGGCGACGCGCCTGCCGCCCGAATCGACCTGACGCCACTACGGACGTTTCTGCGAGGCAGGCGGCAGCTCGTCCGCCCCTCTCACGGAGGTATCGGAATTGCCACGTCCGCATCATCACCCTCTAGGGTGATGTCGAAGCGCTCGAGCGAGTGACCGGTGCAGGGACCCCACTCGCAGAAGCCGGTTTGGGGATGAAAGAGGGCGCCGTGACTGCGACACACGATGCGATCGAGCGCGACGTCGTAGAAATCACCGGTGCCATAGTCGAGGTCGACGCTCCAGTGGGGGCACGAGTTGGCGAAGGCGTACAGACCTTCGCCCCAGCGGAGCACGAAGCCCTCTTCGGGGCGTTTGCTGCGGACGAAGACGAAGCGCGTGCTTTCACCGTGCGTGAGCCGCGAGACGCCGGCCACGCGAAGGAGCAGAGCGGCCGGCGTTTCGGGCGCCGTCACGTCCCTTCGACGCGGCCGGGAGTCGTGGTGTTCGGCGCCTCACCTTCCGGCGGTGGCGCCATGATCTCGTTCATCAGGTCGCGACACTCGGGCCGACCCTTGAGATGGGCGATCAAGATCGCCGACGCGTCGAGGAAGATTTTCTCGAATTTCAGGCCTTCGCGCGCGCGGGCGGCGACTTTCTCGCGTCCGGACGCCAAATCTTCTTCGAGGGCCTCGGCGTAGCGCGCGAGCTGCCCGCGCAGCTCTTCGATCTGACGGCGCAGATCCGCGGCGCTCGCTTCGCGCGCGAGCCGGCGGGTCTCTCGGGTCTTGAGCCATTGGCGCTGCGCCTCGACCATCGCGGCGGCGGCGCCGGCGGCCTCGAAGATGGCGCGGGTGCCCTGGCCGGCGCGATCGGCGCGATCGGCCACGCCCACCTTCTCTTCTACCATCTGCTGGGCTCGCGACAGCTCGCGCCGCGCCGACTCTTCTTCTTCACCGTAGGCGGCCGCCTCGCGCAGCGACCGCGATTCTTCGTGGGCGAGCTCTTCGACCTTACGACCGATTTCGGCGCGCAGCGCGCGACCGCGCCGCTCGAGCGCTTCCAGCTTTCGGGTGTGGCTGGCGACTTCGCCCTCGAGCCCGTTGGCTTTGGCGGCGACGTCCCAAACTGCTGTCACCGATTGGGCGACCTCGGCGGGGGCGTTGGCCGACGGATACGCCCGAGCGACCATGCGCGCGAACAAGCCCGCGCGCGTCGCCCACTCGGCGACGGGCAGCGTCTTGGGCGGCGGTGGCGGCGGCGGCGCGGCGGCGGGTGACGACTCGCCGGAGGCGCCGGTCGCGCCTTCTTTGTCCCACGACGTGCTGGGCAACGAGCGCTGCAGGGCCTTCAGCTCTTCGAGCAGATGATGGCCGTCGCGGTAACGTTTGCGCGGATCTTTTTCGAGTAGTCGGAGCACGATGCGCTCCGCCACCGGGTGGCAGTCTTTCTTGACGCTGGTCGGCCGTGGCGCGGGCGCGGTCCGCTGCATTTCGAGCAGCGTCTCGCGATCGCCGGCTCGAAACGGCAATTGCCCGGTCAGCATCTCGAAGAACAGCACGCCCAGCGCGTAGAGATCGGATTGAGGTCCGGCTTGCTCGCCGCGCGCCTGCTCCGGCGACATATACTCGGGCGTGCCGAACACCGCGCCCTTCGGCGCCAGGCGCGGATCGTGGGCCAGCGCGGCGAGGCCGAAATCGAGGATCTTGACGAAGTCTTTGCGGCCGCCACGGGCGGTCAGCAAGATGTTGTCGCTCTTCAGGTCACGGTGCACGACGCCGAGGTCGTGCGCGCGCGAGAGCGCCGCGCCCATCTGCTCCAGGATGTCGACGCCGCGGCTGAGCGGCAACGGTCCACGCGCGAGCTCCGTCGAGAGCGGAGTACCGACCAGGTACTCCATGACGAGGTACAGCTCGCTGTCGTCGGTTTCACCGATGTCGTGGATGTCGATGATGTGGGCGTGGTCGACGCGGTTGGCGGCGCGCGCCTCGCGCAGCATCCAAGCGCGCAAGTGCGTCTCGCCGCGCAAGTCGGGTCGGATCAGCTTGACGGCTACGACTCGGTCGATGAGCACGTGGCGGGCTCGATAGACGATGCCCATTCCGCCCTCGCCGATGCGCGCCTCGAGCCGATACCGGCCGGCGATGACCTTGCCAAGCGCGGGATCATCCGCCCGCTTACGAGAAGTCCCAGCCCGTGGGGGCGCTGGTTGTGCCATGTTTCGATCCAAACCTGGGGTGAGGAAGTTGCCTGACCGCCAAGCTTAGCCCACATCACTTGCGGATTACCACCGCGCGGTGAGGCGCCGCCGCGTCGCGAGCTTCGACGCTAGTCGTCGGCGCGCCCGCACGCGGTCAGAAGGAAACGTCGAGAACCGGGATGCGGACCTCGGCCACGTCGGGCGCGTTGAACATCATTCGCTCGGTGCGGGTGTAGGCGTGACGCACTTCGACATTGGGAACGCCGAGCGCCAAGCGCGCGTCCGGGTATTGCAATCCGAATAGCGCAGGTGGTGGGAGCTGCAACGACAAGCGGCGCGATGACTTGAGGTATCGGCGACCGGTGGGCGCGGCCGGCACCGGCGGCGGCGGCGCCGCATCAGCGGGTGGAACCGCTGCCGGAGCTGGCGCGGGCGCGGGCGCTACCTCGGACGGCGCGGGTGGCTCGGCCACCGGCTCGTCGGCAGGGGCTTGGTCTTGAAGGAAGTCTGCGGGCGGCTCGTAGGCAGTGGCGGAAAGCACGGCGACGACGGTTGGAATCGCGAGCACGATCCCTCCCGCCAGCATCAACATGGGAGGCCGCGCGTCGTCTTGCTTCTCGACGAAATATCCACCGACTCCGCCGGCCGCGCCGCCAGCGAGCCCGCCCACGATGTACGCCCACGTTGGTTTGACGCCGAGCGCGGCCTCACTGACCATGACGAGCTCGGAGCCGAGCAGCGCTCCGCCGACGATGCCCTTGCCGGTTGGGGACGCTGACTCCTTCCCCGTCGCCTGAGCGGTCAGGGGCGAAAGGGTCGCGAGGGCGACGAGAAGCGAGGTCAACGTGCGCATCTTCATGGTCACTTCTCCGGTGCTGCGGACAGTCAAAGGTTCACCGTCCGAGCGCGGTCGAGCATAGGCGTGGCCTGTTTCTGGAGCAAGCTCGCGAATTTCGCTACAAACACGGTAAAGGAATGCGGCTCAGGGCAACGGTTGGCTTTTTCACCCTGGGCTTGATTGGCGCCGGCGGCGTCGTCGCCCTGGTCGGTGTCGTCCGGCTCGCGCACCAGTTTCCGGCGGCGGCCTCCAGCCCCGGCTTGCTCGCACCTTTCCTTTTGCCGGTGGTGGCGCTGGCGATCGAGGCGGGGGCGCTGGTGGCGTTGAGCATCGCTTTGCTCAGGGTGCTGGTGGAGGCGCCCGCGGCGGGAGCGCTGGGGCGGGCGCGCGCCACGGCCAGCCTGCTCGTCCTGGTGGCTGCCAGCGCCGCGATCGCGCAGCTGGTGCCCCGGGGAACGGAGCGCCCGGGTGCGTTCGCGAACGAGCTGGTGCAAAGCGCGCGCAGCAGCTGTGGCGAGAGCGGCAACGTAGCGGTGCCGCTGCTCGGCTTGAGCGTGAGCTGCACGCCGCCTCAGCGCATCGAAGGCCCGATGCCCGGCGCTCGCGCCGTGCAGCTCAGCATGCGAAACCTCACGTTCTCCGACGATCTACGTCAGGTGGCGATCGGCGCGCTGGAGCTGTCTGCCAAGGGCTCGCTTCGAGTTCGCTTACGCGCCGGCAGCGCGCGCGTATCCGGTCTCGCGCCTTGGTCGCGCTCGCCGCGGCTGTCGTCGCTCGGCCGGTTCGCGATGCTCGTCGGGCTGGGCGTGGTCCTGTGGGCGGGGACGAGTCTCGCATTTCGCCTACCCCCGGGCGCGGCCGAGCCGGTGGCCGACGGTACGCGCGAGCGCGCCCGACGCTGGCTCAGCTACCTACTGTTCGCGCTCCCGGGCGCGGTCAGCGCCGCCGTCGTCATCTCTCTCGATCAGGCGCGCGCAGCGCCGGTCGCGTACGCGAGCGCAGGCGGGGTCGGCGCGCTGGCGGTTGGGCTGGTGGCGGTCTTGCTGGCGCGCTTTGCCCGAATCTCCAGTTGTTTCAATAGCTTGTGATTGAGATTGCTGGGCCTGCCGGCTGATGGTACGCGTCGCCCAGCACCTCGTTGGTTTTGTGTCCCTCCTCCTGTTCGCCCTGCTGCTGTTCGTGTTGTTCGGCGGCAGCCGCGTCGGCGCTGCCGGCAAGGGCTTGGGAGAGGTGGTTCGCTCCGTCAAGCGAGCCTTCGCCGACGCCGCTGAACCGAAAGCTCCTGCGCCGCCCATGACCGACTCGTCCGTCAGCAAAGAGCCCAAGCTGCTGCCCGCCAAAGGCGAGTCCAGCGCGTCGAACGAAGAGCAACCATGACCCCGCCAGATACCGGTGCGCTGTCCCAACGTAGCGAGACGACATCGGGCGCGCTCGCCCCGTTCGCTTCCCGTGCTCAGCTGGCGGCGCTGTTCGAGCTGACCAAGCCGAGCGTGACCACCCTCGTGATGGTGACGATGGTCTCGGGCGCGTTCGCGGCCTCGGTGCACATTCACCTCTGGCGACTGGTGATCGCGATGTTCGCGACGGCGTGCGTCGTCGGCGCCGCCAACGCCTTCAACATGTGGATGGAGCGCGACAGCGACGCGCTGATGTCGCGTACGCGCCGTCGCCCGCTGCCGACGGGCCGGCTCAGCCCCGACGTGGTGCTCGGCTTCGGAGCGTTGCTGGCGGTGGTGGGGCTCACGTTGCTCGCCACGTCGGTCAGCACGCTGTCGGCGCTGCTCGGCTGGGTGGCGCTTTGCTCCTACGTGCTGGCCTACACGCCGCTCAAGCGCGTGACCACGTGGTCGCTGCACGTGGGCGCGATACCGGGCGCCATGCCGCCGTTGATCGGCTGGGCGAGCGTGACCGACGCGCTCTCGCGCGAGGCGTTCGCGTTGTTCGCCATTTTGTTCGTGTGGCAGCTGCCACATTTCCTGGCGATCGCGACGTTTCGTGCTCCCGAGTACGAGCGCGCGGGCCTGAAGGTGTCGCCGAACGTGAGCGGCCGGGCTGCTACCGAGCGCGCGATCATCTTTTATTCGGTGCTGTTGGGCGTCGTCGCGGTGGCGCCGTGGGCGCTCGGTATGGTCGGCCTCGCTTATGGGCTGACCGCGCTCGGCTGCTCACTCGCCTTCTTGGGCGTCGCCCTGCACGGCCGCGGTCGGATGGAGCCCAATCGCTGGGCTCGCCGCCTGTTCATCGCCTCGATGCCGTACCTGGTGGTGGTGTTCGCCGCGTTCGTGGCGAGCCGTGTCTAGCGCCACGCGAGCATGAGCAAAGACAGCGGCGTTCCGACCGGTCGCTTGGGGCGCTTCGTCAAGCTCGCAGGAGTGGGGGCTCGTGCGTCGGTCGACATGCTGGCGCGGCGCGGCTCCGAGAAGGTCGCGGAGCGGACGGCGGAGGTGCTCGGAAATCTCCGCGGCCTCGCCGCCAAGCTGGGGCAGACCGCGAGCTACGTCGACGGTTTCGTGCCTGAGACGCACCGCGCCGTCTACGAAAAGGCGCTCGGCGCGCTGCGCACGGCCGCGCCCCGTTCCGCGCCGGCGGCGATTCGTGCGCTGGTCGAGGAGGAGCTCGGCGCTCCCATCGATCGCTTGTTCGCGAGCTTCGCCGACGAGCCGTTCGCGAGCGCCTCGATCGGCCAGGTCCATCGCGCCGAGCTGCCGAATGGCCACGCCGTCGCGGTAAAGGTGCAGCACCCGGGAATCGACCGCGCCATCGAGAGCGATCTGTCGAACGTGAGCTTGCTCGAAGGCTTCGTCGGCGCCCTGGGGCCGCGCGCGCTCGACTCGGGGGCGGTGCTCGAAGAGGTGAAGACGCGCTTCCGCGAAGAGCTCGACTATCGACTCGAAGCGGAGCGCCAAGAGCAATTCCGGCAGCTGCACGCCGCCGATCCTTCCATCTCGATTCCGCGCGTGGTGGGCGAGCGCTCGGCGCGCCGTGTGCTCACGATGGATCTCGTCGCCGGCGCCACGTTGGAAGAGGCGGCGACGGCCCCCGCCGAGCAGCGGCTACGCTACGCGCAGACGCTGTGGCGCTTCGTGTTCAAAGGCAACCTGATCGGCGGCATGTTCAACGCCGACCCGCACCCCGGTAACTACCTGTTCCAGCCCGACGGCAGCGTGACCTTCCTCGACTTCGGCTGCATTCAGCCGATCCGCGGCGAGCGCTTGGAGGCGGCTCGCCAGCTGCACCGCGCCGCCCTTCGCAAGGACGAGACAGCTTTCCGGCGTGCGGCGGCCGTGATTTTGGAGTCCAAAGGTGGCAGCTACGAAGCCGCCGCCACCGCCTACTCGCGACGCTGCTTCGAGCCGGTGTTCGCCTCGCCGTTCCGCATCACCAGCGAGTTTGCGACGTCGCTGGTGCACGAGATCAAGACGGTGAAGGAACAACTGTGGGCCAAGGATGACAGCTTCGTGCAGCTGCCCGCCGGTATGTTGTTCATGAATCGCTTGCAGTTCGGGTTCTACTCGGTGCTGGCGCGACTCGATGTCACGGTGGACTACGCCGAGGTCGAGCGGCGGTTCTTGAGCGAAGCGGGCGAGCTGTAACCCGGCACCACGCGTCGCGGGTTCAGCGGCGAGACGATCGCGTCGAAGCGACGCTCTCGGTCAGCTCTTCATCGGCGGCGACGCGCGTCAGGCGCGCCCCGGAGGGCCGCGTGCGCGGTCGCGACGCGGGGGCGAAATGGCTGATTGGAGGCGCGGTCGGCAGCAGCTCCAACGCTTGGATCACCTCTTCGAGATCGCGGGATTTGTCGACGAGGGCACCGAACACCAACGCCCGCTCGCGCTGCCGGGGGTCGAGCGAGCCGCTATAGAAGACCACACCGCGCACCGCGCCCAGCCTGAGTAGCTCGTCGGCGAGCTCGGCGCCGCTGCCGTCGGGCAAGTCGAGGTCCAGGACCGCGCACTGGAAGCCGGCGCCAGCGGTGCGCGCGGTCCGGCACGTCTGGGCCACGCTCACTATGTAACCCTCGCGCAGTAGGCGACGAGCAATGGAGCGGGCGACGACGGGGTCGTCGTCGACAATCAGGGCACGCACAGGCTCTGGCTGGGCCATCAGTCGCTCCGCTCGGGACGGGCGACACGTTATCAGCTTTGCTTTAGCCTGAACATATGTCCGGTGGCTGTAGCAAAATGTTAAATCATTCTAATAACTTAACTGCCAACTCTAAGGAATGTCGTCAACGTGGGGCGATGTCGGAGAGGGGGCGGCCGGTACCGGCTTCGTTGGATGACTGGGCATGACCACGGGACGCACGAACGGGAGGTAGAGCGCTGCTAGCTCGAGCAGCAGCGCCGGAATGGGGACGTCGAGCGCACCGCGCGCGGCCAGGCTCCCCGCCAGCACCAAGCCCAGCTCGCTCTTGCCGCCGAGCAACGCCGCCGCAGCGGCGAACAACGAGCCGACGCTCAGTAGGTGCGAAAACGACAGCGGCAGCAGCGATGTTTGACCGCGCCCCAGCTCGTCGAGCCCACGACCGAGCAAGACCGAGATCATGCTGGCGCCGGGGGCGGAGCCCCTTAACGCGAGCACGACGCAGACGCTCGCGCCGGCCAGCACCAGCGGCACGAGCCATCGGCCGCGCGGGCTACGCTTCTGTAGCCACACCAGCGTGAGCGCCAGCGCCACTAGGTCGAGCCCAACGCCCAACGTTTCGATCCACTGGGCGAGGCGGAAGGCAGCCAGGTTTGCCGCGTCGGACGCGTCCTGGGTGAGCTTGCGCGCGATGACGTGAATCAGCCCCGCGCTCGAGATCAACCCGAGCACCAACGCACCGGCGCGCTGCTCGCGCTGCGGGGCGCTGTGACGGGCGGAGAGCACGCCGACCAGCGCTGCGCTCACGCCGAGCAGCAGCGCCATCAGCGGCTCCAGCGGCCGAAAGCTCGCGAACAGGAGCAGCATGCAGCCGAACGTCACGGCTGGGATCGCGACGAGCCGGGCCAGCAGCGGAGCGCCCGGCAGGGCCACGATCACGGTCGCGAGGCGCGCGATGCCCGCCACCAGGCCCGTCGCCGCCAGCAGCGTGAGTAGCGAGGTCAGGCGCGAAGTCCAGATGATGACGGGCTCGATCCCGACCATCGACCCCGGCAGTGCCGGCGAGATGCAACGCGCGAGCAGGCTCGCGAAGAGGCCCAACGCCACGACCACTCGGAGGGGCACGCCGCTGTCGCTCGGCCTGTCGGTCACGCAGACTTTGCTACCACCAAACCAGCGGTGAGCGAAAATCGGCGCGCACGCGCCGGTGAACCTTTCACAAGCGCCGCGATCAGCCCGGCGGCGCCACCGACGCCACCGGCTCGGCAATGGGGGGGGCGGAGATCCGCCCGTGCCGCTCGCCGGGCACGGGCGGCGTCTCGTCCGGCCCGCGGAACGGTGGCAGCGGCGGCGCGCCGGGCAGGGGAGCGGGCTTGGGCTGGACCTTCAAGATGTAGGGGTGCGCGAACAGGGTGGAGCAAGCCATGTCGTCGCGGCGAAACTCCCAGTGCAGGTAGACGTTGCCGTCCGGCGAGACGATCTCGGACGGCGGCGTGCCGAACGGCGCGGCGCGATCGACGGCGGCGATGGCGCTGATGTCGAACGCGGTGATGCCGCTCGTGCGGGTCACCCCGCGGCGCACGAGCCGCCCTTCTTCGCGCTCGACGACGATCTCGAGCGCGGTCACCAGGTTGCGGTCGTTCATCGGGTGCGAAGCCGGTAGACGATCGAGCGAGTCGAGGAAGGTGTCGGCGAAGATCGGGTGGATGCGGCTGTGGATCTGGTTGAGGTAGGCCGCGAACGGCACCGCCGCCGTGTTGAGCGCGGTCTGGTTGCCGGGCTTGACGCTGGGCACGTAGTTCTCGATCGCGCTCCGGTAGCGCTCGAAGCTCGGCGTCGCCCAGCTACCGCGATGCTGGCTGCGACGGCGCTCACCGTCGGCGCGGACCAGACGAGACATCTCGTTCGAGCCGACCGCCTCGGTGGCCATGCTCGGGGTGAGGTTCAGCGCGACGCCGCCCGGCGTTCGACCAGCTGCTCCGAGCCCGAGCGCCTCCAAGATCGAGCGCGGTCGCCGCGGAGGCAGCTTCTTCTTGGTCTTTTGCGCGCGTTGCTCGGGCGTGGCGGCCTGGGGACGGCTCGCCCCGAACGAGCCGTCGTTGCTGGCGACCACCTCGGGCGCGCCGAGGCTCTCGGGAGTGGCGGCCTTGGCGACCTGGTTCTTGTCCTGCGACTCGACGGGGACGGGGGCGGGCGGCTTCGCGATCTGCGCGCCGGCAGCGCCGGGGGCGGCGGCGCCCGCTTCGCCCGTCTTCGTCGCGGGCGTGGCGGCGGTGGTGCGCGTCGCTGTCGCGTCGTGAGAGCCACCAGGCGCGACAGCGCGCAGCCCTGGCTGGTCCATGTCCTGGCGGACATGCGTCTCTTCGGCGTTGCCGGGATCGTCCTTGGGTCCGCTCGGGGCGGAGCCGGGCGTTGGCTTCTGCTCGTTTTGATCGGTCGACGTGATGCGCGCGCGCGTCTCTTCGGCGACGTGGTTGGCTTTGTCGGAGATGTGGCTCGCGTCGGGGTTGTCCTTCTGCTTCTCGTCCTCGACGTGCTGCTTGACCGCGATCTTATTGGGCATCGCGAGGGGCGCGACCGGCTTGGGCGGCTCCACTGCCGGCGTCGGTAGCAGCTCGACCTTCTTTTCTTCCGGCTTCTTCTCTTCCGGCTTCTTCTCTTCGAGCGACTTTTCTTCCGGCTTCTTCTCTTCGAGCGGCTTCGGCTTTGGCTCGTCTTTCACCAACTCTGGATCGACTTCGACGTCGTCTTTGGCGTCGTCGTCCTTGACGTCTTGCTCCGGGTTCTTCTCGTCAGGCTTGGCTTCGTCGGACGGAGAGTCGTCGATCGTGATCTCGATCGGCGGCGCGATGGAGCGCTTGACGTGACTGCGAATGTCGGCGGCGAAGCGCCCGATATCGAGCCGCTCTTCGATCACCCGCGCCGCTTGGTCCGCACCACCGCTCCAAATCAGGTGAGCCAGGATCGCGGTCGCGGCCCAGAGGAAGAGCGGGATGCTCGCTTCGCGGCGCATGGGTGCTGGGGCGGGACTTGCCGGGCGAACGGCCGGCTCACCCGTACAAAGCTAACACCCACGCCCGCTCGCAGCAACGCGAGCCGGACCGGTTCGAGGGCGCATCAAGTTTTCGTAATGCTCGTGAATTGTTCGGCAATCTCTTCGGGCGTCCAGATCCCAGGCTCGTCGTCTTTGTGACGGCCAGCGCTTTCGACGAGCTTGAACTGGCTGATGCGCGACCCCGCCACCGACAAGGTGACGCCGGTGACGTCCCGGCTCAGGTCGCAGGCGAGATAGACGTGAACCGGCGCGACGTGCTCCGGAGAGAGCGAGTCGCCGATCTTCTCGAACAGCGGCAGGTCTTCGGTGAGGCGAGTCTTGGCTAGCGGGGCGACGGCGTTGACGCGAATGCCGAAGCGCTGGAGCTCGATCGAAGCGGTGCGGGTCAAGCCGTAGATGCCGGCCTTGGCGGCCGCGTAGTTGGCCTGGCCGAAGTTACCGAGCAGGCCGGACACGCTGGTGGTGTTGACGATCGAGCCGCCCTGCTTCTGATCTTTGAGCTTGGCGGCCGCCGCGCGCAGGCACAGGAA
>Ga0164241_10002323_pt1 | contig 20890 bp, 16 predicted proteins | sample OricomyardsoilBY_FD_108780 | JGI IMG/M metagenome (GOLD analysis project Ga0164241, IMG submission 108780) | Backyard soil microbial communities from Emeryville, California, USA - Original compost - Back yard soil (BY) | ecosystem: Environmental > Terrestrial > Soil > Unclassified | place: USA... | reverse complement strand
GACTCTGGGGCGAGATTGGAGCTCGCTGGGGGCAAACATCATTAGCCCTGACGTGGCCGCCCGTGAAAGTGCTGTTGTGCTTCGAGGGATCGTCCAGGCGCCTTGGCACCACACCCCTGCCATTGAGCGAGGCTTCGAGCTCGGCTGCGCAGTGTTGCAGCGGCGCGAAGGTGACGTAAAGACATGGCTCAAACGACTCGGCGCATTGCCCTCGCGTTACGTCAGGCGATCCACCGAGTCTTACACACGCCTCATCCAGGTCTCGACGCATCCATTCTATCTGCGGAAGCCAGGGGAGCGCGGGGCCTTCTTGTCTGCTTGCTTGCGGCGCGCGAGTGTCGACGAGGTTACACTCGCCGCTGAAGTCTCAGCTTGCCTGAACGGGGATGTTCCGCGCTTTGAGACCTTCCCAAGCGACCTGTTGGTCTGGGAGAATGAGTACCTCCCCGCTGGGGTGCGGCTTTCGAGCGACAAGCACGCACCGGGGCTCGACTCGGCGCTCGCGCTCGTGGCCGATCTGAATCAACCGGCTCGAGTGAGCTTTGAATCTGAGATTATTCGGAATGCGCTTGGTGCTGCAGAGGCCTCCATGGCACAGGTTGTGTCGTTTGGCCCGGACGAGCCGGAGTCCGATCATTCGCTCGAGAGTTACCGATCCGCCGGAGCGGCGTGTCTCGATAGGCTGCAGCGCTTTGTGCACGATCAAGAGCGGTACGCGACGCGCTCCCGTGCATGGTTCGGGTACCTGATGGGAGCGGATCGGCACTTTGAGTACGGCCCCCTTGGAGTAGACCTCTACAGCGGCAGTGCCGGGATTCTCCTCGCGCTCACACAGGCGGCAATGGCGGGCTCCGTGTCCGAGGGCGAACGTCACAAGACGGCGAGTAGGGTGACGGACAACGTGCGCCTCGACCTCAAGGATCCCCGCATCTTCGTGGGTGGTGCTTACTACGGGGTGTTGTCCGCGCTCATGCCCCTTGCCGTGGCGTGGGATGCACTCGGGCGGCCTGGCGCGATGCATGAGCTCGAGGAGACGGCAATCCTCAATCTACGCTCAGCTATTGACGCCCCTGACCCAACGCGTCGGTTTCACGGATGGGACTACTTCGGCGGCATTCTGGGTGCGTTGGCGGTCGGTGTTGCAATGTTCCAGCGAAGCCGTAACAGTGACTGGCTCCCTACTCTCGGACGACTAGTCAGCCTCGCGAATGAGCACGCGGCCTCCGAAGGTGACACCAGCGCTTGGCCGCAGGTTGATTTCCTCACTGCTCAGCGTGTGTACTTGACCGGGTTGTCCCACGGGCAGGCGGGCAATGCTCTGGCATTGGCCGAGTTCGCCTCCCTTGAGGCCAAAGAGTCATCTGTCGCGGCGAACCTGGCTCGTCGCGCGGTTCTCTGGGAACTCGCGCGGTTCAGCCCTGTGCACCAGAACTGGCCGGACCTGAGGACGAGCGCGCCGAGCGGTAACTCGGGCGAGTATGCTTGGAGCCATGGCGCGCCGGGCATTCTGCTCGCATTGACCCGCATCCAATCGCTGATGGAATCACCCAGCCTTCGTGGCTTCCTGCGAAACCATCCGATCCCGACTTTCTTCTCCGAGCAGGCGCTCGCTTCAAGAGCAAGACCAGTCAATGGGACGCTATCATCCGGAGCGCTGGGGCTCATCGGAACGTTGGGCTAACTCAATCGACTCGGCGACGCGCTCGACATCCCTCGCGTTGCCAGGTGGGCGGGATGCGGTAGCTTGCGAAGGGCTGATGCAGAGGGGCGTTCGCGGCTAGTCGAACCGCAAGGCCTCATGGTGGGGCTTGCTGGGAGCTACCTCACTTGGCTTGCAATGTCTCAGTCGCTCAAGAATGAGCTGCCCCTTCTGGTCAGTCTGATCGGCCCTTGGCGATAGCCCAGCGCCAGAAGCCGTGCCGCGGAGGGGTCCTTGTGTTCTTCGTGCGGCAGACACATGTGCTTAGCGCAAGCCGTCTCGTGTAGTAGTGCGTGCATCCCTGGTCTGAACGAAGCTATGGAGTTCATGCCTTGTAATCGCGTTCTGCAGACCGGTGAGGTCCGGTATCTCGGTGACAAACCCCTTTCAGACGTCCCCCGTGCGTGAGGGTTCTCAGGGCCCTTTGCTCTTGGATGCCTTCCGTCGGTTTGTCCGCTTGTTCCTGCTCGTTAGGAGACACTGGAAAGCCATCGCTGGCATTTCTCTGTTGGGTTTGATGGCCAGTGGGATCGGGCTAGCGCTTCCACTTCTTTCGAAGGTGCTGATCGACAGGGTGCTTCCCACTCGTGACGTCTCACTGATGCAAGTGATCGTTGTAGCGTTGTTCGCTACCAGTATTGCTCAGGTCTTTCTGGGCGCCCTCCGCGGTTACTACTCGGTGTTTGTAACCACCCGGATGGCCGGCGAGGTCAGCCTCTTCTTCTTCGATCACGTTGCCCACCTACCCTCCCGCTTCTTTGACCGTCATCGTGTAGGGGATCTCGTCGCACGATTCGGAGAAGCCAGCACCTCGGTCGGAGCAATCTCAAGAGCGTTTGATTTCTTGTTCCTCCGCGCCCCGTACCTTGTCGTGATCCCCCCCGTTCTGCTCCTGCTGGATTGGCACTTAGCGCTGATTGCGCTGTCGCCGGCCCTGGCCACTACAGCCTTGGCAGTGTGGTCGGGATCGGATCTTCGGAGTCGCTGGAGGCGTACGTCGGAAGCCTACGCCAGCCTGGGCGCGTCTCACTTCGAACTGCTGACACATATCCGCACATTGAAGAGTCAAGCCCTGGAGGGCTACGCTTACGGTCGGGTGAAAGCTGCGCTCCGCGAGGTGGCCGGGGCACAAATTGATGCGGGCAACCGCCAGCAACTGTTCGGATCCTTCGGTGCGTTGGTTCGCGGGCTGGGCACTGCTGTGTTCACATGGTACGCATGGCGCCTGATTCTGGCGGGTGACATTACGCTTGGCGGGTTCGTTGCTATCTCGGCCTACCTCGGACTCCTCCAGGATCCCCTGGCGCAGTTTACGACGTTGTTTACAGATATTCAGCAAACGGCCGTTGCATTGACTCGGATGTTTGGGGTGGTTGACGAGCACCCCGAGGGATCGGTAGTTGCTGGACGGGCAGATCATGGCGTTGTCGACCGCCTCACCGCGGGGGAGGTGCGATGCGACAACATCACCTTTGGCTATGGCCCGGACCGCGTCGTCCTGCAGGATCTCTCGGTTACGTTTCCTGCCAAGCATTTCTCGGTCATTGTGGGCGCCAGCGGAGCCGGGAAGTCCACGCTCCTCCGACTGATTGCGCGACTTGAGACACCACGCGCAGGCACGATTCGATACGACGGAGTCCCCCACACGCACCTGACCCTCACCGATGTGCGGTCACGGCTCTCTGTAGTATGGCAAGAGATCGCGATGTTTCACGGCACCATCTTGGACAATCTGATGGTCGGGGCTCCGGATGCAGACAGGGACGGTGCCGAGAGGGCGCTCCGTGAGTGCGGGTTGGATGACTTTGTCAACCACTTGCCCCTTGGCCTCGACACGCCTATTGGAGAGGGAGGGGCCACCCTTTCGGGTGGACAACGTCAGCGACTGGCCGTTGCGCGAGCGTTGCTGCGCCCCGCGCCCCTTATCCTTCTGGACGAGGTGACCAGCAATATTGATATGGCGACAGAACGGGCGATCCTCAACGAACTCAAGGCGATCGGCCACAATCGCACCATCATCGCCGTGACGCACAGGCCTCAAATGGCCGCACTGGCGGATCATGTCGTGATGCTGGAGGCGGGGGCGGTTCGCGGCAGCGGTACCCACGAAGAGCTGCTCTCTTCCTGTCTGCCGTACAAGAGGTTCGCCGAGTATGGGAGTGCCTCCGCGACGCCGGTCCGCCTCCGCGACGTTGAACGGGGAATCGCTGAGCGATGACCGCTTCGCCTCCCTCTGGACCGCATCTTCCTCAGCTCTTTGATTCCTCTGAAGCGAACGGACCTTCAGCCAGATCTGCGGCCACCGTCGCGGCGCTGGTCGCAAGTAGCCTCCTTGCCGCCGCTGTTGGAGTTGGGTGGTTTGTGCGAGTGCCGGCGGTGGTTCACTCGACCGGCTTACTGGAACAGGGCAGAGTGCGGGCGGTGCGCGCTCCGGAGGCTGGGGTGGTGAGTACCGTGTTCGTGTCGCCGGGAGACACCGTAACCGTCGGAGCTCCTGTTGCGCAGATCGACACGACAGAGTTGCACGCCGTGATCGATGGGCTCCGTGGCCAACTGGAGGCCAGTGAAGCCCAGGTTCAACAGAGTGTTGCGTCTGCCCCGATCGGCCGCCGCATTCAGGAGGAGCGGGTCGCCTGGAGTCAGGCGCAGTTGCTGGCCGCCAGGGCCGCACTTCTCGATCGGATGGTTGGCCATGACCTAGGGACTGACATTGATTCCTTGCTGGCCGCCTATCGTCCTGGGCAGCACATCGCGATCGATGGCGCGGTCAGTGGCGTACGGTCTGCCGAAGCGTGGCATCGCTTGGAGCTCACACAGGTCGCCGGTAGCGACCTCGCGGCTTACGATGTGGTCCGGGCGCGATCGCTGCGTGCCAGTCTGAGGTCGCAGATCGCGGCACTCCAGAATCGTCTTTCCCTCTTTACGCTAAGAGCTCCGGTGGACGGCATCGTCGTCACCGAGGAACTGGATCGGCTCCTTGGCGCCCCGCTCCCGCAAGGAGGGATCTTTGCCGAGCTGGCCGAGCTCGGGGGATGGCAAGTTCGGCTGCGCATCCCGGATCGGGACATGCGTAGGCTTCACGTCGGCGATTCTGTGGTGATCACCGCCGATGACTCCCCAGTGAGGGAGCGGCAGCAGATGGTCGGCGTGTTGGGTTACCTCGGCAAAGCGCCGAGCCTATCCGGCAGTACCTCGACGGGCCCTCGTTTCGAAGCAATCGCGCGGCTTAGCACTTCCGAAGCTGATCGGTGGCCGCTTGGTGGACTTCGGCATGGGCTCTCCGTGCGAGCCGAGGTCGTAACCAAGAAGGACAGGCTGATCTGGGTGTTCCTTGAGAGTCTTGGAGAGTGACCGTGATCACCTCAGGCTCCGACCACCCGGGTCTCCAGTGATAGGATTGGGCCGCATAGGGGTGCACTCCACCGCATGCGACGACGGTGGATGAGCGTGGCAACGTAGAACCGATGCGATGTCGGCACGGGAGCCCGTACACTTGACCGCCAGATGACAACCTATGTAGTGCTCACGGCAACCGACACGGGCGCCGGGAAGACTTGGTCCGGGGTGGCCCTCGCCATCGCGCTTGCGGAATCCGGAAGAAAGAGGGTCGTCGCCATCAAGCCTGTCGAAACGGGGACGTCAGTCGAACCCGATGGCGGCGAGGACGGGGTGATGCTCGCCCAAGCCACCCGGCAGGATGCACCGAAGCATGCACTATATAGGTTCCGCGCCGCTGTGGCGGCGTCGGTCGCCGCTGACCGCGAAGGCGGCGCCGTCGTGTGGCGGGTCCTGGTGGAAGAGATCAGGCGTCTCTCCGCAGGTGCCGACATCGCGCTTCTCGAGGGGGCTGGGGGTCTGATGGCCCCAATCACCTGGGAGAAGGGTCCTCTCGACCTTGCCATGGAGCTCAAAGCAAAGGCGGTCGTGGCCGCGGTCGACAGGCTCGGGACGATCAACCATGTCCTCCTCACCGTGGACCGGCTCAAGTTCCATGGCATTGATGTCCTTGGAGTAGTTCTGAGCGAGCCAGAGCGCGCCGACGAATCGACTGGCACCAATGCCGCCTCCCTTCAGCGGATGCGGCCGGGGCTGCGAATGTTTTCTGTGCCGCGCCTGATGAGTCCGAATGATGGGGCGGAGTATGTGGCGGAACTGGCCAGGTTGATCTGACGGTGGGCAGCGCGCCACGGCGACATTGTCCTTCCAATCCTGTGGCGAACGACAGGCGCTGGCTCCCAACGCAGCGGGGACAAGTGTCGGTCGGCGCTGATCGGCGCCGCGAGGGTCGGTGCAGGAGTTCCCCGGAAGGCGGCAAATAGCGACATGGGCCGCGAATGATGACGCGATGTCGCACGTGGGGTCCAGGCGCAGCGGTCTGGTCGCCTTCGGGCCCACTGTTCCCGCTACTTGCGCTCCTCCCACCTGAGGCCCTCGTCCTTCGTTCGCAACACCCACTTGGCCGATTCGGCACACCAGGCATAGCGCATTGGCAGATCCCACGGGGGCCCATCCGCGTCGACCCACGGCATCGGGGAGTCAAAGAACGTCCCTTTCGTGCGCACGCGTGCCTGTAGGTCCCGGGCGAACTCAGCCTCGACCCTCTCATCGCGGAGATCGAAGTCCGCTGAGGCAAGCTCGCAGATCAGTACGGCGCCCGGATCACGCAGCAGGCGGACTTGCACAACCTCTCCAGCATCCCACGTCTCGCTGGTCCAGTAGATGTATCTCCTGCGCCCTTCGGGTCCGTGGGACCCGTAGCAGTCGGCAACCCGCAGTGTGTGGCGGACCGGGCCCGACGCGGTCGCGATGCGTGCCCGCGCTTGACGCTGTGCCTCCTCCGCCAAGTGCGCTCCACACACCCAGGGCGCCTTCGGTGTCTCGCGCAACACCGCCAGCGGCTCCTCCGCCTTCCAGGGGGCCGCCGTCCGGCCGAAGACGTCCCTTGTCGAGACCTCGATCCACGGCACGCCGAGCACGGCGAGCGCTGCGGCCTTGTCCTCCGAGACCGCATGGCTATAGAGGACCTCGATTGCGGCGACCGTCTGTCCCTCGCGGCGCAGCTGGAGGTCCGGTCGCAGCGTCCCCAGCCGCTCCTCAACTACCACCTCGTCCCACCCTGGGTGCCACGGACGCACCCGTGTCTGCGCGCACCCTTGGGGTGGGTAGCGCGGCGGTGTCGGGGTCGGCTCGGCACACTGATCGAGGAGGCTCAGGGCCCCTACGCGCCGGAGCTCGAAGGCGAGGTGGAACTTCGCGTTGATGTGATCCGCCGTCTCTGGATGCGTCGCCGGACAAGCGTCGTCGGCGCGGTGCGCGGCATGGTGACTGCGGCGGCGGCCGAGCTTCAAGACGACTGGCTGCTCACAGACTGGGCAGGTCGTGCTCGGTCGCGCTCCGGGTGGGGTGTCGGCCCAGCGGCTGACATTCACGATCTGGCCGGCGTGCCGCACCCACTGCAACATCCCGTCGTGCCAACGCAACACAGGGGTTGGTCCCGGGTGTTCGGTCACTCGCCCCCCACTGTTGCGAACGAGAGTATCCTGAAGTGAACGCGTTATTCCACCGAGATGCGTCCAGCCTCTTCTCTCGCCGCGGAACGTTAAGGAAATGGGCCGTCAAGTATGCATTGTCGGCTTCGCATGCCACAAACTCTTGGCCATCCTACCTACTGCCTGAATTGAGTGATCCTGACGGTGTTGTCCCGCCGAGTCGCGCTGTCCAAGAGGACCTGCAGCGAGGCGCCGACTCCCCCGCCGTTGCCAGCCAACTCTGCCAGTTTCAGCAGATCGTCCCGGTCGCAGAGCAGGAGACCATTCTCTCGAAGCGCCTCGCGATCCCCCTGGAGCACCTGGGATTCGTGCAGCCGTGTCGCGAGCACCCCTCGAATCTTGATGCCAGGAAGGGCGTTGTGGAGGTCGCCGCAGCGTGCATGGAGCGTTGCGTGCTTGCCATTGTTGCTGGGGGCTCCAGTGGTGCATTCGACGGCGAGCAAGAGCTGCAGTGCAGGGGCGTGGGCTACGACGTCCACGTTCTGCTGGAGTGCCTTGTTGGCGATTCGATCCACGTGCCACCCGTTGAGTACAAAAAGTCGCGCCACGGCGTCCTCGAAATCGGATGCCGAGACCTTCCCAGGGGCACGCTTGAAAAGGGTATCGTGAAGCGCCTCCAGGTCGGGGTCCAGGACGCGGTACGCGTTGACAAACACCGAGCCGCCGGCGACCCGATAGGGCCGAGTGCCGCGGACTTCGGTCTTCTCGCGTCCGCAACGGACAGTTACCGCGACCCGGTCACAGTCTCCCACCGGCATGCGTGCTTCCCACAGCAAGCCCTCGGGAGTCTTTGTCCATTGCTCGGGCAGCGCAATAACGGGAGTGGACACGTCCCGGGATTCGTGCCGGGTGACCTCAACTTCCACCCCGGCAGTGGTGATCGCGGCCCGAGATCCTGCCAAGAGCGCCAGGGTTAGCGTGCCGTCGACGACCGACAGACGATCTCGGAGCACACGAAGCTCGTGTCGGGCCTCGCACTCGATTGCGCAGGAGCTCCCAAAGATTCCGCGATCGCTATAGCCCAGGGCTGCTTGGGCACGGGGCGTAAACTCCAGGAACGGTCCAGACTGTTCTCGGGCCACCCGGGCGAGTTGCTCCCGCAGCTCCTCGTGGCTGGAGTGAAGTGTGCTGGTCGAAGCACCCTCTCCGATCAGTAGGGCGGCCGGCCATTGGTACCCTCCGTGTCCGTAGATGTCCTCGAGGGTGCGCGACTGACGGTACCAGCGGATCGGGCTGAGGTTGGGCGTACCCATCTCCTGGCGAGCTGTGAATGCAAACTCGCGACCATGTGCCCGAAGTGTTCCGGCGGCCACATTCTGGAGCAGGGTCCTGAGGTCCGACGCCGGTCGGCATTCCTGTCCTATGAACGCCGTCTCGACGTCGAGCCCATAGGGCATGCGGGGGCACGCATCTGGATCCCGACCAGTAATCTGGAGGCGGGCCGACAGGACGGTCCAGCGACCCTGGAGCCTTGCCGCCGCCACGCGAAGGTCGCAGGAGCGCCACACCTCGGGTTCTGCCTCGATGGCCTGGAGAAAGGCTTCGACTTCGGAGTCCATGGGTGCGCCTGGATGGTACAGATGGCTATGCAGGTGTATACGCGAAAACGGAGACTCTCCCACCACACTTACGCAGCCCCGCAGAGAGTGACCGGACAGCGATTTGAGGCGCTAGGATCCCGATTCGGTGTCCGTGCGACGCAGGCGCTCGTAGGTGCTGCGAATCAAGGAGTCGAGGGCCGTGGCTGCTTCTGGGCTGAGGCGTCGGTCCTCTCGCAGTTGAGCGGAGATGAGACCCAGCGGTTCTGGGGCAGGCCGGGGTCGGTCGCTACGAACAAAGCGATCGGCTGCGAGGCCCGACCATGACGAAAGTGCTGCAAGGCCGTCGATGTCTGGTCGCTTGCCTTGGGCCATTCGGGAGAGAGTTGAGGCGCTCACTCCGGCCTCCTCGGCGACTTGCTTCCAAGTAATGCGCCTGGACTGACGCGTCGAATCCAGCGCGGTGTAGAATCCTAGGGCGTCGAAGTAGCCCCCTCTTTTGTCCGTCACAGCCCCCTCCGGCGGTGCTGGGAATTTGACTATTGCAATTTTACGCCGCTATCGCAATATTACGTTCAGTTGCATTATAGCAATTAAATGTCCACGTAGCAATTATGGCTGGATTGCCCAGCCGGGAGGGAAGGATGACGAAGCCCGATAACGCGGCCCCTGAGGTCGCCGGGGCCCACGAGCACACGGTTGTGGTCACGGTGAACAACCAGCCGGTGACGGTGCCGGCGCCCAAGGCGACGGGTCGCCAGATCAAGGAGGCGGCGATCGCCGCGGGATTGCCGATCCAGGTCGATTTCGTGCTGTCCCAGGTTCTGCCCAACGACAAGACGAAGATCATCGGGGACAACGACGAGGTTACGGTGAACAAGAACTCCACGTTCACCGCCGTCGCCCCGGACGACAACTCCTGAGGCCGGGGCGTCGTGAAGCCCGCCGTCCTGGAGGCGATCGAGCAGTTGAAGGGGCAATACCCGGATAGCACGTTCGACGTGAGGGAAGATGGCCAAGGAGGTGCCCATGTGCTCATCGACCCCGTCGACTTGGGTCAGATCTACACCGAGGGGACGCGGGGTACCTGGATCAGTTTCCATATCCCATTCCAGGTGCCTTTCGCGGACGTGTACCCACACCACGTCCGTCGAGATCTCGCTCGGGCCGACGGCCGACCGCTCGGCGAGGCGATGAGTCATGCGGAGGCGCCGGTCTTTGGGCGCCTATCGGTCCAGCTCTCGCGTCGTTCGAACCACCGTGATCCGAACCACGAGACCGTCCTGCATAAGCTGCTGAAGGTGATCGAATGGGCGAGCACCCGTCCGTGAGGAGTCAGACATGAACGCACTCGAGCAGATCAAGGCTCATGGGACTGGCCGCATTTCCCTGACGCTCCCTCCGGGGCTGGCTCAGCGCCTGTTCGACCACCTATTTCCTGGAGACGATGATGAACACGGCGCGGTCATAGGGGCGGGGCTCGCGGAGGATGGCGCGGGTGGTCTCCGTCTGCTCGCGCGTGACCTCGTGGTGGCGCGCGACGGCGTCGACTATGTACCGGGAAAGCATGGCTACCGGATGCTCACCGGCGAGTTCGTGACCCGGCAGATCCTACGCTGTGCGCGTCAACAGCTTGTCTATCTGGCCATTCACAACCATGGGGGCAGCGACCGGGTCGCCTTCAGCGACGACGATCTGGCGTCACATCAGCGGGGCTATCCTGCCCTCCTGGACATCACCCGCGGACATCCTGTCGGCGCGTTGGTGTTCGCCGAGAATGCCGTGGCCGGGCGCATCTGGCTTTCGCGGACGCGTCAGGTCGACCTCGATGGGGCCCGGGTCATCGGCACCCCTTGGCGGCATCTCCGCGCGTCCCCGGCCCCGCGCCCGCCGGCGCGTGCGGAGACCTACGACCGTCAAGCTCGGCTGTTCGGCGATCGTGGCCAGGAGCTATTGCGTGGACTCAAGATCGGCGTCATCGGCGCTGGGGGCGCCGGCACGCTCCTTGTAGAGTACCTGGCGCGATTGGGTGTCGGGCACCTCGTAGTAGTCGATCCGGACCGCGTGGATCCCACGAACCTGCCGCGCATGCCGGGGGCCACGCGCTGGGACGCTATGAGCTGGATGCGCGGGGCGTCGGCACCGCGCTGGCTTCGGACACTTGGTGCCCGGCTTGCCGCGCCGAAAGTGCGTGTGATGCAGCGGATCGCCGAGCGGGCTCAGCGGGGCATTCGGATCGAAGCCCTTCAGGCCAACTTCGTTGACGACCGGACGGCGCGCCGGTTCATCGACTGCGACTACCTCTTCTTGGCGGCGGATACGATGCAGGCGCGGTTGGTGTTCAATGCGCTGGTGCACGCCTATCTCATCCCCGGGGTTCAAGTGGGGGTGAAGATTCCTGTGGACCCCGACAGCGGCAAGGTGGGAGAGGTGTTCGCGACCAGTCGACCGGTGACGCCAACGTCGGGGTGTCTGTGGTGCAACGGCTTGATCTCCCCGGCCCGGTTGCAGCAGGAGGCGGAGAGTGCGGTCCAGCGCAAACTGCAGCGCTATGTTGATGACCCCGAGGTGGTTGCTCCGAGCGTGATCACGCTCAACGCGCTCGCGGCAAGCATGGCAGCCACGGACTTTCTCTTTACGGCGACAGGGCTTGCCCAAGGGACAGCGAGCCCCGACTACGCACGCTACCTCCCCCGCGAGCACCGGTTGGTGCATGATGAGCCGCGGCGCGATGACGGGTGTCTCCATTGCGGCGTTGGTGCCGCGAGCATTTTGGCTAGAGGGGGTGCCGCGGACCTTCCAACAAGCGAGGGAGGGCCTCGGCACTCCTAGCCCCAGAGTGCCAAAGGGATGGGGTGTGGTTACGGGCTTTGTTCGCCTGCTAGGAGTCCTGTCAGACTTGTACAAAGTTGCGGAGCGCACGGGGCGCATTGACCCAGCCCTGGGGGGCTGGTATTGTGTAGCGCGACTGTTCAATGTTGGAGGGGCGACCACGCGCCACTCAGCCTTGAACTCTCACGCCCCACCAATGGAGTGGCGCCAGATGCCCGACGACGCCCGCAAGGACGATCGGCAACAAGACTCGCCAACCACCGCTCCCAAGTACCAGCCCGTAGACCTCGTTCGCGCTGCGAACTCGCTGATTCAGCAGGCTCCGATGGTGCATCGGGCCATAGAGGCGTATGAGCGAGCGAAGGAACTGCCATCGAGTGCGCTAGACTTCAAGATCTCCCTTTAGCACACGCAGAAATGATTAAGCCCACCTCCCTGAAAATTATTCAGTTCGGGAAGGAGGGGTTCTTCGAGGCGGTTCGATCGCCCCAGATGACGCGAGCCCAGGCCGAGGACGATCGGCGGGCTCGCTATTTGTTTGATTACCTGACCGCAATGAAGGCAGAGACCGTGGCCATAGAGGATCCGTATGTCGACGGAGGCTACCTCGATGACTTCGCCCACTATTACGTCAAGTCGTTTAACGACTACGAACGACGATGCAAGCGCCTCCACTTCTTCAGCGAAGCGATCAACGAAACTGAGTTTCTCGAAGCGGTCGTCGAGGGAAAGTCTGCTCGGCGACTCCAAGGTGCGTATCTCGGTTTCGTCGTCGTTCGACCGCTCCCGGAGGCGATAGTCGGCAGAACACTGATGGCGCCGTACCCTCCGGACAACGGGCGGCGACACTACCCCGTCGTGGCCAAGCACCGCGCGACCCTCTGTGGTCTACCGCTAGACGTCGAGAGCCTGCCCTTCCAACAGCAGGATCGAGTGCTCGCGGCGTGCGCGACGGTCGCTCTCTGGTCGTCATTTCAGCATTGCGCGAAGCTCTTCGGTACACCCGCACCATCACCTGCGGAGATTACCCGCCACGCGAACACGGTCGTGACGAGCTCGCGGGCATTGCCTTCCCAGGGCCTGACACTCGAGCAGATGTGCAGGGCAGTTGGGGCGGTCGGCCTCGAGCCCGAAGTGGTCGCCTGCACCCAGGACGTCCCCCTCCTCTCCTTGATCCGCGGCTACCTGGCCGGCGGTCTTCCCGTAATTGCGATTGTCTATATCGAGGGGATCGGCAGACACGCTATTGCACTCGCAGGGTATTCGCTTCGCAACACGCTAGCGATGACGAGGGAGGATTTTGTACCTACCTCGCCGACCGTTCGTCGGATCGGCCTCCGGATAGACGAGCTCTATGGTCACGACGACGGAGTTGGCCCCTTCGCCAGGCTTCATGTACGGGAGCAAGCGGACGCGGACGCGGACGACGATTCAGGGGACGAGTTCACCAATCTGTACTTCGAAGGGGACTGGAAGATCAAGGATGGCACCCGGGCTGCGCGCCTGAAGCCGCGCTACTTGCTGATCCCTGTATATCACAAGATCCGTCTTACCTACATGGATGTTCAAAAGTGGATTGCCCCACTCAACCAGCTCCTGGCCTTGCCGATGGCGAGCCCCGAGACCTTTGAGTGGGATATTACCCTGACCACAGTCAACGACCTCAAAACCTCCGCGGCGACAGCCCTACCTGTCGAATTGCAGCGGCGCGTCATCCTCGGTGCCTACCCGCGGTTCATCTGGCGGGCAGCGTTCTCGGCAAACGGCAGGAAGGTCCTCGAGCTGCTCTTCGATGCGACGGATATGGATCCGGCATACCCCTTCTGCGATTTGCTCGTGCTCGAGGAGCCACTGCGCATCGCACTTACGCGGATGGTCCATTCAGCTGAGATGGTGAAGGCCTTGGACCTCCTCCTCGGCCCGCAGTTTCACACGTTCCTCAAGAACCAGCTTCCGCAGTAGGCGGTCGCCCTCCCTCGCTGGCTGTCACGTCACTTATAGGGTCGCGTGCCGACCTGAAACCTCAGGTGCCTTGCGTGGGGCAAGTTCTCCGCGTGACGGTGCCGGTTGACGGAACAACTCGAACTCCAGAGCATAATGGCCCGCCAGATCATATGCGGTACTCCAGTCGAGGCGCCGGAACTGCGGTAGTACGCTGGAAGTTCTGGTTTGTTCAAGGCTGAATCTCGGGTTGCTACCGCCAGCCCGGGATAGTCCTAAACTGCGAGACCCTTGGGGCTGACCGCCCCATGGGGATTACCAGCAACCCTGAAATAACTTCAGTTGTGCGGGTAGGCCTGTCTCCGCACGTTACTGTATCCAAGTGCTGGCGGTGCCCGCCCAGCCCTCCCTAGCCCTGAAATCTTCACCGTGCGCGAACCGCCGGCCGGACGTTCCGGTCGTCCCGTACGTGCCCGCCCCGGCCGCCCGGCGCAGAGGTTCTTCGCGCCCGAAAGCCGTGAACCCGAGCCGAGTGCTCCGATGTCCGCTGCCAAGCCAAGGCTGATTCTCGCGGACGACCATCGGATGGTCCGGGAGGCGCTGCAGAACTCCCTGAAGATGTCCCATCTCATCGTGGCCACTGCCAGCGATGGCGACGAGCTCCTGCGCGTCCTGGAGTCGGTGCGGGCCGATTGCCTCCTCCTCGATCTGGACCTGCCTCGGCGGCACGGGCTCACCCTGTTGCCGCTGGTTCGCCGGCAATACCCACATCTCCGGATTCTCGTGGTGACAATGCACAACACCCACCTCCTTGCCGCGAGCGCAGTACGGGGCGGGGCGGACGGCTTTGTGTCGAAGGATGCCGGCATCGAGGAGCTTGCCCGAGCCATCGCGGAAGTCTGCGCGGGGCGGCAGTATATCTCCTCCGATCTCTCGCGGACGCGCCACGAACTCCGGCTGGAGGCCGCGCACCCATCGCTGAGTCGCCTTACGCCGCGACAGCAGGAGATTCTCCTACTGCTAGGGGAGGGGAAGTCCGCGTCAGCGATTGCCGCGGAGCTCGCTGTCGGTGCGAGCACGGTCACATTCCACAAGCAGAACATCATGCGTGTCCTGGGACTGTCAGGCCAGGAGGGCCTCCGGAAGTACGCATTTCTGGTGCGAAGCGCGACCACGAACGGTGATCGCCCGACCCACTAGCTCGTCAGCCGTGTTGCCCGAGTGAAACCAGTCGCACGCTAAGTGCCCCGTGTCTGCGGGGGCCTTGTTGCGCATGCCCTGGATAACCATCAGGGCCGACCCCGAACGGACTGGGCACCGACATCCAGCTCACATTGACTGCATCGCTGAATGGGAGGATGCGTGGTGGCGCGGCAGCGGGGCTGAAGACCGCGCGCCATGCAAGTCGCACGGCACATGATTGCGCCTACGCCACTGAACGTATTTCAGTTGTGGAGGGGCCTTGGGCTCTGCAGGTTATTTCTGAACGGGAAGGAAATGCTGGCGGTGCGGACAGGCTGTATCGTCGGGACGCTGGTTAGGCGTCCTCGCCCGCTCGGCCAGGTAATTGGGGGAGCGTTCGAGGATCCCCACACCACGAATGGCGCAGTTGCTCACGCAACGCCTCCAATAATGGCATGAAGAGCAGCGCGGAGAGCGTTGATATGGATCCCGCCCACTTCTGCCTCCTTTAACAGGGCGCGCACCAGCTGTTCTGCCTCGCGGTGGTGCTCGCGCGCCGAGAGGTTCCCCTCAATCGGGCGGACATAGCAACCGTGACCCTGTCGTATCTCCACGAAACCCATCGTCTCTAGTTGCCGGTAGGCCCGCGCCGCCGTGGCAGGATTGATTCGTAGCCGGGCCGCTAGGGCGCGCACCGACTCCAGGAGGGTCCCGGGCGGAAGTTCCCGCACCACAATCGCAATCTTGAGCCGATCTGCGATCTGGCTGTAAAGGGGGACTGAGCTTTGGGAGTCGAGTTGGTCGAACACCTATCCCTCAGGCGTGTCTCGGTCGTAGTGCGCTAGCGCGTGATCAAATGGTCGGCAAATGACGGACTCCACTGGGGCGCAGCAATTCTTGACAGCATTTCGACTCTGTGTACTGCCACACTAATACACTTGTCCGGTAGGCACCAGACTTTACGGAGCTCGGGGATCGTCGAGCGGTCGATGCGGTAGAGCCTGTTGTTCCCGTTTGCGGTAACGCCCAAGACTTGCCGATGACACAATCGGAGTCGCCGACCGATCTCTGGCCCGTATGGGAGCACCCCGTAGAATGGAACTCTGATGAAGCCTTGGCGCAACGATTCCTACTCCTTCCCCCCTCTTCTCTCCGGGGAGACCGCTGTCGGGGCCCGCACTGCGCTGGCCTCAATTGCCGCCGATCTGGCGGATGCGGACCTACGCGTATGGCACCCGCAGGTCACCGAGCCCAAGCGCCGGCCGGATCTTGCGAGCCTCGGCAACGGCGATCCCGGCGTGGCCCTCTTTCTACACTACTACGGCACGGCGGTCGGTGACACGGCATGCCTGGATACCGCTAGCGATCTGATGCGCTCTGCGCTTCAGATCGTGTCGGAGTCGCGGCTCGCACCGGGATTGTACGTCGGCTTCACGGGCGTCGCCTGGAGTCTCGCACATTTAGCCCGCGTGGCCGATGGTCGCTATGAAGCTGAAGGCCTCGAGAGCTTCGATGATGTGCTATGGCAACTTCTGGTTACGCGCGGGGGTGGGTGCTACTACGACCTGATCGGGGGTCTCGCGGGCCTAGCCGTCTATGCGCTCGAGCGCGAAACACCTCGCGCCGATCAGTGTCTGGAGCGCATCGTTGAGTTGCTTGACCAACAGGCCCTCGTTCGTGCAGATGAGATCACTTGGCTGACGCCGGCGCTGGAGCTGTCTCCGGCTCAGCGACCCCGGTATCCGAATGGGTGCTTCGACTTCGGCCTCGCCCACGGTGTTCCTGGGGTCGTGTCAACGCTAGCGGCCATCCGTCGTCGCGGAATCGCCGAGGCGGCGACGGAACGCCTCTGCCGCGGAGCCGTCCGGTGGATGCTGCGGCGGCGATTGCCCGAGCAAGAGAAGTCCCGCTACCCCGCTAGGGTCGGACTCGATGGCGAGCGCTCACCGTCGCGTCTCGCTTGGTGCTACGGGGACATCGGCATCGCCATGGCCCTCGCGGCGGCGGCCTCCGCATTGAACGAACCCGAGTGGGAGGAAGAATCCTTGAGCACCGCCCGCCACGCGGCGGCGGTCACCCAGGATGGTGCGGGGGTGGTCGATGCCTCCTTGTGCCACGGAGCGGCAGGTCTCGCGCACTTCTTCAACCGGCTCGCGAACCGGCATGCGGATGTCACCGTGCGCGCGGCGAGCCTCTCCTGGTTCAGTGCGACCTTGGAGCTGCGCGGTCCGACGGCGGGGGCCGGCGGCTACCGGTACTTGAGTATCGCGCTCGACGGTACCTCGATGTGGGTACCCAAGCCAGGTCTTCTCGAGGGAGCCGCTGGAATCGGGATGGCCCTGCTGGGGGCGCTATACGAAACATCACCAAGCTGGGACGCAGTCTTCCTAGGTCCTCATTGCGACGTGATCAGCGGCTCTCCGATTGTCGATGGAGCGTCCGCGCCTTGACAAGCACGCCGAGCCGCCGGAAGGAAGCGGCCGAGGCATCCGCCACCCCCAGCTATGTCCCGTCGGGGCTCGTTGTGCTCCGTGCGCCCACATTCCCGGTAGGAAGATGGGTCCCGCCTGAGGGCACCTTCCGGGCAGCCTCTCTGCACGCCCACCACCCCGAAGCGCACCAGACGCTTGCCCAAGATGGGGACCGTGCCCGCTGCTACCTCGAAGACTTCGTGCAATTGCCGCTGGTGCGGGAAGCGATCTTTCTCGCCTCGCCCAACCTCGTCGAGCACCTGGACGCCTGGCGGTCGATGGCCGCCGGACAGAACGCAAGGCGCATCGAGTTGACCCTAGCGCGTTACGCCAGCCGGATGTGCGCTCGTCCGACGCCGTTCGGATTGTTCGCCGCGTGTACCGTAGGGCAAATCGGCGATGCGACAGATCTGCGATTGGCCACGTTGCAGCACGCAACGCGGTCGTCGCGCCTCGACATGGACTATCTCGGCCTCCTGTCGCGATGGATCCGGGGGGAGCGCTTGTACGACTTCGAAACGCGGGTCTACGCCAATTCCACCATCAGGTACCGCAATGGTCGGGTCGTATTCATTGCCACCGGCACGCAGTCCCGGCTGCGAAGGTATTCCCTCGAGGCCGCCGAGACGTCCGCCGCTCTGAAGTCCGTCCTGGACGCGGCCTTCTCGGGGGCTCCGTTGTTCGCCCTGCAGGACGTCCTCGTGCGGGCGGGGGCAGAGCCTGCGGAGGCGACGACATTCTTGCATAGCCTGGTCGAAGCCGACCTGCTGATACCCGACTGTGAGCCCCGGGTCACGGGCGACTCGGCCACCGACGCCTTCCTGAGCGCCATCGCCCGGGTGCCGGCGGCGGCAGGCGTGGTCTCTGCCCTCAAGACCGCGGAGGAGGCGCTTCGCCAGCTCGATGCCAAGGGCGTCGGTGATGGAAATCCGATCGACCGATATGAGGCCATCGTAGAGTCGCTGCGCAGTCTGCCGATCGCGGTCGACCCCTCTCGACTCTTTCAAGTCGATGTCGTTCGGCAGGGAGAGTGTCTGACGCTGGGCGCCAAGACGGCCGGCGAAATGTTGCGGGGGGCGCAGCTGATACAGCAGCTGATCCCTCCGTTTGCCGATCCGCTCGCGGACTTTGTCGAGCGCTTTGTGCAGCGATATGATCGTGAGGAAGTCCCGCTGCTTGTGGCACTGGATGAGGATCTGGGCCTTGGCGAGAGTGTCATCCCCGACTCCGGTGCGGGCGGGGCCTCGCCCTCCACTCGAGGCAATGGCGAGAAGAGAAATCTGGCCTTCGAGCGCATTCTAGCGAGCAAGGTCGCGAGCGCCTTGGAGCAAGGGCTCCACGAGATCGCGTTCTCTCCTTCCGAGATCGCTACAGCTGCCGGGCGTGACCGTCCACAGCTGCCAGGCGCCTTCTGTGTCCAGGCCGCCATCGGCATGCGGACCACGGACGCCGGGGGCCATGACGATCCCGATGTCCACGTCATGGGTATGCTCGGTCCTTCGGGAGCGACGCTACTGGGACGGTTCGCCCACGCCGACCCTGCCCTGCGCGAAGGTGTGGAGAATCACCTGCGGGCCGAAGAGGCGCTACAGCCCGACGCGATCTTCGCCGAAGTCGTCCATCTCCCGCAAGCCAGGGTAGGCAACGTGCTTTGCCGGCCTGCGCTTCGGCGCTACGAGATCCCGGTCCTGACGCTTGGCGACAGCTCGCGTGCGACCTCCATCGCACTGAGTGACCTGAGGGTTGCCGTGGTCGATGGACAGATCGTCCTGCGATCACACGCGCATGGTCGGCAAGTCATTCCGCGGCTTACGACGGCACACAGCTTCCTGAATGCGCAGAATGTCAATGTGTATCGCTTCCTCTGCGCGCTCCAGCAACACGGCACGCGCTTCAGTCAGGGTTGGCAGTGGGGCGAGCTTGGCCTGCTCCCTCACCTGCCACGAGTCAGACTCGACGGGATCGTCGTTGCCCTCGAACGCTGGCGGCTCGGGGAAGCACTCTTGCAGGGCCTGTTGTCGCTCGACGACCGGGAGGCGTTCTGGGCAATCCAGGACGAACGACGGAAGGCGAGTTGGCCGCGGCTGATCGCACTGGTGGAGGCCGACAACCAATTGCTGATTGATCTGGACAACCCCCTCAGCGTTGCCACCCTCTGCAACGAAGTGAAGGGCGAGCGTGAGGCCATCGTTCGCGAGGTATTCCCGCTCCCCGACGTGACCGGCCATTCAGGCGGCGATCGTGCTTACGCTCACGAGGTCGTCGTCCCATACGTCCTCGCTGCCCCGCTCCGGACGCCGGCGAACGTCCATCCGCGAGAGGCGCCTCAGCATCCACGCGAGGCTAGGAGCATTCCGCCTGGCGGAGAGTGGTTGTTCGTCAAGTTGTACACCGGCAGTGCGGAGAGCGACAATGTCCTGCGATCACTCATCAGGCCATTCGTGGCGGCCATGCGCGAGAGTGGCTTGATCTCAAGCTGGTTCTTCATCCGCTATGCTGACCCAGATACGCACCTGCGCATCCGCTTTCGGGGCGCCCCGAGCGCTCTAGCTGGCGAGGTGCTCCCACAGCTGAGGCAATGGTGTATACCGTGGTTCGCCGACCGCCGCATCTGGCGGATCCAGTGCGACACCTACGAGCGCGAGATTGAGCGGTACGGCGGAGTGGAGGCCACGGGGCTTGCAGAAGCACTCTTCGCGGCCGACAGCGATGCTGTGCTTGCGATCTTGAACGACAGTCAAGGGGCCGGAGGCGGCGTCCGCCGCGATCTCGCCGCCCACCTCGGCGTCGATCGGTTGTTGGCCGACGCGGGCTTGGCGATCAACGAGCGGCGTCGCCTGATGCTTGCCAGCGATCGACTGCAGGCGGCGTACGCCAAGCCCGAGCGCCGACACGCGTACGGAACCGCCTATCGTGAGTTTCGGAAGGAGCTGGAGCCTGGTGTTCTTCTGCTCGAAAGCGCGCCGGATGTGGCATCACTACCTCCCACGCAACGCGCATTGGTAGAGCGTTCACGGTGCACCCGGCCAATCCTCGGCGAGGCTAGCGCCTTGTTTCGTACGCGGGGCAATCTGACGGGATGGGATGACGCCCTCCTTAGCTACGCGCACATGCATCTAAACCGGATCCGACGGCTGCGCGACATCGACACCGAGGCCAAGGTGTACGATCATCTCGCTAGATGCTACCAGTCGCTGGATGCCCGCCGTGCCGCTTAGCAATGGCGACGACGGGGTCATCGTTGTCCAGCCACGCATTCGACTGACTTCCAAGCGGCGCAAGCTGGCGCGCCGCTGCGATACGGGCGGGGACACGGCCGCCCGAACGGCCCATCCATTCCGGATGGCCACAGTTGTACCCACTTATGTGGAGGTCCTATGTCAAATGTGTCCCTGAAGCTCAGTCTGAACACGGAAACGCTGGCCGATCTGTCGGCCGGTGCCCCAGCGGACGCGGCGATGCAGCCGCAGACGTGGTCGGGCGAGTGCGGCTGGTCCGCCTGTACCTGGGGAAGCTGCAGCGAGGTCGGTCACACGAACTCGTGTTGCTCTACCGGAGTCAGCTGCGGCTGCTGACCCCGTCGCGCCTAGGCGACCCCACCGCAGGCCGGTGGGGTCGTTCGGGTCGGACTCGGGACCGATCATCGCTGATTTGCGGAGGGCGACGCCTTGCACATCG
>Ga0164241_10002322_pt1 | contig 20903 bp, 22 predicted proteins | sample OricomyardsoilBY_FD_108780 | JGI IMG/M metagenome (GOLD analysis project Ga0164241, IMG submission 108780) | Backyard soil microbial communities from Emeryville, California, USA - Original compost - Back yard soil (BY) | ecosystem: Environmental > Terrestrial > Soil > Unclassified | place: USA... | reverse complement strand
GCTGGCGAAAATGATGTTTACCTTAATGTTGCCAATCTTAATGTGGTTAAGTCTGTACAACATCAAAACCTTGATCACGTTAACGGCGGTTCAATTCAGTTTCTATATGTGGTCGTACATTTTTGCAATTTGTTATTGGATGAATAATTTTTTGTACGGATCGATGATGACAACCGGCGATGCGTTGACAACCATTAAGCGATTGGCAACAGAAGCATCCATTGCCCCCTTCATTGTGTTGAGTTGGGTAATTATGTATTCCTATGTGGTTTTGCCACTGGTTTTTTCATCTATGATAGGGCTTGCTGGAAGAAATTTAGGGTCGGGACTGGAAAACAACTTCACTAAGTTTGGCGGCGGTATAGGTCAAGGCTCGCCTCGCAAATTAAAAAAATAGGGAGCTAGATTGCTACCTATTTTTTCTCTGATAAATAGCATTGGGGCTTATGTTTGTTGGATCACTGGGATTATCATCAAATACGTCACCATTACTCCAATCGCTTTTTTCTGCTTTTGATTTCAATCCAGCAAACATAGATGCTGCCAATTTTCCAAAAGCAATCAATATCCCTAAGGCCAACACCACCAATCTTAAGCTCACAAAACCAACTTTTTTCCAATTGACCTTTTTCAATAAAAAAATAACTGAAAGGAATAATTTTCTTACAAAAAGCCAAATTGCCACACCGATTTTTTTGGTACGACTAGTTTTAGTTAATCCTAGGTTATTCATTTGGCCTCCCTATTTAGGTCATTCTTTGCTTTAGCCTAGCAGGATTGAATGAATAGTGAATGAATATTCAAATTTACTCAATTTTATCACTCTCAATTTTGGGTGGGATCACAAAATGTTAAGCCAAGTGATTTCCATCGAAACAATTGGCGCACATTTCCACACTTGGAGCTCGTGAAATATCGTGTAATAGACGGGGCTTTACTTTCCGTGTACTTTCGGCTTTGTGCTGTGGATTCAACCGGTCAACGCAACACACGCACTAAATTTATCAGCTGGTGTTTCAAAGCCCAAGGTTTTTCTTGGTCTTTCGTTTAACAGCCTGGCAACTCTGTTCAGCTCTGCTTGTGAGTGAACTGATAAATCGGTTCCTTTTGGAAAATACTGACGCAATAAACGATTAGTGTTTTCATTAGTGCCACGTTGCCATGGACATTGAGGATCACAAAAATATATTTGAATATCTGTAGCGATTGTAAATCGTCGGTGTGATTTCATTTCGATGCCTCTATCCCACGTTAGCGACTTATAAAGTTCTTTTGGTATATTTTTAGACTGCTTGATAAGCGCCTTTACAACTGTATCCGTTTTTTTATTTTGCAGTTTGATTAAGGTAAGGTATCGCGAATGGCGCTCCACTAACGTAGCGATACAAGTAGTGTTCGATCCTTCAATCAAATCGCCTTCCCAATGACCAGGTATTGCCCGATCATCTACAGAGGCAGGTCGTTCAGAAATAGAAACGGCGTTCGGCATGCTGCCTAACCCATCGCCTTTTAAGCTGGATGATTTTGACCGTCGGATGGTGCGTTTTGAACGAAGGTATTGTTGAAGCTCTTTTTTAAGTGCTCCTCGGGCCTGCACATACAGTGTTCGATATATTGTTTCGTGTGACACTTGATTGTACTCATCGTCAGGAAACTCTTTTTTTAGCCAACCCGATACTTGTTCGGGGGACCATCGGAGCCTCAGTTTTTGCTCGCCAACTTTGTTCAAAGAATGATGATAAGCGAGCTTACATTGTTTCGGGCGTTTGGCTCTAGACCATGCATTTTCATCAGCATGGGTTGCTCTATATTCATGATAACCACCGTTGCGATTTATCTCGCGACTAATAGTAGATGGCGACCGATTTAATTGAATGGCTATTGCTCGTATCGAACAGTTCGCAGCAATTCCGCGAGAAATTTCTTCTCTTTCCGATAGACTAAGAGCAGTGATCTTGCGCGTTCTATCAGGTGGACGAATTCCACCAGTACGAGACAGCAGCCCATAAATACAAGACGAATGCCTATCAATGGAACGTGCTATGGACCACAATGATTCACCAGCTTTATATTTATTCCAGATATCCGACTTTAGTTCATCCGTATAATTCAGTCTGTTTCGATAAGCCATACTTGCAACACCTCTCTTTTATGTTAAAAGATTATAGTGTTGCGTTGACCGGTTGAATCCACAGCCCAAAACGGACATTCATTAGAATAAATGCCCGAAATTGATCAAGAAGCGCTTGAGCTTGAACAAAAAGGGAACTTTAACACCTTCTATATGTAGCTCCTTTTGATTGGGAATCCCCCAGGCGCAGAGAATATTGTGTCGGTTTTGAAGAAAGCAAAAGCTTTAAACTGTATATTTACAAAAAATTTTACGCTGTGTATTTCCGATTTTATTTAGGAAAAATTTTTAAACCATTGATTTTACAAATATTTAAAAATCCTTCCTACATTTTATTTCCGGAAATATACAGTTTGATTAAACTGTTGAATAAACTGTTATGTGAGCTGAATCAAAAAATTTACAGAATATTGCGTTTGGCGGGACATTTGGCGGGTTCTGTCGTCACCGACAGTGAATCAAGTGATCTAGATTTGATTCGTCGCAACTGGAGATTGACATGCTTATCCGAAAACTTAGAGAAGACAGAAGTATTTCCCAAGAGCAACTCGCAGAAAAAACTCAATTGAGTCTTCGTACAATTCAGCGCGTTGAAGCGGGTCATCGAGTGAGTTATGCATCGCTTCGGGCTCTAGCTGTGGCATTTGAAATTAATGTCGATTTACTAGAACGGGAGTTATATGCAATGAATAAACAATCTGATGAATTTTTTGAATCGCCACTTTGGATTAGATTATTTCTACAAAAAAGTTGGACAAACTTAAGACGAGGACTGGCCCAGAAACTTGAAGTGTTGGGTATTTGTCTATTTTTCATCTTGTGGATCACGTATCTATTTCACTTTTTTGATGATGTAATTGTAGGCAGCAGGGGTACTTCACTGGATTTTATAATATTGATTATGGCAGTAAACTCACTGTTCTGGGCTTATGTCATGTGTCTCTACATTCGGCTAGGTGACAAGTATTCCACATGGCGCCAATGGGAATAATACTATTGCTGGATGGCACATAACAAGTCGTTGCAGCTCGCACGCTTCGCGTGCTGGACAGCTTTTAAGTCGCGCTTTTGTGGTTTTGCTACGCAAAATTATTCCACAAATTCACAACTTAAAAGCTGCCGCTGAACTCGGCTACATGAACTCCCCCGTTCGTCAAGCAAAAACCGTTTTTGACTTTCAGATTCGAACTGCACCTCTACATTCGGTTTCTGGCAACTTATTGTGTTGCTGAACCAAGATGAACATTCGCGTGGAAACGGCCTCATTCGTTAGACGATTTTTTCAATCTCCGAGCTCAACAGGCTGTGGCTTCCTCGGTCTGACCTGATTGTCATCAACTGCCTTCGCAGGACACGGTGGTCGCTGATGATTTGTTGTTGATCATCAGCACAAACTCTTTGCATTTTTTACTGATTAACCGCTTTTGATTTTGCTTTCTAAATTGATGTTTCATTTAAATTTCATACAGGTATCACTTTGTACTCTTCCTGTTTGACTAATAACGTCCAGATCATCCTTGCATTGCGTGCAGCAACCGCTACGATTGCACGTAAATATCCGCGACGCTCAACTAATTGTCGAATCCAACAACTCACCTTGTCTTGTTTGTTTTTTAAATTCGCAATCACTGATCTTGCTCCGTGCACCAAACAGGTTCGTAAATAGCTGTCGCCTTGTTTGGTAATTCGTCCTAATCGAACATGACCACCTGTTGTGTGTTGTCTTGGCACTAATCCTATCCAGGCGGCAAACTGTCGCGCATTTTTAAAGAGTGATGGATCGGGAACACTGGAGGTGACACAGGTTGCGACTTGTTCACCCACGCCAGGAATTGTCATTAACCGTTTGGCATTCGGATTTTGTCTGACTTGTTTGGATAACTCGCGATCGTAAAATAATATTTCTTCATTTGCTTGTTTGATTTTTTGCCATATATTTTGAATCATTTGTCGAGCCAACATCGGCAATCCATTGTCTGCATCTTCCAAAATTAATGGAATTTCTTTTTGGGCAGGATAGCGACCTTTGGGAATCACAAACCCAAATTCCATTAACAATCCACGCAGTTGATTGATTAGCGCTGTTCGCTCGGCAATCACACCTTGTCGAATACGATGTACGCAGAGTGAGGCTTGTTGATCCGCTGTTTTAACCGGAACAAACCAGATGCCTTTACGATTGACGGCTTCACAAATCGCTTCCGCATCGTTGTTGTCATTCTTGCCACCTTTACGAAACGGTGCGATGAATTTTGCTGCCATCACGCCCACGTCATGCCCCAGCTTTCGAAATTCTCTCGCCCAGTAATGTGCACCACCACAAGCCTCCATGCCGATCTAGCACACCGGACATTGCGCAACAAACGCCATCAAGGCATCCCGCTTCAAAGTTTTGCGTAAGATCACCTTGCCAATCCATGCCAACAAGACTGAATGAAGTTTTCGCCAAATCAATACCGAGTGTTGTAAGATTCATGAAATTTGCTCCTCTGGTGGATGGTGTCCACTTTAATTTACGCCGGTATGGGGCTGGTGTTAAGTGGGGGGAGTTCATTTCATTCGTTAAAACTAAGGAAAAGAGATAATGAAAGACTTATCTGAAACTAAAACAAAGATCATAAATGAAGCAAGGGAGTTACCAGAAAATGACGATATATTTCATATATTCTTTTACAATGGATCACTTCATTATGGTCCGAAAGAGCGTCGTTGCGAGGAAATAAGTTATTCCGAAGCATTTCCTCAGTATTCACTAGAAAAAATTAATGAAATTTTAAAATACTGTGCTGACATTTTGGATTACGCCTATCCACTTGGCGATGCTCCTCGTAATGATAATGATGCAGAATATTCTAAAATATACAACGCCATGAAAAATGAATTTCCAATGTTTGGGTCAAAAACTTATCAAGCTGTATCAGTACATGGTCAATACCTTGCGAGATAGTGAGAGTTATCCAATGAAAGCAATATTTGAAATCTCTTGAAAATTACATTGTTGAAATTCATGTTTAACAATGCGGTCAACCCGCGGTTTGCTGCGCAAACTTACCACAAGCTTACTCTGCTCCGTTGGGCCGGTAAGCAAGGCGTTAAATGGCATTGCGATCTATGCACCGAAGTTACTTAAATAAAGAATATGACTATCTCAAATCTGGAGAGAAGTATTCCATTGCGAAAACTTTTCGAGATTACGATAACTACCCATATGAGGAAGGGAATATCATCGAGTTTATTGGGTCCAACTTCGTGCCTTATGAAGATGGTCTGTCGTTGTTCTGCATATACAAAGGTCGAGAAAAACAAGTAAGACTTCTGGTCCGCCCAGAGGCACAACAAGAAATCGCTGACAATCTACAACAATATCTTGTGCCATTAAGTGAATAACCAAATGAATGCAACGTAAAAAACTTGAGAAAAGTGGAAGAATTGAATAAATGGCTACTATTTAAATAACTAAATTTGCAAGCGACTATGGCAAAGACTTGTTCAATTTGTGATTCGCTGCGTATTCATTACGTGAATTAAATGTCCGCTCTTGGCCGTAATGCGATGTAATAGACTTGAATACAATTTTTGGGTGCCTTCTGAGTGGTGGACAAAGGGGACATTCATTAGAATAAACGCCCGAAATTGATCAAGAAGCGTGTGAGATTGAGCGGAAAAGGGAACTTTAACACCCTCAAGCGCAGAGACTATAATGACAGTTTTGAAGAAAGCAAAAGCTTAAGCTGTATATTTACAAAAACTTTTACGCTGTATATTTCGGATTTTATTTAGGAAAAATTTTCAAATCATTGATTCTAAAAATATTTAAAAATAACTACTACATTCTATTTCCGGAAATATACAGTTTTATTAAACTGTTAAATTTGAGAGAATCTAAGCTCCGGGTTAATTATGGAAACAAGAAAGATATTCATTGATACCCAAGCCTTTATGCAGCAAGGCTTCAAATTTGAGGGTAGCGTTCTCAATAGGGTAAGAGAGCTGGGTCGCTCAAATCTTATCGAAGTATATGTATCAGAAGTAGTTAAAAGGGAAGTCAGCAGTAAGATATCAGAAAAAACAAACAAAGCGAAGAAACTCAGTAGCGACTTGTTTAAAGAACTTTCAATATTAGAAAGCGAAACCCCAAAAGAAATTATTGACTTTGTTGGTTTAGTTGAACGGAATGATTTACAAGAGATTGCGCTTTCAAGATGGAATAAATTTCTTGAAGACTCTAAAGCCGTCATTCTTGATCCAAATGAGATCTGCAATATTGAACTTCTTTCTCTGTATTTTGATGGGAAATACCCTTTTAGTGATGGCAAGAAAAAAGATGAATTTCCAGATGCTATATCGACGCTAAGCCTCAAAGCGAAGATGTCTCAATCGGATGATCTCGTATACGTAATTAGTAATGATGGAGACTTAAAAGGTTTTTGTGAAAAAGAAGCCAACTTTATTAGCTTAAACCAACTATCTGAATTTCTAGATCTTTACAATAGAGCTGAAGAGAGACTAACAAATATTGTTCACGAGTATATTGATAATGAAATTGACTGGATTTCACAAAATATAAAGGAAACGTTTTTAAATAGTGGTTTTACATACTCTAACAACCATGAAGCAGAAGTTGACAATGTAGTTGTTACTAATCTCGCTACTCATGAAATCGACGTAATTGAAATTGAAGAAGGTCGGGTCGTTATTGGGATTAGGTGTGAAATCACTTGCACAGCAGATATTAGTGGGCCAGATTACGGCACTGCAATGTGGGATAGCGAAGATAAAGAATATATTTTCTTAGAGTATTTCAACGCCAACATGTCGTTTGATGATGTGTATGATATTTCTATGGAGTTGTTCTTTGATGAAGAGCAAGGAGAATTTACAGAAATAAGCAGCGTTGAATTTGATGTTGGCTCTGATATCGAGCTTTATTATGATGATGGATTTCCATATAAATAAATTTAACAAGCGCATGTTGTGGGACTGGTTTTCCGCTACGCTCCAAACCAGCCGCAAATGCGGCGTTATTCCAAAGGAGATTCTGTGATTCAGCTAGCTGATATTGAAAGGATCGCTCCTGGTGTTGAGAAGCTCTCAATTGAAGAACATGAGGCGCTTCAGCGGTTTACGTTGCTCTGGACTTTGTTCGAGGCCCAAATGTTGGGAAGCAATGCATCCGTCAAGAAGATTTTAGAGAAAGTCGAAAGCATTGAGCCGGAGATCATCAACGCCGGTTGGTTCGCGGAGCATTTAGACTACTTTTCCAACCGCTATATTGATGGCGGCAATACGAATTATCGCTTTGACAATCTCCACCTACGTAACAATGACAACCCTGATTTGGTGCGTGCTGTGCTAACAGGGGAGAATGCAGATCCAGCTTCCCAGCTTATTGGCTGCCTAATCATAGTTTATCGTTTTAGGAATAATTTCTTCCATGGCATCAAGTGGGCATACGGTCTTCAAGACCAGCTTGAAAACTTCACGCACTCAGCATCCCTGCTAAGGAAGTTCTTAGAGAAGGTGCCAAATGGCATATAACAATCACATTAAATTCGCTCCCTGCGGTCGCAGGTCGCTCCTTCCTCGCGCCGTTTATGTGAAGGGTTAGCCAACAAAAAAAGGATTAATAATGTTTAACGAACCTCGTGATGAATTCTTCTACTCATCTTATAAGGTTAATGCAAAATTTTCCGATGATTTGGGTACGGTTAAAGATGCCACAGCAACAGCATTTATTATTGACGCGCAGAATGGAATACCTTTAATAGTAACCAATAGGCATGTCATTGATATTGACTACAGGCAGCGTACGGCGAAGTATAAGAATTTTAGGTTGGCTGCATTATCTATTTCTGGACGAACGTCAGATGATTCAGTCTACTCTTTAAGGCTGCATGAAGACGCAAAAATGTATTTTCACGAAGATAATCAAAACGATGTCGTATTAATTGAAGCTCGAATTTATTTTGACAAAGGCGACGAAAAACTCCACTGGCACTTTGGGCTTGAGCAGTTGGCTGGCGAAGAAGAATATAGATGCATAAAGCCGTTTGACTTAGTTTGCTACACCGGATTTCCTGATCAGCACGATAAACTAGGCAATAGACCCATTTTGCGTAGTGGTCGCATTGCTAGTGATCCCAAATTTGATTATTCGTGGGATAATCAGCCAAAAGGAAAATGTGTCGCATACGAAGGCTTTTCCTCTAGCGGTGCATCAGGAAGCCCAGTTTTTGCTCCATCTAGAGGTTTAAGAGGCGGCATCGCAGATTCCAGGCACGGTTATCTTATTGGTGTTAATGCCGGCCATATACCGGGAACCGAAGGGCACACAGGAATTTCATATTTTTATAAATCTACAGTGATTTTAGATATCCTGAAAATTAACAATTTATTGGCAAAGAAAAACGGCTAACAAAGCTATCAAATTGACAGCTTTTCCGTAGCCTGTTTTGTGGCTTAACGCTACGCTACTACAAAACAATCAACTCCAAAGCCGCAATTTATAGTGTGTTAGCTTCTCGAGGTACTGCCCATGAATTTTCGAAATCGAGCGAAAGAGGCACTTCTCAACGCCAAACACGAATTGGATTCGGGCGAGGATTCTAGACTAAAGTATGCAGCTCTCGAGTTAAGAATGGCTTTGGAATGCTTAGTCTATGACACCAGCAAAGCATATCGGGATGAGCTATCCGAGGAGGATTTTAATAAATGGCAGCCAAAGAAGTTACTTGAAGTCATGATTGAAATCGATCCCACGGTTGATAAGAACTCCGAGTGGCGAATTGGTGAACAGCCATCTAAGGGTGCCCTCCCTTTAACTATGACAAGCTTGGGCAACGATCGACGGCTCTCTGTAAAAGAAATAAAGAAATTTTACGATCGTTTTGGGTCCTATCTACACACTCCAACTATAAAGCAGTTAGAGGAAGAAAAGTCTTTTGATTATTCAAAGCTCGCAAGTAGTTGTAAAGACTTAATTGGAATCCTAGAAGAGGTTTTATCTTCTGGTGTTTACAACACTAGAATGAAGTCTACTTCAAAAATAATATGTGAAAAATGTAATAGCACTATCGTAAGAAATATACCACCAGGTCAAATTGAGATTATTGCAAATTGTCGTAATTGTGGCGCGAGTTATTCGGTGATCTCTGAAGGTAACGGAAAAGTTCTTTGGAAGCCTCGACTCACTGAATTTAAGTGCGGAGGGTGTACTAACATTGCTGGACTTTTCGAAGTCGAGATTAAAGAAGGCACCTGTTGGGACTGCAAAGTTTGTCTAGGCACAAATGTAATTTGTTTAGGAGCTATTTATGAAAAATCTGAAAAAAGGTAACAAAACTGTAAACCTGACACAAAACTGCTCCATAATTTGGGCAGGTTACAGTGGCGTTATGTGTGTGCAATAGCCAAGAAATTGCTAAATAAATGGGCGGTGAAAAATTAAGAACTATATGCAGAAAAATGTTAAATGGTCTTCGCTTTCTGGCGTAGGAGAATCAAAACTAGTTTCATCCATGTACATATGGTTGTTTTTAGTTCCAATCGCCTCAAAAGCACTTGCCAATATTGGCAATACAGCGAACATTCAGGTTTTTTCTCATGAGTTTTTAATTACACTATCACTTCCATTTTCTTGGAAGGTATTTTACTTTTCTGCAGTTTTTTTCACTTTAGCCACCATTTTATTTAAATTTAGGTGTCCACGCCTTATCAGAGAGCATCTAACATACGAATCTTTCAATCGAGACGGCAAGCCTGAGTGGCACTTAATGTCTTACACTGAAGATGTAGGCTTAGACTTCAATACTTACAAAGAAGTACATAAGACAAATAAGTATCTCTACTCAGTAATAGAGCCTGATTCTGAAAACAACAATAGCAGCAATGCTCAGGGTATGTTTTGGGAATTGCACCGACTTTCAAACGGAACTAGAAAAATTAGTTTCTACACTTGCTTGGTGTTCTATATTTTTGGTTTCATGTGCATTGGCTGGGTGTTCATTGAAAATTTTATTTGGGTGTTGTGTACTCTGTATGCAGGCACATAACAAGCGACTGTTGTAAAAATTTCTAATATTGTGATTTACCGAGTGTTCATTACCCGATTTGAATGTCCGCTCTTGGCCGAACGCGGTTAAATAAATCAAGCGGCAAATCGTTCAAGGAGATGTTGTAATTGTATTCGACTCAGTATTGGAAAGCGTTCACGTGATGACGAAAAAGGACTACGAAATTAATATTGGGTCATATTAAAAAGCAATAAGTAAATAGGGTCAGAGCAAAATTAAACGTCTGCTTTCGGCTATGGCAAAAATCCTAAATTCACATTATTTTTCTTTTAACCAGAAACTTTCAAGAAGCACTCGGCTTCTAATATTTACAAGGACACGTTCAATTAGGGCTGATGTAAATATTCTACCCGGCCTACAAATCGAGATGAGAACAGTATAATCAGTCTATAATTGAATATTTTCTAAAATGACATTTCAAGCCAAGTAGTGAAAAGATATATATAGCATCTGAGAATTTAAGGTGAATAAAAATTAAAAGTTGGGAAGCTTTCATATATAACGGCAAGACATTTAACTTGACTCATTTGAGTGAGGATAAACATGTATTTGTTCAAGCGGCAACTGATACTCAACCAGAGAAGTCTTATAAATTTATCATAGAGTTTGGTTTGCATTGCTTTACCAAAGCGCCAAATACAAGGAAAAAAGAAACGCTGAATGATTACCCTAGAAACTTGTATTATCGAGACTCACGGGAAACAAGAATTTTCTGTTTTGATCGGTACAGGCTGTCTTTTGGATTGCCGGATATTGCTAAATCTGTAGCTGACCGACAATGTTACAACACAGAGAAAGGTAATTTTTTCTTGATTGAATTGGTAGATGCAGATGGTCAGGAAAAAGAATACGAAATTTATTTTAAAGTCACACGGTCAGGCAAAGGACTGCTGCGATTGTTTATTCAAAGTGCCTATATTCGAGATGCTGAGCATGATGGCTCCCAGCCTGCCAAGAAGAAAATCAACTTCTATGTGATTGCTTATAAAGTACAAATCAAACAAGAAATTAGGTAACCCCAAAAGGAAAGCCCCGCTTTCGCGGGGCTTTTTAACTAGGCTCTCTTTACAACCGCTCTTGGGCTTGTAACCATTTCTGGTTGGAGGGGCGCGTGGCAGAAGCCATCCCGTTTATACGCCCTATGTAACCAATATAGGCAATAAACAGTAAAGCCGTTAGTCAAGAAATGTAAAGGAAACATTATCTTATACTACCGCCCCTTCCTTTTTTGGGCGTCTGTTGGCGGGATGAGCTAAATTCCACAGCCTGTAAGATCAAAGAATGAATTCACTTAACCATTTGATAATAAAGGGAATTTTTGGTAATATATAAGACTTACACAGCTCCAAAAAGATGAGCTGAGCCACCAATCTGAGGAACCAACAAATGAAACGCCAAAGCAAAAAGGTAACGAATTTAAAAGCGCGCAGGAGAAGTCGAAAGGGTGCTTTATCAGCTACCCTAGAATTCTTCTTTAGAAGACCACAAAGTGGATTCAGGGTAGCTGATAAAGCACCCATCTGTCAACTTTTTGACACTCAGTTCTTTGCCAACTAAGTGCAAAGTGCAGACGCGATATAAAAACTAACATATACTCAGTGGCAGATCCTGCCAGGATGTTGTGTAAGATTGTGATCGAAAATTCTGCTGCATCGCCCATTTTTTTTGCAAGCCTTCTGCAGCGGTGTGAACGGTTCCTTTGCCGTATTTTTTATTGACTTGATCCAAAATAAACATAAGTTTATCTGCTTTTTCAGATTGCCCATGACAAAAAATATCACCCTGATAAAAAGATTTATCAAGAATATCAATCAGCCCAACACCAGATTTTAAATAGGCGTACCCAGGCACATAGAGCTTCGCAATTGCGTAGCGGGCATATCGAACAATGATTCTTGTATCGTCTGTTGGATAGGGAAGTTGAATCGTGCCGCTCGTGCTAAAACTCTTTTTATCAAATGGCGAGGTCTGTAAGAAAACATGAATTGTTTTAACAAAATGATTCTGCTTGCGCAGCTTTTCTGCAGCTCTGCTGGCATAGAGTGATGTCGCTTGCAGGATGGGATCCAGGCTCATTGCCTTCTCACCAAATGAACGTGTGCAATATATTTGTTTTTTGGCTGGCGGCATCTCGTCTAGTGCCAGGCAACTAATTCCATTCAGCTCATTTATCGTGCGCTCCATATTGATACTAAAATGCTGCCGAAGCTGTTTTGGATTTGCATTTGCTAAATCCCAACCTGTGACAATACCAATACTATTTAGTCTGGCACTAAATTGCGATCCGATTCCCCATATATCTTTCACAACCACTTTACGTAAAAGCCATTCTCGCTGGTCTTCTCGCTCCAACACACAAACACCATTCAATACTGCAATTTTTTTTGCGGCTCGATTAGCCAGTTTGGCCAACGTTTTGGTGGGGGCAATACCAACACCAACAGGAATGCGAACGTGCTTCCATACCATCTTGCGCATCTGCTGCCCATACTCTTTCAAGCTCTCGAAAATATTGGCGGGATGCAAAAACATTTCATCAATACTGTAAACCTCAATTTCCGGAGAAAAGGATTTGAGTGTTTGCATCACTCGATTTGAGATGTCGCCATACAATTGATAATTGGAACTGAAGATAGCGACTGAATGTTTTTTTAAAAGATGCTCAACTTTAAAAAAAGGTTCCAAGTCAGGAATTCCCAATGCTTTGGCTTCTTTTGATCGGGCAACGATAAATCCATCATTGTTAGATAAAACCACAACCGGTTTACCGCGAAGATCCGGACGAAATACTTGCTCGCAGCTTGCATAAAAAGAGTTGCAATCAACCAAGGCAAACATAAACAATTATCTGTGATAGCGAAGTGAATGAGTGACGACACCTTCAATGATGAGATCCAAATCTTTCAAGGAAATTGGTCGGAATAAATCATTACCGGATAACAGGCGTTCTTGTCGAAGATCCAGAACTTTACAGGTTAGTTGCCCATCCAGCGCGGCAATGACTACGTCACCGTGAACTGCCTCGAGCGCTCTATCTACCACCAATAAATCACCATCATGAATGCCAAGCTGGATCATGGACTCACCATGCGCCCGAACAAAATATGTGGCGGCTGGATGCTGAATAACGTGTTCGTTAAGGTCCAGCGATTTTTCGATGTAGTCATCCGCTGGACTCGGGAAGCCTGCCCGTACACTGTGGCCATAAAGTGGCAGGCTGATATGATAATTCTGAAGAGGGATTATTCGCATGATGTCACCTGTATTTATATACAGTATAATCTGAATCCTTGGAAAATCGTCAATAGGAGCGAACCATGTGCGGTCGAATTTTTGTAAAGCCAAGTTCAAACACTAGCAAACTCCTAGCAGCGCTGCTGGGGCTTGAGGGGTCTGAGCTGCCAACACTGAATAATGTCGCGCCAACGGAAACCATCCCCGTCATTGGCTACAACCCAGAGGGACGGCTGGACCTAATCCCTATGCGATGGTGGCTTCACCCCAGCTGGTCAAAAGAACCGCCCTCTCAGCAATACGCCACATTTAACGCCCGAATCGAAACCATTTTGACAAGCCCAAGCTTTCGAGGGCCGATAAAGCAACATAGAGCAATCGTCCCTGCTTCTGGTTTTGTGGAATGGCGAACGGAAGGAAAAATGAAGACACCCTTTTTCATTCAGGGAAAAACTGAACCGCTATGCATGGCGGCAATCTTTGATGTTTGGAATGATTTATACAGCTGCGCCATAGTGACACAGCCAGCCGATGAGCGATTCATTCATGTCCACAATAGAATGCCCTTGGCGTTGACCTTGGAGCAATCAAAAATCTGGCTTGATCACTCCGTGCCACATACCAAATTAATTGACGACCTCAAAGGTGAATGTATTGGGTTTGAAATACTCGAGGTGGATCGTGCAGTGAACAGCGCGAGGAATAAGAGTGATTTGGTGTTTATCGGCTAATTGAAATCAATGATCGTTGAGATAGTATAGGTAACGAGGAATTTCGATGATGGCCTAGCCCTCCTAGTACAACCAGAGTGATTCGAAACCCATTAGATCAGTGCTAAAGCTGTTTAATTATCCTGAAGTCTTTCTCCTATCCACTTTTGCCATTGTTCGTTCTGAAACTCAATCATCAGATCAGACATTCTACCCGTCGATCCGCAAGATTGCTTTGTTAGCTTTTATTTCGATATTATTTTTTCAATAATGTCACGATCAGCTGTAAACTCACGATTGAGGTTGTCTATTGTATTTTTATATACATAAGTAATTGTAGATTCGTAATCATAAGAGTTCCCATACTTTCTGTAAAATGGCCATACCTGTCCTGGTGCCAATTGATATTGCTGGCCATTTCTCAGCGTTACACCATACGGCATGAACATACTACTAACTTGGTATTCACTTATTTTCTCCAACTGGATAAAGCCGCACGTTCCATTTTGATGCTTAAGATAACTTAAATATTTCAGATTAACACGATTAGGAAATTGGACAGTCGGTGTTTCGATGTAATATTCGTAAGTTTCGTCAAGAGTTCCAAACTTTATTATTTCATGAACCTCCCCTGACTTTAGGTAAACAAATAATTTTGCTTTTGCTTCTTTTTCCACGCTTGAATTAAATTTTCCACAAAACTCATTTTCTAACTGAATTACATTTGCTTTCTCTGCCTCGCTAAATCCCGAATTGACTATTCCGGCATCGGTTGTACAGCCACACAAACTCACAGACAAATAACATAGAATAATTTTATAGTATTTCATTTGTACTCCTTTCAGTATTTTTTTGCATTAATGCTAACGTTAAGCACAACGGCAGTTTGTAAGTTGTCCGTTGTGGAATACTTTTGCGAAGCAAAACCACATAAGCGCGACTTACAAACTTTCCAGCCACACCGTGGCGTGTTGCTGCGCCTTGTTAAATTTTTACTTCAGGTTTGCAAGAATATTTTGGCAAGAGCCAAGTGGATACGACACCCAAGACTTGTCTCGAGCCGAATTTCATGAATCTTACAACACTCGGTATTGATTTTTAGGAAAGACTTAAACTCCAGTAGGCTGTTTAGCTGATTTAAATCGATTGTACATCTCTTCAATTGATGGAGAAGTATTAGCATCCTGTGTGGTATGAAACAGGTGGTATAATTTAGAATATTTTACCCTGTCCTTGTTATACGACCATTTCCAATCCAAATGATGTTTGCTGCTACGATTACATGTATCAACTAAAATCTTCTGAAAAATAATGTTATTTAGCAGCTTCGTGAATGACATTAACCAAGCAACAATACTTTGCAGGCTATCAAGATTTAATAGAACCGGCTTTTCCAGAATGTGTTTATGGTCATTTATGCCTAAGATTAGAGCATTTTTTGCGCCAAGCTTACCGAATCGATGTGCGCAACAGTGTCTAAGTTGGCAAATTTTATCAAACACTTCTATATGATCCTTTATTCTAGAGTCTTCTTTAATTTTTAAATCAAGATACTTTTGCAAAACTCCACATATTTCGTCTTTGCTTGCGAACGAAGTATGATCCAATAATGCTTCAGGCAGTATACTCTTATCGTGATATAACACTGCTCCATATTGAACCATTTGCAAATGGGCACGCTCCTGCACCACTTTTACTTCATGAATTAATCGTCTCAAAATATTTCTAACATAGCTTTCAACGGCAGAGACGTAACCTAGCAGCAGGAGCCGTCCAAACTCGGGACTAATATCTGATGCATTGATCCAGAGTCTGTTCAATTCTGTTGTGTTTTTAATGTAGTTATCTAATGCCGAAGATGCACTATCTAAATGGTTAGCGTTAAAAAGTTCTGAGGTATTATTCCATGGAGCGGAAAAGTTACCAACAGTAGCAATCGCTGAGAAATCTTGTGAAACAATTCCATTTGTCATGATAAGTAGTCATCCACGAAGCTTTGTAAAATATCGACAATTTTTGCACTTCTTCTTGGGCCAAATCCATATACCGAGAACAGTTCGCTAACAGGGTCTTGCATCGCCAAGTAGTCTCGAATTGTTTTCAATATTGGCAATTCAGTTTTAATTTTGGCTAACTGCCATTCGGTTAATCCAGGAACATCCACAATCGTAATGTTTAAACATATTTCGAATGTGGAAGATTCGATTAACTGAGATCCACAACCGGCACAAAATTTCTGCGTTTCAGAGAGCCTAGGTGAATTACATTTTGGGCATGGAGGCAGAGAAAATTTTAATTCATCAATCAGGCTTGCGTTCGCCACAAGCCTGTTAATTTGTCTTCGGATTGGATGCTTTTGAGTTTTTTTGCTCAGCGCATCACCTAACGTCTTCAGTGCTCCACCGGAATCTCCAGCAACGATCGCTCGATGACGCAGTAACAACGCTCCGTGAGGTACATATCGTTTATATATACGTTGAGGGGTGCCATGTTTTACTTCTCCAATATCGTAGATAAGGCCTGCTTCAATTAATAATTGAAGCATACGTTTAACGATAGGAGAGATACCGATGGAATCAATTCCTATCACTTTTTGCAAAAGCGATGAGCTAGCGTTTGCGAATTTTATTTCAGAAACCATACCTTGCAAAACATTTTCGCCCGCGATGATCAATGAGGTAAATTTCGGAACTTTTTGTCCAAGGGATCGGTACTCAGCAATTCTAGCGTTCATGTGACTTTCAATTACTGAATTGACGGCTTGTTGAATATTTTTACTTTTACGACTTTCTTTAAACTCAAACAGCATCGTTAAGTAAGCACGAGAAATGCCAAATGCTGCAAAGCGGATTAAGACTACTGCCTCGCTGGGAATTTGTTCAAAGTCAGAAATACGATTTTTTGCAATGTCATCCATGTCTGCAGCATAGTTTTCGCTCTCGGTTGACGGCCAGACGGATATCGACATCGCATCCTGGCCGATATGGAACTTTGAACTATATTCTGTCGTCCCAGGATAGACTGAAGCCTTGGGTGCAATAGTTGAAGACTTTAACGCGCTTAAAATATCCAGTATTTCCGACATATATATCGGAGTTAAAGTTAGAGCTGCATCATCTAAAAATAAAACTGTGCGTTTTCTGCCTAAGGTAGTGCAACAAGTATCTACAAGATTTTGAATTGAATTAATACTTAATGTGTCTGCTATAACTTCTTGGTCTGCGGTTAAAGGTCTATTTTTTTCCAATGACGAAATTAAACTTTCAAGAGTCGTGCGTCCTACAAAAAATAAGTCATCGGCTTTTGTGTTCGCTGAATTAGTAAGCGCAGAGAAGGCTTCAAAACTATATAAGGTGGCAACAGCTATGACTCCAAGGGCCCAAGCATGAAATTCATGAGGTGGCGATGCTCGCGATACGAGCAACGGCTCTAACCGATAGTATCGGTTAAAGGATGCATACACCGCAAATGGCTTAGTCACTTCATCTTTACATTGTTGCCACGCATATCTCATTAGATGCGTTTTACCACAGCCACGCGGACCTACAATAGTTCTAAGTGAACTATTAAGAAGAGCCTTCTGAGCAGCTTTAAAAAGTTGACTTCCACCAGCAGTTTCCGAAACCAATTTAGCTATAGGGATGTAATCAGCTCTTTGCTCCAAAGACGCTTCAATTTCATCTTGATTTATCATTGTAATCCTTAATAAGTAATAGGTATTCGAAGTTGCTTTAAGTCAGATACTGTTATGTACCGCGCACCTGTTCCTCTAGATATTGCGCAGAGCCAATCACGCCCCTGATCACTATTAAAATATTTGAAAACACTCTGCCTATATTTTTCATCGACGCGAATCAAGAAAACGCAGTCACTAATTAATCCCCATCCCTTTTTAACTTGGCAAACTTTTTCATTAAAATTGCGACCCACTCTCGCGAGTAGAATATCCCCTGGCGCTGCAAATACAGTATGAGTCGGTACTTGCTGCTTTACGATAGAGTAATGTTCTCTATTAAGAGGCAACGTGATCGTTTTGGAATTGCTAGGTGGAAAGCAGTCCGTATGGAAAACATCATATTCAGACTCCCTCGCAATTTTTGAGTTCAGAGTCCCACGGGTTATTAAACTGGCGTGCTCATCAAGGGTGAAATGTTTGGCTTTAGTTTTTTTCTTCAGGCGTGTAGCGTTGTGGTATTCAAAATCTAATCGATGTGATCCAAGTTCGGCAGGAATCTGGATGCTTTCGGTGAGGTTTCCATCTCGATTTAGAGACCTTAAGGTCACGTCACCATTCGAGGACATTCCCTTTTGCAACACTAGAAGATGGGTTTGAACTTCAGTGGAAGAAAAAACCCTTCGCGGCAGTTGAGTAACAGACTCAATTTTATGGGAATTTAATAATAATCTTCTAAGGCCGGCAAATTTCTCGCCAGTGATAATACCATCCGGCAAAATAATTCCTAGACGCCCTTCTCTTCTCAAAAATCTCAGATTCTGTGCAATAAAAAGCACATCTGCACTGGCATCATAAATTGATTTTAGGGAACTGGTGAGACCTGCTTCTTCAAGTATATTACCGAAAGTGTCTTTCCACTTTGGTCTGATGTAAGGTGGATTACAGATCGCTACATCTACGGTGGACAAACGAACCCTAATTTTGTCGTCAAGGTGCTCATCTAGTGCGTCGTATACAAAATGTTGCCGTTTAGCGCTTCTACCATTTTGTATGAAGGTAGCCGTCTCGGCATCACCGTCGGAATCGACAGTGACAATCCTGGCTTTTTCCCATCTTTTCGCCGCAACATTTGTAAGCGCTCCTCCTCCCGAACCCAAATCAATAATTACTGAGGGAGATTTAACAGGAATGCTTCTAATTAACGCATCACTAATCCAGTCTGAGGTGTAATACCGACCAAAAGGGTCTGCGTTAACACTGGGACGCAAAAGATTATCAGTCATGCTGATAAGGAGCCTCTGTTATATTTTGAAAATAAGTTAGTAGGCATATGTTCATTAGTTGAACAGCTTTGTTTAAACATACGCAAATCACCGCGAAGCTGCATAATATACGTTTTTTGGATCTGAAAGCAGATGCTGTGTTAAGCATACGGGTTACGTTACAGCACACATTTAATTCCTTAAACCCAGAGTATGCCTAAGGTGTTAGTCTGCTTTGGGCACCACTCAGAAGCCTCGGAAATTGAATTCGAGTCTAGTTAAGCTAGGTGATTTCCATAGAAACAATTGGCGCATATTTCAACACTTGGCTCGTGAAATATCGTGTAATAGACGGAGCTTTACTTTCCGTGTACTTTCGGCTTTGTGGTCGAAGCGGATCCCCACGAAGGAATTTCAATAATGCTCGATTCAATTTCCCTAACGACTAATCGCTCGTCCGCAGAAAAATAGTTAGCTTGTCTTAATGCAGAGGAACAAATGGACGTATTTAAGTACCGCGATGCAGTAATTAATGATTACAAATCATTTACAACCAGTTTTACGAAAATTAAGGCTGATGATATTCGTATATTTGTCTCATCAAATTACGATGAGGGCCGCTACTGGCCTGCCCCCTTAATTCAGTTGAACCCCTCTTATGTTAGAGGTGGAAGTGTTGAGAGTCTGGTTGCTAAAGGTGAATTGCATCCAGAGTGCGCAAACATTTTTCGTTTTGGCCGAGACTCAAATGGCAGTCCGGGTATTTCAGCCCAATTACACTTGCATCAACGCGAAGCTATAAAAATTGCACAAAAAAAAGAAAGTTATGTGCTCACTACAGGAACCGGTTCGGGTAAATCTCTAAGTTATATTCTGCCTCTGGTAGATTCCATTCTGAAACAAAAGGAAAACAATAATAAGGCATCAATTAAGGCGATCATTATTTATCCGATGAACGCATTGGTTAACTCCCAGCTTGAAGAGCTTGAAAAATTTTTGGGCGTATATGGTGAAGCAAAGCCAGTAACTTTTGGGCGATACACCGGCCAGGAGAGTCAGGATGAGCGGCACTCAATGGCAGCTTGCCCACCCGATATCATACTCACCAACTTTATGATGCTAGAACTTCTGATGACTCGTCAGGATTCACTAGATCAAAAAATAATGGTTGCAGCAAAAGGTTTGCAATTTCTAGTTTTAGATGAGCTTCACACTTATCGTGGTCGCCAAGGTGCTGATGTAGCGATGCTTGTGCGTCGTGTTCGAGAAGCATTGAATCCAGATGTTTTGTGCATAGGCACATCGGCAACTATGGCTAGCGAAGGTGATCTTGCTGCAAGGAACGCCGCAGTCGCATCAGTAGCGAGTAAGCTTTTTGGCGTAAGCGTGGATCCAGAAAATATTATTGCAGAGACTCTGCAACGCCAAACACCCTCAAGTGAGAAGCCTAACGGTAGTATTTTAGCCTCGGCCATTAATTCACCATTGCCAGATTTAAATGATTTTAAATCATTGCGCGAACACCCTATATCTTCTTGGATTGAACTAACGCTTGGGCTGGTCAAAGAAGGTGATCGATGGGTCCGCTCAAAACCACAAGGCATTGATTGGTCTGCGAATCGTTTATCGGAAGACAGTGGATGTGATGTAAAAACTTGTAAGGAATATCTTCGTGGTTTTCTGCTACATGCGTACCAATGTCGTGATGAGAAAGGTAAGCCGCTTTTTGCATTTCGTTTGCACCAGTTTATTTCTGGTGCTGGAAATTTATTTAGTACTCTTGAGCCAGAAGATGAGCGTGTGTTTGATCTTAGTGGG
>Ga0164241_10002321_pt1 | contig 20907 bp, 12 predicted proteins | sample OricomyardsoilBY_FD_108780 | JGI IMG/M metagenome (GOLD analysis project Ga0164241, IMG submission 108780) | Backyard soil microbial communities from Emeryville, California, USA - Original compost - Back yard soil (BY) | ecosystem: Environmental > Terrestrial > Soil > Unclassified | place: USA... | reverse complement strand
CGCGAGCATAACAGAGGTCGGCGGCTCACGCCGGCCACGTCCGCAGTCGATTTGGTCAGGACGATCGACCCATGGCCTCGGAAGGAGCGCCGAGGTAAGAGCGCGGCGATGCCTCGCGTTCACGTCGGTCCCCGCTACCTCAAAGGAGACATCGGCAAGCTCGCAAGCCGGTTCGACTTCGTCGAGCTCGCGTTGTCGCCCGATGCGATGCCGAAGCCCGCGACGCTTCGCGCCTGGCGCAAAGAGGTCGGCCCCGGGTTCGGCTTCAGCGTCGTGCTTCCGCGCTCGGTCGCAGAGCTCACCATGACGAAGGCCATGGACGCCGAGCTGACGCAGGCCATGGAAGCGGCGCGCATCCTCGAGGCGCGCTGCATCCTTCTCTCGACAGAGGCCAGCGTGCGGCCCACAGCAGCGAACATTCAGAAGCTCGCGAAGGTCGTCGAGCGACTCCCGAAGCCGAGCGTCGCGCTCGCGTGGGAGGCACGTGGGATCTGGGAGCGCGGAGAGATCAACCGGGTCGCGAAGCAGCTCGGGCTCGTCCCGGTCGTCGACGGGGCACGCGAGCCGCTCTTCCCTGGCTCGTTCGTCTACACACGCCTCCGCTCCCTCGGCGTGTCGCGCGACGTCTCTGCGCGCGCTCTCGCAGGTCTCGCAGAGCAGCTCCGCGGTCGCCGCGAGGCTTGGGTCGTCGTCGAGCATCCGCCGAGCGCTCAGCGCGCTCGCACAGAGCTCGGTCGCCAGAGCGATCAGCTCCCCGCGCACGACGCGCCCGTCGTCGTGCGCCCGGCGCCGGGACGTCTCCGCGCCGAGGACGAAGAGCAGTGAGTCAACGCGTCGCCTGGTCGACACATCCAGCCGCGCTCGAAGCCGCAACCGCGGCGCTCGCAGAACAGGGGAGCGCGGCGGACGCGCTCGTCTCCGGCTGGTTCGCGCTCGCGGGCGCGACAGAGGGCGGCCTGCTCGCGCCGCTCGCGGCGTTGGTCGTCGGGCCGGGGGTGGGTGCACGCGCGTACGACGGCCGCGCGATGCAGCCGGGCGCGGGTGTCCCGCGTCCGCGTGGCGCTCGCGAGGACGCGCCGCTCGCGGCGCGCGCCGCCGTCCCGCGTGGCTACGAGATGATGCTCCTCCTCGCCGCCGAAGCCGGTCGGCAGACGCCCACCGCGCACGCGCGGCGCGGCGCCGCCGCGGCGGAAGCGGTGAGCGCACCGGCTCGCGTCCGCTTGCTCGAGAAGCTGGGCGCGCAGGGGGCCCCCGTGCTTCGCAGCGGCGCCGTCGCGGACGCGCTCGTCGCGGCCGCTGGCTTCAACGCGGGTGGGCTCCTCACGGCAGAGGATCTCGACCACGTGCCGACCGCGAGCGCGACCGCCGCCGCGCTTCGCGGCGAAGGCAAAGACGCCGCAGCGCTCCGAATCCATGTAGAGCCTTGGCCGTCCGGAGCCGCGGCCGCAGGTGATCTCGGTCCCGAGATCGTCCTCGCAGCCGACAGCAACGGCATCGTCGCGGCGCTCGCCGTCCATGTCGGAGCCGCTCGGCTCGCGGATCGCGCGCTGCTCGTGGCCGAGCACGCCATCGCGCTCCCGCTCGTCGCAGAACCCGTGCGGCGCGGGGTCCCGCGCGTCACGCCAGGCACACGCCTCGCCATGCCTCGCTCGCTCGCCGTCGTCGATCGCGGCGCCGCGTTCCGCGCCGCGATCGGCAGCGTCGCGCCCGAAGGGCTCGACGGCGCCGCGCTGCTCGGTGCGCTCGCCGGAGCCGAGCTGCCGTGGCAAGCCTTGGCTGCCCTCGCGGGCTCGAACGCGCTGCGCGCCGCTTCTTCGATCGACGACGCGCGCTCCATCTGGAGCGGTGCGTGAAGCCGTTCCGCGTCGAGGAGCCCGCGCGCGCGTCCGAGACGCCGGTCGTCGTCGAGGTTCCGCACGCGGGCGTCTACATCGACCCGGAGTCTCTGGCTTGGATGTGCGCGCCTGCCCGGGCGGTCGGGCGCGACGCCGACCTCTGGGTCGACGCGCTTTTCGAGGGCGCCCCCAAGCTGGGGGCGACGCTCCTCGTGTCCAACGTGAGCCGGTACGTCGTCGACCTCAACCGCACGGCGACCGACTACGACGGGCTCGCCGTCGAAGGTGGCCCCGAGGGGAACCTACCGCGTGGCCTGATCTGGAGAACCACCACAGAGGGAGACGCAATCCTCGGGCGCCGGTTGACCGCGAGCGAGCTCGCGCGGCGCATCGCTTGGCTCTACGACCCGTACCACCGGACGCTCGAGGCGCTGCTCGCCGGCAAGCGCAAACGCTTCGGATACGCGATCCTGCTCTGCGCGCACTCGATGCCGAGCACAGGCCGGCGCGGCCACGTCGACGTCGGGACCGGGCGAGCGGACGTCGTCCCCGGGTCCCGCGGACGCACGAGCGCCGCCGGGTCCATCATCGACTGCGTCGAGCGCGTCGCGAAAGGCGCGGGGCTCTCCGTGAAGCATGACGATCCGTACAAGGGCGGCTTCTCCACCTCGCACTACGGCAGGCCCTTGAGCGGCTGCCATGCCGTTCAAATCGAGCTCGCGCGCCGCAACTACATGGACGAAGACACGCTCGCCCCACTCGCCGCCCCATTCGCACGCGTTCGCGCGTTCGGAGAGGCGCTCGTGACCGCGCTGAGCGCGACGCGGCCCTAGTTCGACTCGGTGCTCGCCCCGGCCCTCGCTGACGTGTCGCGAGGACCCGCCATGTCGCCTTGACAGGTCCGCTGGCCGAGAGGTATGGTCCGCGCCCTTTTCGAGGAAGTCATGGCCAAGAGCGACATTACCGGCAAGCGCAAGCTGCTCGCGCAGAACGTCTCGCACTCGAACATCAAGACGAAGCGCTGGCAGAACGTCAACATCCAGACGCGCCGGGTCTACATCCCGGAAGAGAACCGCTTCGTGACGCTCAGCCTCACGACGCGCGACATCCGCACGATCGACAAGATCGGCGTCGTCGCCTACGCGAAGCGCTACGGCGTCTAGCTGTAGTCCTGCGAGTTCCTAGCGAGCGCGTTCGCGTTCCTAGCGATTCCATTCAAGAAGCGCCGCGGCTCCGGAAGGACGCCGCGGCATTCCCGTTTTGTCGACGCAGCACGACGACGCAACGCGCTCGACCGGGCTCGGCGCGATGTTCGTCGGCTTTTCGACCTCTCGGCTGACGCTCGCTAGGCTGAGCGAATGCAACAAGGGGCGATCGCTCGCGAGCCACGAGGCGATCTCTCAGCCTACGTCGACGCATACCTCGACCACCTGCGCGTCGAGCGCGCGCTCGCACCCCTCACGCTCTCCGCGTACGGCGCAGATCTCGCCCACTTCGTCGCGTTCGCAGAGCACCACGACGCCGTCGACGTCGTCGCGATCGAGCCCACCCTCGTGTCGCGCTATCTGATCTCTCTCGAAGTCGGCCCGAAGAGCGCAGCGCGCAAGCTCTCGTCGCTACGCGGCCTCTTTCGCTTTCTCCTTCGCGAGCGCGCGATCTCTGCCGATCCGAGCGCGCTCGTCTCACGCCCGAAACCGCCGCGACGTCTCCCCAAGACGCTCGACATGACCATGGTGTTGCGGCTCCTCGACGTGCCAAAACCCGACACGCTGCGCGGCAAGCGCGACCGAGCCATGCTCTACCTGCTCTACGCGTGCGGCCTCCGTGTGAGCGAGCTCGTCGGGCTCGAGCTCGCCGATCTCGATCGAGCGCGCGGCATCGTGGCTCCGCTCGGCAAGGGCGGGAAGCGTCGCCTCGTCCCGATCGGGGACGCCGCCCTAGAGCCGCTCGACGACTACCTCGCCGCGCGCAGCGAGACGCCCGGAGCCATGAGCCCGTTCGTGTTTCTCTCGCGAGGGACAAAGCGCCTCACTCGCCAAGGTTTCTGGAAGCTCCTCGCGAGGTACGCGCGCGCCGCCGGCATCGGCCGACCGGTCTCGCCGCACAAGCTCCGTCACTCGTTCGCGACCCACCTCCTCGAGGGCGGCGCAGATCTTCGAAGCGTTCAGACGCTGCTCGGGCACGCCGACATCACGACCACCGAGATCTACACGCACGTCACCGGCGATCACGTCCGTCGCGCCCACAAGAAATCGCACCCGCGCGGCTGAGCACCGCCGCCTTCGCGTGTCGCGAGAGCCACACCCCGTGGGGCGGCGCCCACGCGCGGAGCGTCTGGCGCCGGACGATACCCGTTCATCCGTCGGGTGCTTCTCGGCTTGATGCCCGGGCAAGGCTGTTGCTTGAGTGACGGCCGATGACCGACAAGACCCCACGTCGCGCCAGATCGACGTCGCGCCGCCTCGCGCTTCTTCCGCTCGGCCTGTTCGCGCTCGCGATCGCCTGCACGCAGGGGATCCGACCGCCCGACGTCGCGCCGAACGGTACGCTCGGCATGAGCGAGATCGATCCCGATGACGTCGATCATGGGCCGCTGCGCGTCCTCTACGCCTCTCCGAAGGGCGAGCTCGACGGCCCCAGCGAGATCACCGTCCTCTTCTCGAAGCCGATGCGACCGCTCGAGCTGGCCGGCGACGAGACGCCGTTCGCGGCGAAGATCGATCCGCCGCTCCAAGGCGATTGGCAGTGGGTCGGGACGCGCGCGGGCTCGTTCATTCCCGCGCGCGCCGACGGCGGCGGCGCGTTTCGTCTGCCTCGCGCGTCGGCGTTCACCGTGACCATCCCGAAGGGCACGCGCTCGCTCGACGGCGACGCGCTGAAAGAGGACTACAGCTTTCAGTTCGAGACCGAGCGCCCCGCGCTCGAGAGCTCGGAGCCTGGCGACGAGTTCAAACACCTCGAGCCCAGCTCGGGGTTTACGCTTCGCTTCAACGCGGCCGTGACCGACGCCGCGGTAGAGAAGAGCGTGAAGCTCGTCGTTGGCGGCGCCGCCAGGACGTTCAAGCTCGATCGCACCGACCTCCAATCGCCGAGCGACGTCCACCTCGTACCGGATGCCCCGCTCCCGCTCGACACCGAGGTCGAGCTCGTCGTCGGCGAAGACTTGCACACGACCGAGGGACCGCTCGCCTCGCGCGACGCAAAGACGCTCTCGATGGCGACGTATGGGCCGCTCGAGGTTACCGAGCTCCGTTGCTATGACGGAGCGCCCGGACGTCGCTGCGCGAGCGATACTCCGCTCAGCCTGAGCTTCTCGAACGCCGTGAAGGTCAAAGACCTCCGCCGCGCGCTGACGGTCGATCCGCCCGTGAAGCTCACGCTCTCCGACTGGCTCTCGGATGACGACACAGTCGGGTCCGTCAGCGTGAGCGGTCGCTTCCAGCCCGGACGTTCCTACACGTTCCGCGTCGCAGGCGCCGTCTCGGACGAGTTCGGCCAGTCGTTGAAGACACCGTTCTCGCAACGGATCGACTTCGGGGATCTCTGGCCGATCGCGCGTATCGGTCTGACGAGCGGGGTCCTCGAGCCGACCGCGAAGCGCGAATTCACGGTGGGCTACGTCAACGCGACCGATCTCGAGATCGGCGCGCTGGCCCTCTCCGAAGACGACATCCTCGGGATGCAGGACAAGTCGCTCGACACGAGCTCGCTCTTCGGACGCGCCGGCGCCTTCACGAAGAAGGTCTCCGCGGGACGGAAGAACGTCCTCGAGCACGCGCAGATCCCGGTCGACGGCGTCCTCGGCGGCAAGACGGGGCGCGGCGCGTTCGTCGCGTTCTCGCGCTACACCGTGCAAGCGGCCGAGACCCCGAGCGAGCGGCCGCGCATCTCGACCCAGCAGAGCATCGCGCAGATCACCGATCTCGCCGTGAGCGCGAAGGTCGCGCGCGCGGGTACGGTGGTCTGGGTCACGCACCTCTCCGACGCGAAGCCCGTGTCGGGGGCATCGGTGCGGATCCGACGTCCCGGACAGCCAGCCGTCTCGGCCACGACCGACGCGGACGGCTTCGCGAAGTTCTCCGGCGCCGAGTTCACGCCGACCTTTCGCGACGACAACGCCGTGGTCTTCGTCCAAAAGGACGAAGACAGGGCGTTCCGCGCGATCAGCGACAACGTCGAGGACGGCTACTTCGATCCGAACGAAGACAGCGCCATCGGCCTCGCGTTCACGGACCGAGGGATCTATCGACCCGGCGACACGGTCTCGGTGAAGGGCATCTATCGCCTGCCCGCCGACAAGGGCATGCGCACGCCGCCCGCAGGTCGTCCGGTCACCGTTCGCGTTCAGGGCCCGGGCGGCGAAGACATCGCGTCGCTCAAGACGCAGACCACGGCGTTCGGAACGTTCGCGGTCGCGGTGAAGGTGCCGCCCACGATCTCGCTCGGACAGAGCTACCTGACCGCGACGGACGACGAGGGAGAGATCGCCTCGGCGAGCTTCGAGGTCAGCGAGTACCGCGCGGCAGAGTTCAAGGTCGCCGCCGAGAGCGACAAGCCGAGCTACATCCGCGGCGACGCCGCGAAGTGGACCGGGCACGGTGACTTCTTCTTCGGCGCGCCGATGAAGGACGCTCAAGCCGCGCTCTCGATCTATCGCAGCACGACGAGCTTCTCTCCGCCTGGCTTCGACACGTTCGAGTTCGACGATGGGGCATACGAGAGCGACCTGCCTGACGCGTCGCCGCACAGCGACGTCGTCGAAGACGTGAAGGTCGCGCTCGATGCGAATGGCGTGGCGACGGTCGGCGCGAAGCTCGAGATGCCCGGGCAAACCGGGCCCGAGACCGTGACGTGCAACCTCGACGTCACCGACGTCACGCGCCAGGTCATCTCGACCAGCACGACGGCGCTCGTGCACCCTGCCGACCACTACGTCGGCGTCGGCCTCGACAGCTGGTTCGTCGACGCGAAGACGAAGCTCTCGCCGACGTTCGTCGCAGCGACGCCAAGCGGTGAAAAGGTCGCCGGCGCGAAGATCGACGCCGTCCTCATCCGACGCAGCTGGGCCGTGGCGAAGCAAGCCAGCGGCGCAGGCGCGGCGACCACGATCGCGAGCGTCGTCGACACGCCGGTCGCATCCTGCAAGCTCACCAGCCAGAGGGCGCCCGTCTCGTGCGATCTCACCCCGAACGAGGGCGGGTACTACATTCTCCGCGCGACGACCGCGGACACGCAGGGTCGCAAGGTCTCTGCTTCACGCTCGCTCTACGTCCTCGGCGAGAGCTCGAGCGCGCTCTCCATGTTCCGCGACTCGGACTCGACCGAGCTCGAGCTCATCACCGACAAGAAGAACTACGGCACCGGACAAAAGGCGAAGATCCTCGTCAAGTCACCCTGGCAGAGCGCAGAGGCCTGGGTCACGGTCGAGCGCAGCGGCATCTACGATCGCAAGCTCGTGAAGCTCGTCGGCCGTGCTCCGACGATCGAGATCCCGATCACCGAAGACCTTCGCCCGAACGCCTTCGTGTCCGTCCTGCTCCTCAAGCCACGCACGGCGAAGGCGCCCGCCATCGGCAAGGCCGACGTCGGCGCGCCTGCGTATCGACTCGGGTTCGCGAACCTCGTCGTCGATCCAGAAGAGCGCCGCCTCGAGGTGTCGGTCACGCCGAAGAAGCTCGACTATCGACCGGGCGAAGAGGTCGGAGTCTCGCTCGAGGTGCGCGACGCGAAGGGACGCCCCGCGAACGCAGAGCTCACCGTCTACGCAGTCGACGAGGGCGTCCTCAGCCTGATCGACTACCGGACGCCCGATCCGATCCGCGTCTTCGGCGAGCCGCGCAGCCTGCACGTCGCGATGCTCGAGTCTCGCAGCTCGCTCGCATCGATCTTCGATCCGCTCTCGGGCGTCGGCCTCGACAAGGGCCTCGCTGGCGGTGGCGGCGGCGAGAGCTCGACGGCTTCGCGCAAGGACTTCCGCGCCGCGGCGTACTGGAACCCCAGCGTCATCACGAGCCAAGACGGCAGGGCAGAGGTCTCGTTCAAGCTGCCCGACTCGCTCACCACCTACCGCATCATGGCGGTCGCCGCGTCGACCGACGATCGGTTCGGCAAGGGCGATGCGCGCATCACCTCGAGCCGTCCGCTCATGGCGCGCCCTGCGCTCCCGCGGTTCCTCCGCGCCGGCGACGCCTTCGACGCGTCCGTGGTCGTCACATCGAAGGCGCAGGTGAAGAGCGACATCGACGTCACCGCGAAGATGGCCGGCGTCACGATGAGCGGCGAAGCCACGAAGACGATCGCGCTCGAGCCCGGCGCGAGCGTCGAAGTTCGCTTCCCGGTGACGGCGCCGCGCGTCGGAGCCGCGAGCTTTCGCTTCGACGTCAAGGGAGGGGGAGAGAGCGACTCCGTCACCATGGAGCGCAAGGTCGCGCCGCCCATGGCGCTCGAGACGGTCGCGCTCTACGGCGCGACGAGCGAAGCCGCCGCAGAGAAGCTCGGCGACCTCAAAGCCATTCGCAGCGACGTCGGCGAGCTCACGTTGACGACGTCGTCGACCGCGCTCGTCGGCCTCGACGGGGGCGCAGACCAGCTCCTCGACTATCCCTACGGCTGCACCGAGCAGCTGACGAGCCGCCTGGTTCCCCTCGTCGCGTTGCGCGATCTCGCGAAGGAGTTCGCGATTCCGATGCCGGCGAACGCGAGCAGCATCACCGACAAGACGGTGGCGCTCCTGCTCTCGCATCAAAGAAGCGACGGTGGCTTCGGCTTTTGGGAAGACTCGCCCGAGCCGAACGCCTGGGCGACCGCGTACGCGCTCTGGGGCCTCTCAGAGTCGAAGAAGCGCGGCGTGACCGTACCGAAGCAGGCGATCGAAGACGGCGTCCGGTATCTGCGCGCCGAGCTCGAGAAGGGGGACGACGACTTCCTGCTCGGTGTCGGCCCGCTGGCGGTCGACGTGCTCGCCGAGCTCGGCACCCCGGATCCTGGCTACGCGCAGCGCCTCTTCGATCGCCGCGCCGACATGCCGCTCTACTCGCGCGGCCTCTTGCTCCATGCCTTGGTCGCCACGAAGAGCGCGCCCGAGATGGCCTCGACGCTCTCGACCGAGATCGAATCGTCGCTTCGCCTCGACGGGCCCGTCGCGCGCACCGCGGAGCCGACAGGCTCGCATTGGAAGCTCTTCCTCGATTCGTCGGTCCGCACGAACGCCCTCGTCCTGCGCGGGTTGGTCGCGGCGCGACCGGGCCACCCGCTCGCGGCGCCGCTCGCGCGCGGCATCCTCGCCGATCGACGCGGCTCCGCATGGGGCACCACGCAAGAGACCGCCTGGGCGCTCCTCGCTCTTGCGGACTTTCACCGCGCACAAGAAAAGGAAGAGCCTCACTTCGTCGCGCGCACCTTCTTTGGCGACGATCTCGCCGCCGAGCAGGCGTTCGCGGGTCGCAGCCTGGCCCCGAAGACCGCTTCGTTCCCGGCCGCTCAGCTCCTCAAAGCCGGCGGCGCTCCGATGACCTTCCAAGTCGATGGCGATGGCAAGCTCTACTACGAGGCCCGCCTCCGCTACGCTCGTCGAGAGCTGCCGAAGACCCCCATCGATCGCGGGTTCTTCGTCGAGAAGCGAATGCGCGTGGTCGACCCCTCCAAGCTCGACGACGCGCTCGAGGTGGTCCCCGATCACGGAGTCACGAGCTTCCAGGGCGGTGACATGGTGCTCGTCGACGTCGTCGTCGTCTCTCCGAAGCCGCGGACGTTCGTCGCCATCGACGACCCTCTTCCCGCCGGGCTCGAGGCCATCGATTCGAGACTCGCGACCAGCTCGAGCCGCCTCTCGAACGTCGAAGGTCGCAATCGCAAACACTGGCGCGACGTCGACGACGACGGAGAAGACGCCGACGTCGCCACGACCTACTTCACGAAAGAGGTCCGCGATGATCGGGTGCTCTTCTTCGTCGACGACATGCCCGCAGGCGTCTTCCGCTACCGGTACCTCGCTCGCGCGACGGCGCTCGGCACGTTCGTCACGCCGCCGACCCGCGCCGAAGAGATGTACGCGCCCGAGGTCTTCGGCCGCACCGCCGCGACGAGCGTGACGGTCGCTCCGAAGCCATGAGCGTTCGCTCCGATGTCTCGATCCCGGTCCCGAGCTGACATGCGCGTCCTCTGCTCCACGCTCCGTTTTCTCGATCGCTCCCGTCATGCGGAGCGGTGGGCGGCGGGGTGTGGTGCGGTGGCGGCGCTCCCGTTCGTTGGGCTCCTGGCATGGGCCGCTCTGCTCGAGCCCCCGCCTCTCTCCAGCCCGGCGATCGCCGACCGAGGCGACGACCTGGGCGCGCCGCGAAGGATCGCGAGCGCCCAGATCACCGGAAGAGACGGCGAACCGCTTCGAGACGTCCTCGCCGACGGCGGCTTTCGCTCACGCCCCATCGCGCTCGCCGACTATGGCGATCGTCTCCCAGCGGCGGTCCTCGCGGCCGAAGACAAGCGCTTCTACGAGCATCGCGGCGTCGATCCGCTCGCCTCGTTGCGCGCGCTCGCCTCGTCGGCCGTGCACGGCCGCATCACGTCGGGTGCTTCGACCCTCACGCAACAGCTCGCACGAAATCTGCTCGGCGCACCACGCACGCTCGAGGCAAAGGCGAAGGTCATGGCTCTCGCGATCCGTCTCGAAGCCGACCACGACAAGAGCGAGATCCTCCGCGCCTACCTCGAACGCATCGAGTTCGGCAACGGACTGCGCGGCGCAGAGGCCGCGTCGCGCTACTACTTCGACAAGCCCGCGTCGTCGCTCTCGCTCGCAGAGGCGGCCACCCTCGCCAGCCTCCCCCGCGGGCCGACGCTCTACGATCCGCAGAAGCATCCAGAGCGGCTCGTCGCGCGACGCAATCGCGTCCTCGATCGCATGCGCGACGCGGGCCTCGCGCAAAGCGAAGACGTCGCCCGAGCCCGGGAAGAGCCCCTTGCGCTCGCCCCACGGTTTCGCGGCGCGCCGGCGCCGCACTTCGTATCGGCCGTCGTCCGCGGTGATCTCGATCCTTGCGGCGCGCAGACGCCCCTCGCGGCCGACGTCGTGCGCGTCGAGTCGACGATCGACGCCGATCTGCAGCGCGAGATCGTCCTCAGCGCAAAGACCACGGTCGCAGGCCTCGAGACCTCGGGCGTCACCGCGGCGAGCGTGATCGTGCTCGACAACGCCACGGGCGACATCCTCGCCTACGTCGGCTCCCCCGATCTTGCCGGCCCAGGCGGCGCGAACGACGGCGTCCGCGCGAAGCGCCAGCCCGGCTCGTCGCTCAAACCTTTCCTGTACGAGCTCGCGTTCGAAGAGCTCGACATGTCGCCGTCGACCTTGCTCCCTGACGTGGATCTCGCCTTCGCGACGCCGGACGGCAGCTCGTATCGACCCAAGAACTACGACGGGCGCTTCCATGGGCCCGTCCTCGCCCGCGAGGCGCTCGGCAACTCGTACAACATCCCGGCCGTTTGGGTGGCCGAGCGCGTCGGACCGGCGCGCTTGCTCGACCGCCTTCGAGACCTCGGCATGTGCTCGCTCGACCGCGGCTCCGATCACTACGGCCTCGGGCTCGCGCTCGGCGACGGCGAAATCCGCCTCCTCGAGCTCGCCAGGGCGTACTCCACCCTCGCGCGAGGCGGCCTCGATCTTCCGACTCGGGGCGTGCTCGAGATCGAGCACGCGAGCGGCGTCGTCGATCGTCCTCCGTCCGTCGAGCCACGGCGCGTCCTCGACGAGGCAGAAGCCTTCCTCGTCACGGACATCCTCCGAGATCCGTCGGCGCGTCTCTCCTCGTTCGGTCGCGAGAGCGCGCTCGATCTGCCGTTCGAAGTCGCGGCCAAGACCGGCACGTCGAAGGGGTATCGCGACAACATCACCGCTGGGTACACGCCCGAGATCACGGTCGCAGTGTGGGTCGGCAACTTCGACGGCGCGCCCATGCGTGGCGTCTCCGGGATCACGGGCGCCGGCCCGCTCTTTCGCGCATCGATGCTCGCCGCGGCGAAGAAGCACCCGCCGACGCCGTTCGTGCGGCCCGCCGGGGTCGAGGACGTGGAGGTCTGCTCGCTGTCCGGAGGGCGCCCGACGGCCGCGTGCACGCACCACAAGCACGACGTGGCGCGCCTCGGCGAAAGGCTCACCGATTGCTCCCTTCACGAAACCGTCGCGCTCGATCCGACGAATGGACTGCGGGCCGGGCCCGCGTGTAGCGGGGCCATCGACACACCTTTCGAACGATTCCCCGGCGTGCTCGCAGGTTGGGCTCGCGCCGCAGGTCGACCCATCGCGCCAGAGGTCTTCTCGCCGCGATGTCCAGGTGGCGCCGCGCCGAACGTCGTCGTCGCGTCCTCGTTGCGCGTCCTCGACCCTCCCGAAGGCGCGCATTTCTACCTCGACGATGCCACGAGCGGTCGCGCCCACGTGAGGCTGCGCGCGGCGATGCCATCGAATGCAGGGGACGTCGCGTTCCTCGTCGATGGGCATCGACTCGCCGCCGATGACCAAGGACGCGCGGTCCTGCCACTCTCTGCAGGCACGCACACCGTCGCGGTCACCAACTCTGGCGCGACCAGTGACTTCGTCCACTTCTCCGTCGAGTAGCCCGGGGGAAATACCACCCTCCGACCTTCGGTCGGAAATATCGCCGTCCGACCTTCGGTCGGAGATATCGCCGTCCGACCTTCGGTCGGAGATATCGCCGTCCGACCGTCGGTCGGAAATACCGCCCTCCGACCTTCGGTCGGAAATATCGCCGTCCGACCTTCGGTCGGAAATATCGCCGTCCGACCTTCGGTCGGAGATGCATCGTCTACGTGCGCGGCGCGAGCACAAAACGGAAACGGCCCCCGGAGCGTTCTGGGTCGAGCGATGCTCGAGAGCAGAAGCTAGGGGGCGTCCCGTCGACTCGTGCACCGAGCTCGCTTCCCCATGGGAAGCAAACTCGGCGCTGCAGTCTAGGTTCTGTCGATCACTCGAAGGCGATGATGTTCGCGAACTCGTCAGCCTTCTCGGTCGTCGGGAAGAGACGAGCGACGTCGCTCTCCTCGATGCCGGCGAGGCGGCGGATCGCGTTCTGGATGTGGCCCGGCTTCATGCGCTTGCCGCCGGCTTGCTCCTCGAACGTGTCGGGGTTGATGTCGATTGGCGAGTGGCGCTCGTCGGTCATACCCACGACGCGGTTGCCCTTGATTTTCTTCCCGCCGACCGCGCCCATCACCATCATGCTGCTGACGGCGTAGTGGTCCTTGCCGTTGCCCATGTTGTAGCCGGGCGTGCGACCGAAGTCCGAGCCGCAGTAGATGACCGTGTTGCTGTCGATCGACTGTTGCTTGAGCACCTCGAGGACGCCGTGCATGCCGGAGCCCGTACCCGCGTACTGGTCGCCGCTGCCGAAGTCCTCGGCCGGGAAGCCGAGTAGCCCGCGGAGAGCATCGCGAACCCCGCGATCGTCGTCACCATGCGTGTCCCAGCCGCCGGTCGAGAGGTTCGCCGTTACGCAGAGACCCGCGCGATAGGCGGCGGCTACCAGCTGAACCTGACCGACCAGCCCACCGGCCACGTCGTCGGGGAGGTACTGCACGAGCTGCTTCAGCTCGTTCTGACCGAGCCGCGACAGGTAGAGCGTGCTCATCGCGGTCCGAATGCGCGGAAGGCGCTGAGCCTTCATCGCCGCGTTGAACCGCTCGTCGCGCGCCTTCGTGATGCGCGCCTGGGTCTCGTCGCTGAAGAAGAGCTCGGTCTCGTCGTTCGGATCCTTCCGGTAAGGGAAGGCGAGTCGCTTGATGGCGTCGATGTTGCCGAGGCGGGTCGAGGCGACCGTGCCCCCGGTGACGTCGTAGCCGCCGAAGCTCACGAAGGCCATGGGGCTCTCGGGGTTCAGCGCCGCGGCGATGAGCGCCGCGACCGTGGGCTTGCCCTCGGTCAGGTCGCCCGCCCAGATGGCGCGGGTCCCGACGTCATGGCTGTTCGTCATCATGTCGATGCCGTTCACCACGAGGAGGTCCTTCGCGAACTTCGAGAAGAACTTCGTGTTGACCTGGCTGTCGGCGTCCGCCGCCAGATCAGGCACCGTCTCGAGCGGCGCCCACCGAACTCCACCCGCCGTCCCACCGATGTCGGAGGTCAGGTAGTGGTTCATAACGTCGCTCTCACCTTGACCCTGGATTTCGGCCGCCGAGGCGCCGCCCTTCGGGTCGCAGATGTTCGTGACGTCCCACCCGCCGCCCTGGTGGACGAACAGGTGAAGGGGGCCGGTATAGTTCTGAACCTTCGCTTCCGAGCGGCCCGCCGTGGCTCCGGCGGCAACCGCGAGCCCCGTCATGCTGCACAGCTTGATGAAGTCTCTGCGTTCCATGTTCGGGCTCCTCCTCATTCGTAGACGAAGCGGTAATCGGTCAAGAGGTAGGCGAGCACCGCCGACCACGCGCGACCCGTGTAGTTCGGATCGTCATTGAAGTACCCGTCGTAGGCCTCGCCACCGAGGTCTTCGCCGGTCAGATAGTTGACGTCCGGCACGCACTCTCCGGGGAACCACGCGTGGTAACCCTCTGCGGACGCGGAGATCGCCTTCTTCCCCTCTTGCTGCGTGTCGAGGAAGAGCTGGTAGGTTCGCTCGAGCTCCGGGTCGCCAGCCTCCAGCTTCTCACCGAGCAGCTTCTCGTGGAGGAACTGAATCTCGGTCTTGATGGCCGTCTCGCCCTCCGGGATGACGTAGCCGTTCGCGTCGAGCGACTGCACCTCGGGTTCGATGTTCTTGAACCAGCGGCGCTGGTCTGCCGGGAGCGAGAACTCGGCGCCGACGACCTTGCAGCCGAACTCGTTGCCCATTCTCTCGATGACGTTCGCCATGATGCCGTTCGGCACCGAGATGCGGTTGACGACGTTCTCGGAGTCGCTACCGACGAAGAGCATGCGGTAGCCCTGCGAGCCATCGCTATCGAGCAGCGACGAGCGATCGAAGAAGTCGTACTCACCCGCCCACGGCATCCCGAAGACGTTGCGGATCTTGCGATCGAGCTGCTCGGGGGTGAGGAGGTGGGCCGTGCCGACGCCGTCGAGGTGGGGGACCTGAATCGGCGAGATGCCAGGCGCCGTGTTCTTCGCCCGGAAGTACGGGCTCTTCACGGTGTCCTTCACCATCTGCTTGAAGTTGTACCCATCGTTGCGGAAGTCCGCGGCGATCTTGCTCAGCGTGTAGTACTGGCCGAGGTACGCGTTCAGCTGGCTGGTGAACATCGGGTCGTTCGGATCCGCCGGCGGCGAGAGCGGCTCTTGGCCGGTCGCGACGCGGAAGGCGACGAACGCCGAAGCGAACGAGAAGCCCGGATCGTTGGCGACCTGCTGTGCGAGCCAGGGCAGTGCCTCGCCGTACTTCGACGCAGGCATCTGCGTGTCCTTGAAGCCCGGCGGGAACATGTCGTTGAACCACTGGTTGTCGGGCTCGTAGGCGAAGTCCGCATCGTTTTGGAAGTTGCGGAAGCCGCCCGCGATCGGGTCGACGACGCGGTGACACACGGTGCAGGTCACCTCGTTCATGGTCGGCGACTGCTTCAAGTCGACGGCCGTGATGTCGAGCGGTCGCTCGGCTGCCTTCAGGATGTCGTTCCCGAGGAAGACGTAGAGAACCATGCGCGCTCGGTGACGGTTGCGGTTCGTGTCCGTCGTCTCGTGGCGCTTGAGGAAGATCGGGTCGGTGAGAACGCCGGCCTGCGGGATGGTGTCGTAGTAGGCCGACTCCTTCCACTCGGTCGGGTCCGCGCCGTTGTCGAACTTGACGTCGGTGACGTTGTACGCGTTCGCCGAGTACGGGTTCACGAGCTTGTACTTCGCCGTCAGGATCTCGGTGAAAGGACGGTCCTCTTTCACGACGTGCGAGATGAGCTTCAGCGAGCCCCGCGCGACCGCTTCTTGGGTGCGGCGCTCGAGGATGCTGTACATGTCGTCGGCGTTCTTCGCGCCGTACTTCTTGATGTTCGCGTCCGTCGCCGGGAGATCTTCGTACCAGCGCGGGTTGTACTCGCCATCGTTGCCGATGACGTCGAAGTTGCCGCCGTTGAGGTAGAAGTCGGTGAGGAGGAGGTCGTTGTACTTCTCTTCGAGGCGCGAATAGAACGCGGGCTCTTCGAGATAGCCATCGATGACCTTGTCGAACGCGTCCCAGCCGCCCTTCTGGACGACCGCTGCTTCTTCGTCGGTCGGCAGGCGCGAGGCCAGCACGAGGGCCGCCTTGCGGAGCGTCTCGTCAGGGCCCGACAGCTCGATGCCGGCGAGGTAACGCGCTTGGGTGTTCGGGCAGCTGTCGCCGTCCTGGAACCGCTGCACGAGACCCTCGAGAACCTTGTAGTCCTCGTCGCCTTCCTTGAGCACCGGACCACCACCGTGGTCGAGCTGTCCAAGCGGCTTCTGGAGCAGGACGCTCTTGTCGTTCGCCGACAAGCTCGCGACCTTCTTCAGGACGTCGAGGTTCGCCTCGAGGAAGCCAGCTTCACTCGACGGACGAAGATCGAAGTCTGATTGCTCGGCGCCGATGGAGCCGATCTGGTGACACGACGCGCACTTTGCCTTGAAGACCTTGAAGTAGGCCGTCGCAAAATATTCTTCTGTCGACACACAGACGTCGCTCTGGACAGCTCCGTCATCGCCCTCGGTCGAACAGCCAGAGGCTGCGAAACCAAGTACGGTGCTGGCGGCGAGTGCGCCTCCCAGCAACATGTGCCTCCTTGCTCGACCAATCGTTCTCGGCATGGGTGCCTCGCTAAGGTTCGGGGACGACCGACGTAAAGCACGGGGCGTGCCGACCGATCGAGCGTCGAATATTCCCGCGATCGCCGCGATCGAACTGCTCCTAGACGTCGTTACCGGACGAGGTCGCGTTCCCCGCTGAACGTGGTTGCGTCCAGTGCGACATGCCCTCCCGCGCCGCGTATCACTCCGATTCGAGTGCGTGCGTGTAGGCGGCGATCGCCAGCGGAACGTCGGCCGCGCCAGCCACCTCTCGACACGAGTGCATGCTCAGCATCGGCGCTCCGACGTCCACGGTCTGCACGCCGAGGATCGCCGCCGTGATCGAGCCGATGGTGCTCCCGCAGGGCAGGTCGCTGCGCACGACGAACTGCTGCGGGGTGAAGCCGGCCTCTTGGCAGGCGGCGGTGAAACGCGACGCCGTCTCGCCGTTCGTGGCGTACGACTGGTTCGAGTTCGTCTTGATGACGAGGCCGCGTCCGAGCTCGGGCTTGTGCTCGGGCTCGTGTTGGTCGGGATAGTTCGGGTGGACCGCGTGCGACATGTCCGCGCTGACTAGGAACGAGCGCGCCATCGCGCGCTCCATCGCCTGCGCTTCGGCCGCGCCGTGGTAGCCCACCGCGATTCGCGAGACGACGTCGCGCAGGACCGTGCCCTGGGCCCCGACGGCGCTGCGCGATCCGCACTCCTCGTGATCGTAGAGGACGATGAGACGCGTCGAAGCGTGAGCGCGCTTCGTAGATTCGACGAGGGCAGACGTCGCAGCGTGCGTCGAGCCGAGGTTGTCGAGACGCGACGCGAACACGAGCTCGTCGTCGACGCCCCCGAGCGAAGACGGCTGCGTGTCGTAGAGCATCAGGTCGAAGGCGAGCAGGTCCTTCGCGTCTTCGCCGAGCGACGCCGCGGCGAGCGCGCGAAGCTCGATCTTGTCGCCGACTCCGAGTATCGGCGCGAGGTGCTTCTGCGCGTTGAGGACGAGGCCGTCGGTGTTGACGCCGCGGTTCAGGTGAATCGCGAGGTTCGCGACGCGCGCGACGGGGCGCCGCAAATCGACCAGCTTCGACTCGAATTTCCCCGGTCCACGCGAGATCGTGACTCGGCCTGCGATGCTGAGATCGCGATCGAGCCAGGTCGAGTAGAGGACGCCGCCGTACGGCTCCACGCCGAGCTGGCGCCACCCGCTCCGCGCCAGGTCTGCGGCAGGCTTCACGCGAAGGTTCGGCGAGTCGGTGTGCGCGCCGATCATGCGGAAGCCAGACCGGGCAGGGTGCTCGGAGCCCGCGATGAACGCGATGACCGTCGAGCCGCCACGGACGACGTATCGACGATCGCCGGGCTCGACGCGGAAGACTTCGCGCTCGTCGAGCTCGGAGAAGCCGGCGGCTTGCAGGCGACGGGCGACGGAGGCCGCCGCGTGGTACGGGGTGGGGGACGCGTCGATGAAGCGACAGAGATCGATGGCGGCGCTCTCGGATGACATGGTATCGGCGACAAGGATGGCCGAAACGAAACGAAAGCGCGAGATCACGGTCGAAGCGCACGGCTCGTTCGACGCGGTGCGCTCTCTCTTCGACCGCGCGACGGATCTCGAGGACGCGCCGTTTCTGTCCTCGGCGTGGCTCGGTGCGCTCGAGAGCACGGGCTGCGTCTCTCCGGAGCGCGGTTGGGTCCCACATCACATCGCCATCAAGCTCGGGGACGAGACCGTCGCCGTCGCGCCGGCCTACCTGAAGCTGAACAGCGAGGGTGAGTTCGTCTTCGATCACGGGTGGGCGAACGCCGCGCGCCGCGCCGGCATCGAGTACTTCCCGAAGCTGCTCGTCGCGGTGCCGTTCACGCCTGCGACGAGCCAGCGCCTGGTCGTGATGCCTGGCGCGGACGTCGCCAGCGCGAGCGCCGCCTTCGTCGCTGCGACCGAAGCCATCGTCGAAAAGACAGAGCTATCGTCCGCCCACGTCCTGTTCACGCCGCGAAAAGAAGCGGAGCGCTACGCACAGCTCGGGATGTTGCATCGCCACGGAGTACAGTTTCACTGGGAGAACCGCGGCTACGCGACGTTCGAGGACTTCCTGAGTGACTTGCCGTCGAAGAAGCGCACGCAGATTCGGCGAGAGATGCGCGCACCCGCCGAGCAAGGCATCACAATCGAGACGCTGACGGGGGACGCGTTGACGCCCGAGATCGCCGACGTCGCGTACGCGCTCTACCTCACTACCGTCGACAAGTTCATCTGGGGCCGTCGCTACTTGAAGCGCGCCTTCTTCGAAGAAGTGATGAGCTCGATGCCCAATGGGATCGAGCTCGTCGTCGCGCGTGAGACAGGGACGAAGAAGATCTTCGCGTGCGCATTCAACCTCCGGGGGAGCCGCACGCTCTTCGGCCGCTACTGGGGGACGACGAAGGACGTGCCGTTCCTTCATTTCAACGTGTGTTTTTACCATTCGATCGAGCGGGCCATTTTGCTCGGGCTGCAGCGCTTCGAGCCGGGGGCAGGGGGCGAGCACAAGGTGTCGCGCGGATTCCGGCCCACAATCACGCACTCGACCCATCTGGTTCGAGACCCACGGTTGGCTGCGGCGATCGAAGACTTCTGCCAGCGCGAACGCCGCGCGATCACGCTCGAGCTCGGCGCGACAGAGGCACCGGATCAAGGCGGCGGTTGACGAAGCTTGGCCGGTCCGGCCATCCTTGGTGCATGAAGTCCGTCCTCAAGAGCTTGCCTTTCGTCCTGGTCGCGGTCGGTTCGATGCACGCTGCCTGCGACAGCAGCGACTCGACGACGGGCGGAGTCCTCACGGTCACCGTCTCCCAAGGCTCGGGTGATGCCGACCAATGCGAGGGTGGGTTCGCCGACGATTTCTGCAACGCGCTCGGAGATTTTCCCGAGAGCTGCGCCTGCTTCGACTGCGTGAACACCGCCAAATGCAAGGGCGCGTGCAACGACGATGGCACCTGCGGCCCCGGCGAGGACTGCACCTGCATCGATTGCTACAACGCGAAGGGGCCGGAGTGCGACGCGAACCCCGACGGCGTCACGAACGGACCTGGGCCCGGCCCGACGACGGACGCCGGTAGTGGGGGTGGTGGCAGCGGTGGAGCTCCGGCGACGACGGCGTCCACGACGGCCGCGACCACGGCGGCGACCACAGCGGCGGGGTCGGGCGGTGGTGGCGGGGGCGGCGCGCCGCCCTGATCGTCGTGGGCTTCGCAGCGTCGCTTCAAAGAGCGCCGGCGTCATCGCGCTGGCGCTCTTTCACATTTCGAGACTGCCCGCGTCGCCCTGCGGATGAACCGAGTGCGTCGGCGGCGACGATCCCCGTTTCCGAGTAGCTAGTACCGCGACCCATAGAAGCTGATGGGTCGCGGTACTCAGCAAAATCAACGTCCGAGCCCAGCCGATCGCCATCAGGAGGTTCCGCTCCTCCCTCTCGCTCCGTCGGGGGGATGAGAGGCACCGATCGAAATCACCGGGGCGAGGTACTAGGTCTTCTGCAGGCCGAGCTTGCGAAGGAAGGGGCGAATGTGGTGGCGTTCCATGCCGCTTTTTCGGGCCATTTCGCTGACGTTTCCGCTCGTCGCACGAAAGAGATCACCGAAGTAGCGCGTCTCGAACTGGTGAATCGCCGCGCGCTTCGCATCCCCGTACGGCGTCGAGAAGTCGAACGATTCGCGCGCCAGGTCGCCGCGCTCGAGCGGGAGCACCGACGCCACCGATTCGGCACCGACAGGAAGCGACGCCGCGACGCTCGTCACGTTGACGAGCTCACGCACGTTGCCAGGCCAGTCGTGCTGGGCGAGCGTCGTCGAAACGAGATCGATGACGTCGGCCTCTCGTTCGGGGCGTCCGATGCGCTTGCAGACGGCGCGGACGAGGAGCGCGATGTCCTCGCGACGCTCGCGGAGCGGCGGCAGCTCGACGCGGACCTGCGCGATGCGAAAGAACAAGTCGCTTCGGAACCGGCCCGTGTTCATCGCCTGCCCGAGATCGCGCCGCGTCGCGGCGACCACGCGCACGTCGACGGGCTCGTAGTGCTGGGCGCCGACGCGCTTCACCTGCCGTTCGCTCAACGCACGGAGGAGCTTCGGCTGCAGCTCGGTAGGGAGCTCGCCGAGCTCGTCGAGGAAGATCGTGCCCTTGTTCGCTTCATGAAACGCGCCGGCCCTGCGCTCGGTCGCGCCGGTGAACGAGCCCTTCTCGTGCCCGAACAGCTCGGCCTCCATCAGGCTCGCGGGCACGGCCGTGCAATCGAAGACCACGAACGGGCCGCTCTGCCGCTGGCTGGCCTCATGGAGCGACTCGGCCAGCACCTCCTTGCCGGT
>Ga0164241_10002320_pt1 | contig 20919 bp, 19 predicted proteins | sample OricomyardsoilBY_FD_108780 | JGI IMG/M metagenome (GOLD analysis project Ga0164241, IMG submission 108780) | Backyard soil microbial communities from Emeryville, California, USA - Original compost - Back yard soil (BY) | ecosystem: Environmental > Terrestrial > Soil > Unclassified | place: USA... | reverse complement strand
GGAAGAGCCACACGCGAAATGGCCGCGTGACACCCGGCAGCTTTCCACTGAATCCGCCTATTATTGGGAGCGCCACCAGCGTCGATTGCGTTACATGTCGGACCTCGCCTTTCACTTGGGTCGCGATGGTCAATTGATTGTCACCCCGCGGCACGATGGTCGGCGTCTGTAAGAAATCCGCCACAGGGCGCCCGATTCTCGGGATTCTCGCGACCGCTGCTGCGCTCCATCATTAATGAAACTTTTCCCCGAACGCCTCCGTCTTAGTTAGCCAACGTGACCTCCAAAAAGAATCTCCTCATCGTCTTGCTCGCCCTGTCCACCGTCGCCACTGGCGTCCTTGCCTGGCAGCAACATCAGCAAGCGCTGCACACCGTCGCAGCCACGTCGTCGAACAATGACGAGCTTCTCAAAAAACTCGCCGACGCCGAGCGCCGCGCCTCCGACCTCGAAGCACGTCTCGCCGCGTTGCAAGCAGCCGAACACGGTCCCGACATGCCGCCCGCCGAGAGCAACGCCGCCACCACCACCCCCGAGCGCCGTGGCCCGGACCGCGCCGGGCCCAATAATCGCCGCGCCGAGATGGCCGCGCTCATGAATAACCCCGAGGTCGTGAAGCTTATGGCCGCTCAGCAAAAGAGCATGTTGGACAACCGCTACGCCGCGCTCTTCAAGCGGCTTAATCTCAACCCGGCCCAACTCGAAGCCTTCAAAAATCTCCTCCTCGAAAAACAAAATTCCCAGCGCGATGTCATGTCCGCGGCTCGCGACAGCGGCGTGAATCCGCGCGAGAGTCGCGACGAACTCCGCAAGCTCGTCCAAGAGGCCAACGACGAGACCGATGCCGCCATCGTCGCCGCCATCGGCCAGGACAAATTCAGCCAATATAAAAACTACGACGCCACCGGGAGCCAGCGCGCGCTCGTCGATCAGATCGGTCGCAGCCTCAGTTATTCCACGCCGCTTTCAGACGCACAAAGTCAGGCCCTCGTGCAGATTTTCGCGCAAAACTCCTCCACCGATGCCGCGAAAAATACGCAGCGCGGCGGTTGGGGCGGCCCGTTCGGCGGAAACAACACCGCCATCACCGACGACATGATCGCTCAGGCCCAAAGCATTCTCTCCGCCGACCAGCTCAAGGTCGTCCAGGAACACCAGGCCACGCAGCAGGCCGAAGCGAAGCTGCGCGAGATGATGCGCGCCCAAAATCAAAACGGCCGTCAAGGCCGCTGATTTTCCGCTCCCAGGAATAGAAGGACCGACGCGGTCCTCGCGCTTCATAACGAGCATCCGGCCGCGCGCCGCTATTGATTGAATTCCGTCAACGCGGCGTTCGCGAAATAACCCTTGTCCGCGCTCGCCGCCGGTCGCTACGTTGCGCCTTCGCAACCACACCCGCTTATGATCGTTACCACTGCGCAGCTCTTCAAACACGCCTACGGCAAATACGCCGTCGGCGCTTACAACATCAATAACGCCGAGCAGGCGATGGGTCTCTTCAAGGGCGCCGTCGACTCCAAAGCTCCGTTCATCATCCAAATCTCCAAGGGCGCGCGCAGCTACACCGACAAGCGCATGCTCGAGGCCATCATCCGCGCCGCCGGCGAGATTTTCCCCGAGGCCATTTACGCCGTCCATCTCGACCACGGCGACGAAGCCACCTGCTACGACTGCATCGACTCCGGCTTCTTCAGCTCCGTGATGATCGACGCGTCTCACGATCCGTTCGATAAAAACGTCGAGATCACCAAGCGCGTCGTCGAAAAAGCCCACGCCAAAGGCCTGTCCGTCGAAGCTGAGCTCGGCATGTTGGGCGGCGTCGAAGAAGACATCAAAGTCGAGGACGGCCACGCCACCCTCACCGATCCCGCCGAGGCCCAGGAGTTCATCAAACTCACCGGCTGCGACTCCCTCGCCTGCGCCATCGGCACCTCGCACGGCGCTTTCAAATTCAAGGGCAAGCAGTCCCTCCACTTCGACGTCCTCGAAAAAATCAAAGCCCGCGTCCCCGGTTTCCCGCTCGTGATGCACGGCTCCTCCTCCGTCCCGCAGGACGAGGTCGCCCGCATCAACGCCGCCGGCGGCACCATCAAGGATTCCGTGGGCGTCGATCCCAACGAATACCTCCCCGCCGCCAAACTCGGCGTCACCAAGATCAACATCGATACCGACGGCCGTCTCGTCTGGACCCGTGTTCACCGCGAGTTCTTCCGCGACAAACCCTCCGAGTTCGATTTCCGCCCGCCGGGCAAAATCTTCATCGTCGAATACGCCAAGTTCATCGCCAGCCGCAACGTCCTCCTCGGTAGCGCCGGCCAGCTCGACGACCTCCGCGCGAGCCTCGGCAAGTAAGCCCATTATGGAGTGCGGCGCCTCGGCGCCGCTTTTCAAGGCGAGCCTCGGCTCGCCTTTTTCATGTCCGCCTCCCGCGCTTCTCCGCGCCCGAAACGCCGCCCCTTTTTCACCGGCCATTAACAACAACCCCGTTGCCGCCAGCGGCCCGGGCCGGCGAACTCATCCCGGAGGCTCCATGAAAAATCCCCGTCTGCGCTCAGTCGTTTTCTCGTTCGCCGTTTCGCTCGCGCTCGCCAGCCCGCTGCGTGCCCAGAGTCCGGATACTGCGGCCGCGGCTATCTCCCGACTCGTTCCCGGCAGCACGCTCGACCGCCTCACCGTTGGCAATGTCACCTACACGCAGGTCCGCGTCCGCACCGTTTCCGCGCAGACCGCGATGATCCAGCACGAGGGCGGAATCGTCTCCCTGCGCTTGAGCGACCTTTCCCCCGAGCTCCAACAACGCTTCGGCTACAACTCCGGTGCCGCCGCGGCCGAAGCCGAAAAACAAAAAGCCGCCAGCGCCGCGGCCGAGGTGCGCCGCCAGGAAATCCTCGCGACTCAACGCAAGGCCTACGCGAAGCGCATTGCCGCTCGAGCGAACGCGCTTCCCGACGAGACCAAAATCGATCAGGTCCTCCGCAGCTTCGGCGAAACGCCCCAACTTCAGCCCAAGGTCGATCTGCGCACGCGCTACAATGAGCTCGGCTTGTGGATCAAAAACCAGGGCGCACGCCCGAGCTGCGCGGTCTTCGCGATCGTCAGCGCGCTGGAGTTTCAGTCCGCCGAGATCAACGGCGCCGCCGAACGCTTCTCCGAGGAATATCTCCTCTGGGCCACGCGCAAAACGCTTCACCGCGCGCCACGCTCCATCGACACGTCAGCCACCGCCGAAAATCAGGATCCCGACGACGAGGGTTTCGCACTTACCGAGGTCGTCAACGCCCTCCGCACTTACGGCATTCCCGCGCGCGACCGCGTCCCCAATCGCTTTTCCGGAGCCACCATCGAGGAACCGCCTGCCGACATCATCACCGAGGCCCGCGATTCCCGCCGCGTCGCCATTCATCTTCTCCCCGGCCGGGACGGCGCAATCCTCGCGGCGAACGTCGTGCAGGCGCTCAACGCCGGGATCCCCGTTCCCGTCGGCATCGGCTGGCCGGTCGAATACAACTGGCGCACCGGCTACCTCGATAAACAGCGCGTGTATCCAAACGGCGGGCACGCCGTGACCCTCGTGGGCTACACGTCGGCGACCGGCCGCATCGAAGACGCCGTGTTCACCTTCAAAAATTCCTGGGGCACCCGTTGGGGCGTCGATGGCTACGGAAACGCGACCTACGAATTTCTGCGCAACAATCTCCACAGCGCCGTCATCCTCGAAATTCAGCCCAAGTAATCGCGCTAAAACGCCCGCGTTCTCCGCCGCCTACTACTTCACGCAGCGCGGGAAGAAACGCCTCAGCTCAAATCCCGGATGCTGCCGAACTCCGGATCGAAAAGCCGTTTGTAGGTCCGCACGATCGTTCCGTCCGTCAGTCCCGCCAGCCAGTCGCAGATGCGACGCGCCTTCCCGTCGGTCGCCGTTTCCGCCTCGATCAATTTGGCGACGCGCGGCGGCAAAATGCCGATCACGCGCTCGCCGCGCTCCACGTAGTTCTCCCACGCGGCGGCCCACAGTTTCATGAGCACGCCCCGCGCCTTGTATTCAATTTGTTGTAACTGCGGACTCTCGAAAATGACGTCGTTGGCCATCCGCTTGAAAAACTTCGCCTCGTTCGCCGCCTCGGGAGCGACGACCAGCTCGAACCGGTAGCGATTGGTTTTCCCCGACATGAAATTCTCCCGCTCACGCAGCCCGCACGCGCCGATAAAATTCCCGATTTTTCCCGCAAAGACCGACTCCAGCCGGTCGCCGCGAATCGCCGCGAGCAACGCCTGCAGGTGTTGCTCCTGCCCGGCATCCACGCCTTCCGCCGCCGCCCACGCTTCGATGCGATCGATGGTCAGAAAGCCCGCCTTCACGCCATCCACGATATCGTTAAGCGAGTACGCCGCATCGTCCGCCCAATCCATGATCTGGCACTCGATCGATTTGAATTTGTTGAAGTTCTTCCCTTCGTGAAGCGCCGCCGGGATTTCCGCGCCATCGAAAACGAAGTCCCGGTAGCGCACTTGCGGGTCGTACAAAAAATGCCTTTCCGGTGCCGTCGTGTATTCGCGGTACAACTTCTTGTACTTGAGCACGCCATCGAGCAGCGCCCGCGTCGGCTGCATCCCGCGCACCGAGGTCTCGTTCTGATAAATCGTTTCCGTGAGCAGGTGCAGCGTCTGCGCGTTCCCCTCAAAACCGCCGTGCGCCTTCATCAACTCCTGCAACGTGCGCTCGCCCGAATGTCCAAACGGCGGATGCCCGAGATCGTGCGCGAGGCAGACCGCCTCGACCAGTTCTCCATCGATGAAAAAATCCTCCGCCAGCAGTCCTCCGCGCGAACGCAGATAGTGGCAGATCGACCGCCCGATCTGCGCCACTTCCATCGAGTGCGTGAGCCGCGTCCGGTAGAAATCGTATTCCCCCGATAAGAACACCTGCGTCTTCGACTGCAGTTTCCGGAACGCGTGCGAGTGGATCAACCGGTCGCGATCGACCTGAAACGCACTGCGGTAATCGGCCTTGCGCGTGCCATCGATCGTCTGCGTGTCGAAGTCGGAATAAAAACGATTCGCCGTCATGAGAAATTTGCCGACACCATGCGTCCGTCCCGCCGAATGCCAATCCCCATGATTCGTCCCGCCCGCGCGTTTTGCTGCGCGTTTATCCTGTTCCTCTCCCCGGCCCTTTTCGCGCAATCCGGCGACAGCCTGATCGGCGCGATGGACCTCCTGAAATTAAAACAGCTCGGTTCCCCCGACCTGTCACCCGATGGCACGCGCGTCATCTACACCGTCCGAAGCATCGAGGAAGAAACGGAGCATTCCGGCGAATACATCTATCGGACGCATCTGTGGATCGCCTCGCTCGATGGTGTCGGCGGACCACGACAACTGACGCGAGGCCAGGATAGCGCGACCTCCCCTGTCTGGAATCCGGGCGGCGACCGCATCGCTTTCGTCAGAAACGAAAAAGGCCTCCCGCAGATTTGGGTGCTTCCCATCGCTCCGGGCGGCGAAGCGTTTCGCGTCACTGATCTTCCCAATGGCGCGACCCAGCCTCGCTGGTCTCCGGACGGCGCGAAGCTTCTCTACAGCTCCTCGCTTTCGCTCGCCGAAGTCCGCGAAGAACTCGCCCGGTCCAAGGCCCGGGAAACGTTTTCCGCCTGGCCCGACGAACGTCCCGGTCGCCACACAACGGATACGAAACCCTCGCCATCAAAAGCCAAAACGTCCGCCGCCTCCACGCCCGGCGACGACGCGCTGCAGGCTGAGCACCGCTGGCTCGCCCGGCACGAAGCCGCCGGCAATCCGCGATTGCTTACGCGGCTCGACTTCATCGGCGACAGCGACCTCGCGCCCGAGGAGGAGTTCATCCATCTCTACGTGTCCTCGGCCGAGGAAAACGCCGCGCCCCAGCTCCTCACCCCGGGATTTGTCAGCGCGGAAAGCGCCGAGTGGACCGCCGGCACCGGCGGCGCACGGGTTATTTTCAGTGCGGAAGCGCCTGGCGCGGTTCACCCCGATCGCATTCTGGAACGCGCTTTGTGGAGCGTCGGCCTCGACGGTTCCGCACTCCGCCTTCTCCTCTACACGCCCCACTTCAGCTACACGCGCCCCACCGCCTCGCCGGATGCGCGCACGATCGCATTCGTCGCGGAAGATTTTTCACTTTCTTCCTACGCGCAGACGCTCATCGGCGTCATGGGAGCCGATGGCGGCTCCGTCAAAAACCTCACGGCCAAACTCGACCGCAATGCCTCGCGCCCAAAATGGTCGCCCGATGGCAAATTCGTTTACTTCGTCGCTCAATCAAATGGCGGCCAGCCGCTCTTCCGCGTCCGCGCCAACGGCACCGCCGAGCCCGAGCGCGTCACCGGGCTCGCCGACGGTATCCGCGGTTTCGATATCGGCGCCGGCGAGGGCGTCGTCGTCCTCACCCAGCCGGCCAACCCTTACGAACTCCACCGCGTCGATCTTGCCTCGAAGCAATTCCGTCTGCTCACCGCCCACAATAGCGAATGGCTGCGCGCAAAAACGATCGCCACGCCGCAACGACGCCAGCTCTCCAGCGCGGACGGCACGAAGATCGACGCGTGGCTCATAAAACCGTCCTACTTTGAACCCGGAAAAAAATATCCGCTGCTCGTCGCGATCCACGGCGGCCCTCAAACGATGTGGGGCGCAGCCGATGCGAACATGTGGCACGAGTTCCAGTTCTTCGCCGCGCGCGGCTACGGCATTCTTTACTGCAATCCCCGGGGCTCGAGCGGCTACGGCTACGATTTTCAACACGCGTCCTTCCAAGACTGGGGCCCGGGTCCCGCGTCCGACGTACTCGCCGCCACCGATTTCGCCTGCGGCGAATCGTGGGTGGATAAAGACCGCCTCGTCCTTTCCGGCGGCAGTTACGGTGGGTATCTGGTGGCGTGGATTCTCGGCCACGACAAACGGTTCAAAGCCGCCGTCGCCCAGCGCGGCATCTACGATCTGGCCACGTTCTTCGGCGAGGGCAGCGCATGGCGGCTCGTGCCGTATCAGTTCGGCGGTTACCCGTGGCAGCCCGCCATCCGCCGGCTGCTCGATGCGCAGTCGCCGCTTTCCCACGCGGAAAACATCGTCACTCCGCTCCTGATTCAGGTCGGCGACAACGACCGCCGCACCGGCACCGCGCAAAGCGAAATGCTCTTTCGCGCCCTCAAGGTACTCGAGCGCCCCGTGGAATACGTCCGCTATCCGCACGCCACCCACGAGCTCAGTCGCTTCGGCGATCCCGCGCAACGGATCGATCGTCTGCTGCGCTTCGACGAGTTCTTCCGCCGCTTTATCGGTGAATGACCTCCGCGCTGACCCGCGGGTTTTCTCTCGCTCCCATAATCCCTTCGTAACGAACCTTCGGGCTAACTCCTCCTTCTTTCCCTTCATGTTGCGATCAATCCTCCCCTTCCTCTTCGCCTGCGCACTTTGTTCTCCGTCACTCCGCTCGGCCGACGCCACTCCTCGCGAAGTCATCCCCGCCAAACGCGCCGGGCGTGCGGTCGATTCGGATACGCTTCAGAAAATATACGATGAGGTAAAAACGCCCTTCAAGTACGGCGTCGTCATCAAGGGCGAGCCCGGCGAGATGGTCGATTGCCCCAACGTTTTCCGGCATGGCGATCACTGGTACATGATGTACGTCTCGATCGTCGGCAAAGTCGGCTACCAGACACATCTTGCCCGCAGCGACGACCTCCTGCACTGGGAAAAAATCGGCACGATTTTGTCCCATACCAAGGGGGAAAATTGGGACGCCTGGCAGAGCGACGGCGGCGTTTCCCTCTACGATACAGCCTGGAATGGCTCCCACACGCTCGGCACGCACGACGGAAAATACTGGCTCTCCTACATCGGCGGCGCGCTCCAAGGCTACGAAACCGATCCGCTCGCCATCGGTCTCGCGTGGACCCAAGATCCCGCCGTTCCGAGCGAATGGAACCGTCTCGCGCAAAATCCGATCCTCTCGACGAAGCAGGCCGATGTCCGACCGTTCGAAAGCGTTACGCTCTATAAGAGCGCCATCCTTCGCGACGACTCCCGATCGCTCGGTTACCCGTTCGTGATGTTCTACAACGGCAAGACCAAGCAGGGAAATCACGAGGCCATCGGCATGGCCGTCTCCGACGATTTTGTCACGTGGCAGCGCTACGGCAGCGAGCCGGTGGTGGACAACGCGCCCGGCAAACCCGCCATCACCGGCGATCCGCAAATCACGAAGATCGGCGATGTCTGGGTCATGTTCTACTTCGGCTTTCGCTGGCTGAAAGGGACGAGCGCCTTCGATACATTCGCCTGTTCCTACGATCTCGTGAACTGGACCCAGTGGGACGGCGAGCCGCTCGTGAAACCGTCCGAGCCGTTCGACAAAACCTTCGCGCATAAACCCTGGGTGATGAAACACGACGGCGTCGTCTATCACTTCTACTGCGCCGTCGGCACCGAAGGCCGGGTCATCGCTCTGGCCACCTCCAAGGATCTAAAAACCGCTCCGACGCCCGCTCCGTAATACCGAAGAACAGGGCATCGCCGTTTATGGACTGCGGTGCCTCGGCACCGCTTTCCTGGCGGGCCTCGGCTCGCCTGCCCAATTCAGCGCACCGGTCTTTACGCTCCACAAAAAACAATCTCGGCCTCCTCCGTCGCAGGCATTGTCTCGCGCCAACCCCATGCGCACTCCGCTCTCCCGCCTTCGCCTCGCCTCCGCGTTTTTCCTCCTCCCGGTTTCTGCGATCGCCGTCACCGCGCTTCCGGTTCCCTCCGCCCCCGCGCGACTTTTCCGCATCGCTGACGACGCCTTCGCCGGCAGTTCGGTCAACGTCGTCGCCAACATCCGCCAGTCCGTCTGCACTCACGGCGACACGCAGTTCGCCGCCTATTACGACGCAGACGGTTTCATGGTCCTCGCCCGCCGTGCCCTGAATTCGGATACATGGACCTCCCGGCGCACCGGCTATCGAGGCAACGTCGCCGATGCGCACAACTCCATCAGCCTCATCGTGGATGGCGCGGGCTACCTCCATGTTTCCTGGAACCACCACGGCAACCCGCTCAACTACGCCCGCGCAATCGCCCCCGGTTCGCTCGAACTCGCGCCCAAAACGTCCATGACCGGCCAGCACGAAGATCGTGTGACCTACCCGCAATTTTTCTCCCTGCCCGGCGGCGACCTCCTCTTCCTGTATCGCGATGGCCGCTCCGGCCAGGGATCGCTCGTGCTCGACCGCTACGATACCGCTCGAAAAATCTGGTCCACCATCCAGCCCAACCTGATCGACGGCGAAGGACAGCGCAGCCCGTATTGGGCGATGGCGGTGGACTCCGCCGGGACGATCCACCTCGCGTGGAACTGGCGCGAGACGCCCGACGTCGCGAGCAATCACGATCTCGCGTATTCGCATTCCACCGACGGCGGCCGCACTTGGACCGCGAGCGACGGTTCCGCTTGCGCGCTGCCCATCACCGCCGCGACCGCCGAGTACGCCGCGCGCATTCCCCAAAACAGCAACCTCATGAATCCGCCCATGATCACGACCGATGCCGGGGGCCATCCGTTTATCGTGAGCTATTGGTCGCCCGCGAGCGACGCGCCCCCGCAGTTTCAGATTCTTCATCACGACGGGAAATGCTGGCGGACGATTCCCGGGCCGAAGCGCACGGAGACATTTTCCCTCGCGGGCGGCGGCACCAAACATCCGCCCATTTCGCGCGCGGTCCTGCTCGTTTCCGCAGGCACCGCGGATAAAAACCTCTGCCTGATCTATCGCGACGACACGCGCGCCCGCCACATCATCGCCGCGACTCGCTCCATCCGCCTTGACGCGGACTGGAGCGAAACCGTGCTGCTCGATGAAGACGTCGGCGCGTGGGAGCCCGCATTCGACGCGGACGCATGGCGCGACTCCGGCGCGCTCCATATGCTCGTCCAAAAAGTTCAGCAACGCGACGGCATCGACCGCGACGCCGCTCCCGTCCCGCCATCGCCGGTTTCCGTGCTCACCTGGAAACCTGCCGTCGAAAAAAACTAGCCTCGCTCGCAACTGCCCGTCGTCTCATGCGCAAGTGTACCCAAGAAAAAGGAGGCCGCTGCCTGTGCGCTGGCGGTCGGTGGCGTTGAGATCTTTTCCCGTCGGCAACAGAGTGCCCTCATGAGCACACACCCTCTCGATCCCACTCAATCCGCCGCGGCTGCGCAGTTCGACCGGCAAAGCGATCGCTACGGCAAAAACCACATCCTCGCCGACACGAGCGATGTCGCCGCCGCGATGGAAAACATCCACGCACCCGCGGACGCGCGCGCTCTCGACGTGGCGACGGGCGGCGGCCACACCGCACTCTATCTCGCTCGTCACGGCTGGCGCGTGAGCGCTGGCGATGTGTCCGCTAAAATGCTTGAGAACGCCGCCAAGCTCCTCGCCGGCGAAGGTCTCACGCTCGAGACACGACTGTTTCCCGCCGAAGATATTCCCTACGACGACGCCACCTTCGACCTCGTGACGTCGCGCGTCGCGCCACACCACTTCAGTTCTCCCGAGAAATTCGTGACGGAAGCCGCACGCGTGTTGAAACCCGGCGGCCACTTCCTGCTCATCGACGGCAGCGTTCCCGACAACGACCCTGTCACCGAAGAATGGTTACACCGCGTCGAGAAATGGCGCGACCCCAGTCACGCGCGATTCCTCTCGCGGACCGCGTGGGAAAACCTGACGCGCGCCAGCGGACTGAACGTCCTGCAATCGTCGCTGCAACCGATGAAGCAGCCCGACCTCGACTGGTATTTCGAGACCGCCGCGACGACGCGGGAAAACCGGGCGCTCGTGCTCAAGGCCGTTGCCGATGCGCCCGACGCTGTCCGTCGCGCACTGCGCCTCGGCGTGGAAGAGGGCCGCATCGTCTGGTGGTGGCAGCGCCTCGCCCTTCTCGCGCGGAAATAGTTTCCGCGAAACGCCGGTCAAAGATCTTCGTTTAGCCCGAAGAGAAGCTGCAGCAGCGACTCAAGATTTTTGCCAATCACCGGTTTTCCGCGCTTCGTGAAAACGAGGGACTTGCAGCGATGTTGTTTCAACACGGCTTCGTCGGCTTCGACCACGCGGATTTCGCCGGGCCGGTAGCCCAGGAGTTCCATCGGCGACAGCGGCGTCCATGCAAAGGGCACGCCCATTTCGTTGACGGCCACTTCCCATCCGCCGACATCGCGTGGCGACGGTTTGGTCAGAAGCCCCGGGTAACGTTCGATGAAATCGGGGGTCTTCGCTGTCGAAACGCGCAGGCGCACCGCCGGCGTGAGTTGCGCGAAGTACTGCTGAAACGTATCCACGCGTCGGGCACGCAGCTGGTCGAAAAAGTCCAGCGGGTTGATGCCGGCAAGATTCATCCCGTTGTAGAATCCATGTTCGTTACGGCTCCCGAATTTCTTGAAGTTATACCAGCTCTGAAAATCGCGCGTGAGCCACAGACCGATCTCGAAATGCAAATGCGCGCGATCCCGGGGAATCGCGTATCCGCTCGCGCTTCGCCCCATGCGCGCGATGACTTGATCGCGCTCGACTTTGTCTCCGGCCTTCAACCCCGGCTGCACGCTCGCGAGATGCGCGTACAACGTATAAACCGCCGGCGTTTGCGCGGGATGCTCGATCACGATGTAGCGGCCATAACTGCTGTTGCCGGGCTGCACGCTGACATACCGCACCACGCCCGCCATCGCGGCGAAAACGGGATCCGCCGGCTCGCCTTTCCGGTCGCGCTTCACCGGCTTGATGTCGATGCCTTCGTGAAACTGCGCCCCGCTACTCCGCACGCAGCCGTAGCCACCCGATTCAGCCACGCCCGACGCGGTCGGCTGGATAAAAACCTCCGGCGGTTTGCCCTCGAAATACGCGGTGTTCGGCGTCGGCCAGCTGATCTCCACGCGTTGCGCGCTCGCATCCGCGACTAACGCAAAAAGAGAGAGCGTAATCAAAGCCGGCCTAAGGAAAAACGTCATGAGTGTTTGATATTTTGATACGTCGCCGAAGCGGCGCGGTTTGCGTGAAGTTGTCCGTCACGAAAAACCGGCGTCCTTCGCTTCGCAATCGTCCGGGAGAAATCGTGTGGATCGCGAACTGCCCGCCGCGTGCGGAAAATCACGCGGCCGGCGTCGCCGTGTATCCGATAGATACCGTCGCCGCTCACGAAAGCGTTCCAGCGGACAACGCGCCCATCACCTCGCTCCCGATCGCGTCCGCCACCAATCGCCCGCGCAAGGTGAGCCGCAACCGCCCCGCCTCTCGCTCCGCGAGCCCGCCTTCAACAAGACGGCCGGCCAGCGCGTCCACTTCGTTCGCGGCTGCGTCCGGGAGCCGGGTCGCCAGCGAGGCGAGATCGACGCCTTCGTTCATGCGCAGCCCAAAAATCAACGCGTCTTCGACGAGCAATTCCGGCGTGAGCCGCACGCGGTCGTCCGTGGCACGTTCGCCCTTTTCGACGCCGGTGAGCCATTTTTCCAAATCCGCGATGTTGGTGCCGCGAACTCCGGCGTGCTGCGAGGCCGCCGATGGTCCGAGGCCGACCCACGTGTGCATCCGCCACGTATTCACGTTGTGTCGACACGCGTGGCCCGGCCGGGCGAAGTTGGAAATCTCGTACTGCGCGAACCCCGCCGCAGCCAGCTCCGCCCACGTGCGTTCGTACAACTGGGCTTCACGCTCCGTATCGAGTTTCACCTTACCTTGGGAAAGTTTCACCCACAGTTTCGTGTCCTCCTCGAACGTGAGGCAGTACGTGGAAATATGGTCGGGCTTCAGAGCCACTGCTTTCGCGAGATCTTCGAGCCACGCCGCTTCGTCCTGCCCCGGAAGCGCGAACATCAAATCGAGATTAACGCTGCGAAATCCCGCCGCGCCGATCAGGTCGTGCGCGCGGTAAACTTGTTCGCGCGTGTGTTGCCGTCCGAGTCCCTCCAGCAGCGCAGGCTGAAAGCTCTGAACGCCCATCGAAATACGCGTCACTCCGATTTCCTTTAGCGCATCCAAACGCGCTTGGGTCACCGACGCCGGCGCCATTTCCACTGTCCATTCTTCGAGCGTGGTGTCGCAATGCTCGCGCACGATCGCGCCGAGCCTTCGCATATCGTCCGGGGCCAGCAATCCCGGCGTCCCCCCGCCCCAGAAAACAGTGGAGACCGGCCGGTCCCACGCGACGAGCGCGGCTTCGCGCGCGATGCCCGCCAGATAGCGATCCACCGAGTCGCCGGTCGGCTTCTCCTGATAGAACGCGCAAAAATCGCACGTCGATGCACAGAAGGGAACATGCACGTATAATCCCAGCGGGACTGCCGGGTTTGAGTGACGGCGCATGGATTCCATTTCGCTCATTGCAATGACCCTGGGTTTATGTTGCGTAGAGATCGATTTTTAATCGGAAAAATCCTCATGCAAAACACCCGTTTCTCCCACGCGAGACGAATCTTTCTCGGCCTCGGCTTGATCGCCAGCCTCACCATGGTCGGTTGCAACACGACTTCGGTGACCAATCTCACCCCCGGCTCGTTGCGCGCCAACCCATCGCAGATCTACACGATCTCGGCGCGGATCAAACCACGCGGTGCCACCTACGTGGAAGGCACCGTGCTCCCCAGCATCGTCATCGATGGCCAAAAATACCGGATGACCCGCAGCCCACTCGGTGAGGATATCTACGAATTCGAATACCAGCTCGCTCCCGGCCGCACCGAACTCGCGTACTATTTCGAGTTCACGTATCAGGTAAGCAACAACGGCATCCTCAGCTCCCGCGAGGATTACACGCAAATCCAGCACGCGAGCATCGTCGGTCGCTACGTTCTTTCGCTCGAAGCGATCCGCGGCCCGGTCGGCTCCCGCATCAGCATCCTAGGGCGTGGCTTCACCCCCGGCGATGTGGTGTATTTCGACAGCACTCCTGTCCGCACCGTTTTCGAATCGCCCAACGCGATCAGCTTTTTCGTCCCCGCCGTGGACGCTAATAAAAATTACAAGGTGTCTCTCGGCGGCAGCCTCGGCCAGTCGCCGGTCGGCACCTTCCGCGTCGATGGCGTCGGCGGCGTGACGTCTGAAACGAACTCACCGATCGTCACCGCCGGCCCCGGAGCTTCTTCCGGCCCGTTGTTGGTGAATCCCACCGCGCTATCTCTCAAACAGGGACAGAAGGTTAGTCTCACGTTCACGACACCCGTGACCGCGAGCACCGGCGGCATCTTGATCGACATCACCACCGACATTCCTGAGAGCGTGATCATGCCCGAGGTGATTGTTCCTCAGGGCAGCAACACTGTGACGGTCCAGATCGAAGCCGGGCACGCGGGAACAGGCAGTTTGTTCTGCAAAGGCCCCGGCGTGAACGAACTCGTGATCCCGGTCACCGTTCGCTGATCGCGACCCCAACTCTTCTCTTGGCAAAAGCCGGCGTCTCAGCGCCGGCTTTTTCGTGTCATGGCCGCGCAGATACGCAGCTCTCGAAACCCACCAAGACATCCTCCCGAGCGGCCATAAAAAACCGGCTGGAGGAACAGCTCGTTCCATCCAACCGGGGTGAATGCATCTCACAAAAATCGCCCACATTGCCCTACCGGGCCGTGGGCATTGCGTGCAAAACCAGCAACATCAACGATCGAAAACTTTTTTAATATCGCCGACTTTTTTCTGGGCTTTTCCCTCCAGTTGATCGGCGCGGCCTTCAGTTTGCAGACGATCGTTACCGACAGCCTTACCGGCGCCTTCCTTGACCTTTCCTTTGAGATCCTTGGCGGTGCCTTCGGCTTTATCTTGAGTGCTCGATTTCATGATTGAATGAGGAGTTCGGGATTATGGGTGATGAGTGAAACGATTGAAAATTCGCGGGGAGCGATCAGCTCCCGATTACTTATCGGCGGCGTCCTGAATATTCTCGCCAGCCTTTTCGATGTCTTTGCCCGCGCCATTCATGGTGTGGCATGCCGAGATTAAAAATGCGCCCAGCGTAAGACCGAGCAGCGAGAGGAATTTAAAGAAGGAAACGTTTTTCATGGGACCTCCGCTTTCGCACCGCTCATGCCACCCAATATAAAGCCCGCAAAGGTTGCTAAAGCTGAGCGGCTTGTGCACGCGACTCCGCAAAATCCCCTCCCCGTGCGCCTCGTTGCCAACGCAACTTGCAGTTGGCCCAAGCGCGCCTCCGCGCAACTCGCCCCGCTCCCGCCTTCACATGGACGAGTCGAATGGACACAAAAAAATCCGCACTTTTAGGTGCGGATTAAACTCTGGCGTATTGAAAGCTCCGGTACGTCGATCAGGCGAAAATCTCGTCCACCTTGAAGAAACGTGCGATCTCGGCCTTGCCGTTCTCCTCGCTGTCCGAGGCGTGAACGACGTTTACCATCATGTCCGCGCCGAAATCGCCGCGGATGGTTCCCTTGGCCGCCTTGCGCGAATCGGTCGGCCCGAGCAAATCACGCACCTGAGCGACGATATTGTCGCCTTGAAGCGCAGCGACGATCACGGGATGCGAAGCCATGAACTTCTCGATCTCGGGATAGAACGGCTTGTCGGCCACGTGCGAGTAATGCTCACGCAAAAGCGCCGGTGTCAGGCGGATCATTTTGCAACCGATGATGGAGAAACCGGCTTTTTCGAAGCGGTCCATGACAGCTCCGACGTGTTTCTTCTGCACGCAATCGGGTTTAAAGATGATGAGGGTTTTCTGCATAAACCCGCAGACCATAGGAGTCAGCGGCACCATGTGAAGCCTGATTTCTCGCGTAACCAGCAAACGGACACGCGCCGAGAAGTCATTCGAATATCCCGTGAAATCGGGCCGGCCTGCTCGCGCGCCTTCCGAGTCACCGAGTGCTTCAAGGTCCTGCAGCGCGGTGGACCCACCGACTTGCGTTCCTCAAAATCCCGACTTCGGGCCGCCTGAGAAACGTACTGCCCTCCAAGTCTGAGCCGTCACGCCGCTGAATCGTGACCGGCCAGCAGCCGCAGGAACTCGGCTTCGTCGATGATCGCGACGCCGAGCGCTTTTGCTTTTTCCAACTTCGATCCCGCGTCTTCGCCCGCCAGCACGTAGTGGGTTTTCTTCGACACGCTCGTACTGACTTTTCCGCCCGCAGCTTCGATCCGGCCCGCAGCTTCCTCACGCGCGAGTGTCGGCAGCGTTCCCGTGAGCACAAAGGTCTTCCCCGCGATCGCGCCACCCGACGGTGTTTCCGCGGGAGGCGTCGGTCGCACGCCGGCGTGATGGAGCTCGGCGACCAGCACGCGATTCATCGGCACGTTAAACCATTCGCGAACCGCATGCGCGGTCTTTTCACCGAAGCCATCGATCTTGATGATGTCATCAAGCGGCGCTTCCGCGAGCGACTCCAGCGAGCGAAATCGTCGCGCAAGATCCTTCGCGCTCGCCGCACCGATCTGCGGAACCCCCAGGCCATGAATCACCCGCCACAAATCCGCCGTCCGACGCGCATCGATCGCGGCGATTAAATTCCCCGCCCAGATTTCCCCGGATTTTTTCAACGGGAGCAGCTGCTCCTTTTTCAACTTAAACAAATCCGCGATGCCCCTGATCAGCCCGTGTTTGAGCAGGAGATCCACGATCTCTTCGCCGAGTCCATCGATGTCCACGCATGCTTTTGAAGTGAAATGTTCGATACGCCGGCGGATTTTCTCGGGGCATTCCGGATTCGGGCAACGCCACACAACTTCGCCTTCGTTGCGCACCACCGCAGTTCCGCAAACCGGACACGTCGTGGGAAACACGTACGCCTCGCATTGCGGAGGCCGTTTCTCGACGAGAACCTGAACGACCGCCGGGATGATCTCTCCCGCCTTTTCCACCAGCACGGAGTCCCCCACGCGCACGTCCTTTCGCGCGATTTCGTCCGCGTTGTGCAGCGTCGCGCGCTTCACCGTCGTCCCTGCCAGGACCACCGGCTCCAGCTCCGCGACCGGCGTAAGGGCGCCTGTCCGGCCGACCTGGATCGTGATCGCTTTCACCCGGGTTTCCGCCCGATCAGGTGCGAACTTGAAGGCGCACGCCCAGCGCGGGGATAATTTTCGCGCTTCTTGCGCGCGCCCCTGCGCATCGGTGCCGCGATAGCCCACCACGCGTTGCTTGGCGAAGGCATCGAGCTTCACCACCGCGCCGTCGGTCGCGTAAACGAATGTCCGGCGCAGCGTGTCGAGCTCGCGTATCGCCGTAATGGCTTCCTCGATACCGAGGACGCTCCAAAATTTTTCCACCACAGGAAGTCTCCAGGATTTCAATCGGTCCTGGAATTCCGTCTGCGAGGCGAAACCCATTTCCGCCGGCTCGCACGCGCCGAGCCCGTAGAGCACGATCTCCAACCGGCGCGATTTGACGAGACTGCGGTCGAGTTGCTTCAAAGTGCCCGCGGCGAGGTTGCGTGGATTCGCGTAAGGCGACTCGCCCGCCTCTTCCTGAAGCTGGTTGATCCGGCGAAATTCCTCATCGCGCAGGTAAATCTCGCCGCGAATTTCGATCAGCTCCGGCACGGTCCTCCCTGGAGTTTCCGCCGGAAACGTGAGGCTCTCCGGCAAACCGCGAATCGTGCGCACATTCACAGTCACGTCGTCGCCCTCCTCGCCATCGCCGCGGGTCACCGCCCGGACAAGTTTGCCTCTTTCATAGGTGAGACTCACCGCCACGCCATCGATTTTCGGTTCGACCGTGTAAGCGAGTTCCTCGGTGCCCAGCGCCTTCACGAGCCTCGCATGAAACTCGCGCAGCTCGCCCTCATCGTAGGTGTTGTCGAGCGTGGTCATCGCCTGCCGATGTTTCACGCGCGCGAAACCCTCGGTGCGATCGTCGCCCACGCGAGCCGTCGGAGAAACGTCCGTGGGGCTCACGGATGATTCAGGAAACTGCTTTTCGAGATCCGCCAATTCGCGCTTAAGACGATCGTAGTCGAAATCGCTCACCTCCGGCAGTGCCCGCCGATAGTAAAGCTCGTCGTGATGATTCACCTGCGCGCGCAGCGCGATGATGCGGATGTGGGCCTCGGAGGGAGACATGCGACGTGACAATGGATTTAAAGTTGTGGCGAACGCACACGAGAAAACGGCGCGCCCTCCAACCACATTCTCAGTCCGCGCCAGCGCGCGTAAATCGCAACCGCCAGCAGCGCGCCCGTTGTATCCGAAATCCAATCCGCAAATTCCACGGAACGCCCGGGCGTGAAGCTCTGGTGGAATTCATCGATGATGCCGTAGAGCGATGTCACCAACACCGCGGTCCAAATCCCGAGTGGTTTTAGTCGAACGATAAACGGCACGCGCGCCCACAGCACGCCCAGCCATGCGTACACCGTGAAGTGGCCGATCTTGTCGATTCCGATGACTCGCGGCGCGGCGATCGCGCTCTGCGACGAAGCGAAAAAAATCACGACCATCAGCACCCACGGCCAAATCAGCGCTCGATGAGAAGGCGAGCCCGGCAGATTGACTGTCGTTGAAGACGGATGAGTCACGCGCGCAAAGCTGATGCCGTCGAAACGGGCGGCAAGCCGCTTCCTCGCCGCAAGCAAACGTTCAGAGTGCAGCCGAGTGCGAGCGCAGCGGCACCGTTGCAGGCGTGGCCGATGGCCACGCTTTCGCTTTTAGCTCAAGCGCAGCTACACAAACGAAGTTCCCCGGCGAACGCCCAAGACCGGCGCTCACAAATTTTTCGGCGGCGGATTCCCGTCCGCGAACGTCATTTGAATACTGCCGTCTTCCACCGGCCAGAGCATGCAAAGCCGTCCCCGGTGCCGGAAGTAGCGCGCATCCTTGGCGGCGGCTTCTCGTTCGGTGCGTTTCAGAAAATCGGCCTCAGCGACGGTAAGTGCTGCGTCGTCTTCGAGCGGCTCGAACTTGTTCAAAAACGCGAGCATTTCAGCCGCGAGTTCTTTTTCGGAGGGCATGGCTAAACGATATGCCGCGTGCGCGGTCTCAGGGGAAGTCCGTGAATTCCCTTTTAGAAACTTCAGGGGAAGATGGTCGGGCCGGAGAGATTCGAACTCTCGACCTCTTGCACCCCATGCAAGCGCGCTACCAGACTACGCTACGGCCCGACGAAAGAACGGGCAGCAAGCCGGATGGCCCGTTGGGAAGCAAGTGGTTTTTTGAGGGTTTTAGCAGAGTCCTCGGAGATCGCTTTTCGGCTCTGGATTTCGAGCGAATCTGACCCGGACTCGGGCAGTTGCCCAGTGCTGAGCCTCAGCTCGTCCGAGGCCGCGGCGCTTCAAATCCCGGAGACCTCAGGCGAGCTGAGGCCCTGCAGCGGACGGTTTCGTGTTTTCGATACGGTGCCCGTCCGCTCCCATGGGTCTGACTCAGCGCCGCGCCGCGCTCCGGACGATCGCCCGCTGGAGCAGAATAAACGCGAGCAACAACACGCCGACCACGATGCGCACCCACCCCGACGCCAGCCGGCCGTCAAACAGGATCGCCGTCTGGATCGTACCGAAAACAAGGATACCTAACATCGTCCCCAGCATGTGTCCGCGTCCGCCCGAGAGCAGCGTCCCGCCGATCACCACGATCGCGATGGAATCGAGTTCCAAGCCGATGCCGAGACTCGGATTGCCCGAGCCGGTGTAGAGCGTCGCCACAAGACCTGCGACTGCCGCCAGCGCGCTGTTGACCGTGTAGGCGGCGATTTTTGCCGGACCGACCGGGAGCCCCATGAGCAACGACGATTGTTCGCTGCCACCGATCGCGAGCAGGTTACGCCCGAAGCGCGTGTAGTGCGCGAGCATGTATCCAAGAATAAATACCGCGAGGAGCACGATGGCGGTTAACGGCAGGCGGAAGGATTCACCCAGCACCAGTTCGTACTGAGCGAGCGCATCGACGACCGGATGCGCGATGCTCGTGGATTCGGTGCTGATCCAAAACGCGCCGCCGCGCGCCAGAAACATGCCGGCCAGCGTGATCAAAAACGCAGGCTGCCGAAACACGTGGATGAGCGTTCCCATGAACGCGCCGAGCAGCGCCCCCAACCCGATCGCGTACACCGCGACGAGCCCCGGATGCACTCCGCGTTGCACCAGCGTCGCCGAGAAAATCGACGTGAACCCGATCACCGCGCCGACCGAAAGATCGATGCCGCCGGCGAAAATAACCAGCGTCATGCCGATTGCGGTGATGCCGAGGAAGGCATTATCGACGAGGATATTTATCAGAATCCGTGTGGAGAAAAACCCCTCGTATTTCAGCGACGCCGCGGCAAAGAGCAGCACGAAGATGCCCGCCGTCGCCAGTAGCGGAAGTTTGCGCCGGATGGTGGGACTCATTTGGCCGTCCTCCGTTTGAAGAGCCCGCGCAGCCAGGCGCGGGTCGCGTCCGACTGCATCAGGCAGACGATAATAATCAGCACCGCCTTCGGCACGGGCGCGACCTCGGGCTTAACTCCGATAATGTACATCGTCGTCGTCAGCGCCTGCAGGAGCACCGCGCCGATAAAAGCTCCCGCGAGCAAGAAGCGTCCGCCGGTCAGCGCAGTCCCGCCAACCACGACCGCAAAGATGGCATCCAGCTCCATCATCTCGCCCGCCCGGTAAGGATCGGCCGCGTGAATATTTGAGGTCGCCAGCAAACCCGCGACGCCTGCGCAAAGTCCGCTGAACACATACACGAGGCATTTCACGCGCGACGACGCGAGGCCGGTGAAGCGGCTCGCGGTTTCGTTGTCCCCCACCGCTTCAATGAACAATCCAGCGGCTGAACGCCTCAGCAAAAAATGCGTTCCTAGATAGATCGCCACGACGACAAAGATCGAAAAAGGCAGCCCGAGCAAAAACCCGTTTCCGAGAAATTCGAAGGGCTTGTTTTGAATAATTATCACCTGCCCATCCGTGATCAACTGCGCGGCACCGCGCCCCGCGGTCATCAAGATCAGTGT
>Ga0164241_10002319_pt1 | contig 20923 bp, 19 predicted proteins | sample OricomyardsoilBY_FD_108780 | JGI IMG/M metagenome (GOLD analysis project Ga0164241, IMG submission 108780) | Backyard soil microbial communities from Emeryville, California, USA - Original compost - Back yard soil (BY) | ecosystem: Environmental > Terrestrial > Soil > Unclassified | place: USA... | reverse complement strand
AGAAGGTCAAGCGGGGTCTGTTCCACGGCTACGACCCGACGATCCAGCCGAACATCGAGCCGGACGACATCATCGTCGGCGGCCGCAACTTCGGCTGCGGCTCGAGCCGGGAGACGTCGATCCGGGCGATCAAGCTGAACAAGATCGGCGCGATCATCGCCATCGACTTCGCCCGGATCTTCTTCCGCAACGCCACGAACAACGGGCTGCCCTGCCTGCCCCTCGCGGACCCCGCCGACCTGGCGAAGCTGACGGCGGGCAGGCGCATCACGGTGGACCCGGTCGCGGCGACGCTGACGACCGAAGCGGGCGAGGTCGTGACGCTCGAGCCGCCGGGCGAGTTCGTGAGCCAGATCTGGGCGGCGGGCGGGCTGCTGCAGATGCTGCCGGGCAGCCCGCCGGAGTGACAAGATCCGGGGATGCGTGAGTTCACCTTCCCCGGCCGTGACGGACAGCAGATCATCGCCTGCCGGTGGGACCCGGCCGCGGCACCGCGCGGTGTCGTCCAGCTGACCCACGGCATGGGCGAGCACGTCCGCCGCTACGACGCCCTCGCCGGTGCGCTCACCGGCGAGGGTTTCGTCGTCGTGGGTCAGGACCACCGCGGCCACGGCGCCACCGCGACGACCCTCGGCGAGCTCGGCCCGGGCGGCTGGGAGTCGCTGGTCGACGACATCGGCGTGCTGATGGGGCTGACGAAGGCCGAGCATCCCGGCCTGCCGTACGTGCTCCTCGGGCACAGCATGGGCTCGTTCGCCGCACAGCAGTTCCTGCTGGACCACAGCCGCGACGTGACCGCCGCGGTGCTGACCGGCACCAGCCTGCTCGACCTGCTCGAGCCGGCGCTCGACCTCGACGCGCCGCTGGACCTGTCGGCGTTCAACGCGCCGTTCGCGCCCGCGCGCACCGACTTCGACTGGCTTTCCCGCGACGAGGCGCAGGTCGACCGGTACGTCGCGGACCCGCGCTGCGGGTTCGGCATCGACGCCGCCTCGGGCAAGGGGATGTTCGTCGGGGCGCGGGCACTGGCCGACCCGGCGCGCCTGGCCGCGATGCGGTCCGACCTGCCCCTGTATGTCGCGGTCGGTGAGCTGGACCCGGTCGGCGGGCAGACCGCGCTCGTCACCGCGCTCGTCGAGCGCTACCGGGCGGCCGGCCTGTCCGACGTGACGCTCAAGATCTACCCCCGGGGCGCGGCACGAGGTGTTCAACGAGACCAACCGCGACGAGGTGGTCGCCGACCTGCTCGCCTGGCTCTCGCGAGCGAGCGCGTAGTTCCCCGGTGGAGTAGAACGGCGGGCATGACGACGAAGATTGCGGTGCTCGGCACGGGGATCATGGGCGCCGGGATGGCGCGCAACCTCGTGCGGGCCGGGTTCGACGTGACCGTGTGGAACCGCTCCCCCGACAAGGCCCGGCCGCTGGCCGACGACGGCGCCACCGTGGCCGAGGACCCCGCGGCCGCGGTCGATGGCGCGGACGTCGTACTGACGATGCTCTTCGACGCGACCGCCGTGTCCGAGGTCATGAACGCCGTGCGGCCCGCGCTTCGGGCGGATGCCGTGTGGGTCCAGTCCAGCACCGTCGGGTTGGAGGCCACCGACCGGCTGGCCGCGTTCGCCGCGGAGCTCGGCGTCGGGTTCGTCGACGCGCCCGTCCTGGGCACCCGCCAGCCCGCCGAGCAGGGCAAGCTCACCGTCGTCGCGGCCGCGCCGGAGGCCCTGCGCGAGCGGGTCACCCCGGTCCTCGACGCCGTCGGCGCGCGCACGGTCTGGGTCAGCGAGCGGCCCGGCGACGGCCACCGGCTCAAGCTGACGGCCAACGCGTGGGTCCTGTCGATCACCACCGCGACCGCGCAGAGCATCGCGCTCGCCGAGCAGCTCGGCCTCGACCCGCAGCTGTTCCTCGACGTGATCGCCGGCAGCCCGACCGACAGCGCGTACGCGCAGGTCAAGGGCCGGAACATGATCAGCGGCGAGCTGGCGCCCGCGTTCGCGCTCGGCGGTGCGGTCAAGGACGCCAGGCTGATCCTGGCCGCCATCCGCGCCGCGGGCATCGACGAGCGGCTGATGCACGCCGTGCACGCGCAGCTCGACGCGGCGGACCGGGCCGGGCACGCCGACCAGGACATGGCCGCGGTCATCCACACCACGCGCCCGGACCGCTGACCCGGGCGAACCCCCGGGGTACCCCCTCTTCGAACCGGGGGTCTCCCCGATGTCCCCGACCACCAGGCCGCCATAGCGTCTGAGACGAACAACACACGGACAGACGCGAAGGAGCCGGCCGTGAGCACGCAGCGAAGCACCCACACCATCACCGCCCTGCCGGCCCCCGCGCCCGCAGCGATCCACGAGCGGTACGCCGACCTCGCCGACCGCCGCCTCGCCGCCGCACTGTCCACCGAGGACATCGCGGAGGAGCAGGGCATGGACCCGCTCGAACGCACGACCTGCTGGACCCACCGGCGCTGGCTGCACCACTGCGTGTCCTCACCGCTGCACGTCATCATCGTGACCGGGCACCGCTGGTGCCGGCGCTGCATGTGCGCCGTGAACGTGGCCATCGACGAGCTGACCGGCGACGTGGCGCTGACCTGCCCGAAGTGTGCGCAGGCCGCTACGGGCGCGGCGAACCGGCAGCTGATCCGCTGCTGCCGCGCGAGCCTGGCCGCCGCCCACGACGCCCCGCCGTCCGTCGGATCGCTGCCCGCGGCCGCGTGACGATCAGCGTCGGGCGGCCCCGCGGCGCGCCTGGACCTTGCGGTAGCTCCAGATCAGCAGCGCGAACAGGATCAGTCCCGACAGGATCAGGCTCGACCCGGTGCTCCAGCCGCTGAACGGCACCCAGTCCACCAGTCCCCAGACGATGCCCGCGGCGATCAGACCGAGGCCCGCCAGCACCGACCCGGCGATCCGCAGCGGCGAGGACACGCTGTCCTCGGCGGCCTTCATGGCCCGGTCGCGCACGGGGTCGACGTAGCGCTCGAGCGCGGGGAACTCGGACGCGAGGATGAGCAACCCGGCCAGGACGAGCAGCAGTCCCGGCCCGGGCAGGACGAGCAGCGCGATCCCGACGAGGACGACGAGCCCCCCGACGATCGCGATCGTCACGCGCTTCACGTGGTTCGTTGCGGCCATGGTGCTCGCCATTGTGTCCTGGTTCGTCGGGTCACGCCTGCTCAACGTGGCCGGGCGGGCGGGGGTTCCGCCGGGGTCAGCGCCTGTGCGGCGGCCGCGGCCACCGCCGAGGCCGTGGCGGCCAGCGGCGGCGAGTCGAGCTTCCACTGCTGCCAGTACAGCGGCACGTCGATCACCCGCCGCGGGTCCAGCCGCACCAGCAGGCCGGCGCCCAGCCGGGGATCGGCCTGCGCGGTCGGCAGCATCCCCCACCCCATGCCCGCGGTGACCGCGTCGGCGTAGCCCTCCGACGACGGCACGTAGTGGCGCAGCGGTCCGGCGTCGCGGCCGCGGGTCAGCTGCCGGGCGAACGAGTCCTGCAGGTCGTCGTGGCGGTCGAACAGCACCACCGGCACCTCGCCGACCCGCGCCCGCAGCGGCCCGCCCTCGAGCCACGACGCGACGTAGCCCGGGCTCGCGACCGGCAGGTAGCGCATCCGGCCGAGCGGGCTCACCGAGCATCCCTGCACCGGGTCCGGCGACGAGGTCACGGCCGCCATCACCACGCCCTCGCGCAGCAGCGTGGTCGTGTGGTCCTGGTCCTCGCGATGCAGCTCGAAGCAGGTCCGCAGCGCGGCGGGCACCCGGCCGAGCGCGGGAAGGAACCAGGTGGCCAGCGAGTCGGCGTTCACCGCGATCGGCAGCACCGCCGGCTCGCCGCCGTCGGTCATGCCCAGCTCCGCTCGCGCGTCCAGCTCGAGCCGGGCCAGCTGGCGCGCGAAGCGGACCACGACCTCGCCGGACGTCGTCAGCCGCGCAGGCTTCGTGCGCAACAGCAGCACGCGGCCGATGCCCTGCTCGAGCGCCTTGACCCGCTGGCTGACCGCCGAGGGCGTCACGTGCAGCACGGCCGCCGCGGCGTCGAACGTGCCCTCGTCCGCGACCGCGAGCAGCGTGCGCACCTGCTCGACCGGCATCACGATCGCTAATGATACGTAAGAATCATTAGCTCGACTATCTAGTTGGGCACCCATAGCGTGGCGGCATGTTGCTTGCGATGGTGGCCGGTTTCGGCACCGGCCTCTCGCTCATCGTCGCCATCGGCGCGCAGAACGCGTTCGTGCTGCGCCAGGGCATCCGCAAGCACGCGGTGCTCACCGTCGTCGCGATCTGCGCCGTCTCGGACGCGGTGCTGATCGCGCTCGGCGTCGCGGGGGTCGGCTCGGTGGTGCACGCCCAGCCGGTGGCGCTCACGATCGTCGGCCTGGCCGGTGGCACGTTCCTGGTGTGCTACGGCGTGCTGGCGCTGCGCCGGGTGTTCCGCCCGGCCGCGCTGAGCGCCGGGGGCGTGCCGGTCGAGTCCACCCGCCGGGCCGTGCTGACCTGCCTCACGATGACCTGGCTCAACCCGCACGTGTACCTCGACACCGTGCTGCTGGTGGGCTCGATCGCGGCGACGCACGGCGCGCTGCGCTGGGACTTCGGGCTCGGCGCGGTGCTCGCGAGCGTGTGCTGGTTCGCCGCGCTTGGCTTCGGCGCCCGGCTGCTGCGCGGCTTGTTCGCGCGCGCGTCCGCGTGGCGCGTGCTGGACGGCCTGGTCGCCGCGACGATGATCACGTTGGGCGTGACCCTGCTGACCGGGTAGACACGAGGCCATGAAGATCCGCCCCGGTGACGACCGCGACGTGCCGGTCCTGCTCGACATGTTCGACGAGGCCGTCGCGTGGATGGTGGCGCGCGGCAACACCGAGCAGTGGGGCACCGAGCCGTGGTCGGCGCAGCCGCGGCGGGTCGACCGGGTGCGCGGCATCGTCGCCAGGGGCGACCTGTGGATCGCCGAGGTCGGCGGGTTGCCCGCGGGCGCGCTGATCGTCGGCGACCGCCCGGAGCCCGACGTGCCGCCGGTCGACGAGCCGGAGATGTACGTGCTGCTCCTGCTGGTCTCGCGCCGCCACGCCGGCAACCGAATCGGTGCGAACCTGCTCGACCACGCGCGCGGCGAAGCCCGCACCCGCGGCGTCGGGTTGCTGCGGGTCGACTGCTTCGCGGGCGGCACCGGCGACCTGATCCGCTACTACACGCGCAACGGCTTCACGCCGACGGAGACCTTCACCGTCGGCGCCTGGCCCGGCCAGGTCTTCGAGCAGCGGCTCTAGGCGCAGACGACCGCGGTGCACGGCGGCAGTGTGTCGCGATCCGGCATGTCGTTGCCCGACACCAGCAGCGGGCGGCCCGCGATCGCCAGGCGGACGGGCGAGTCGGTGAAGTTGGCCTGCACGGTGAGCGGTCCGCGGCGGTAGGCCAGCACGCCGTCCGGGGCGTCGAGCAGGTCCAGCGGACCGTCGCGCAGCTCGGGATGCCTGCGGCGCAGGTGGATCAACTTGCGGTACAGCCACACGATGCTGCCGAGGTCCGCCCGCCGCGCGGCCGCGTTCCGGGACGACGCGGACGGCGGCCACGGCAGCCACGGGTCCGCCGCCCAGCCGTGCCCCGGCTCCGGCGTCCACGGCACCGGCGCGCGCGAGCCGTCCCGGCCCAGCGGGTCGACCCGCTGCTCACCGGACAGGACGGGGTCGGTCAGGCCGAGCTCCTCCCCCTGGTAGACGAACGGCGTGCCGCGCAACGTCAGCAGCACGCACGCCGCCACCCGCGCGCGGTCCTCGCGGCCGCCGTGGCGGGTACGGTGCCGCGGCTGGTCGTGGCTGGACAGCACCCACGCCGGCGCGCGCGACGGGCCGTAGGCCGCCTCGGCCGCGGCGATGACGGACCGCCAGGCCGCGGCCGACCACGGCGCCTCCATCAGCGAGAAGTCGAACGCCCGGTGCAGCTGCGTCGAGTCCACATAGGACGGGATGGAAGCGGCGTCCGCGAGCGGGACCTCGCCCACCAGGAACCGGTCCGGATAGGAGTCCAGCACCGCGCGGATCTCCCGCAGCAGGTCGTGGGTGCGCGGGTCCCGGTAGCGGCCGACCAGGTCGTTCGGGTTGGCCGGGTCCGGGTCGGCGAGGTCAGGCAGCGCCGGGTCCCGGCCGATGAGGTGCACGACGTCCGCGCGGAACCCGTCCACGCCGCGGTCCAGCCAGAAGCGCAGGCCGTCGAGCATCGCCGCGCGCACGCCCGGCGCGTTCCAGTTCAGGTCGGGCTGCGCGGGAGTGAACAGGTGCAGGTAGTGCTGGCGGCGCACCGCGTCGAACGTCCACGCCGGCCCGCCGAAGGCGCTGCGCCAGTTGTTCGGCGGCTCGTCGGCCCACCAGTACCAGTCGCCGTGCGGGCCGGCCGGATCGCGGCGCGAGGAGGCGAACCACGGGTGCGCGTCGCTGGTGTGGTTGGGCACCCAGTCCAGCAGCACCGCCAGCCCCCGCTCGTGCGCGGCGGCGAGCAGGCGGTCGAGCGCGGGCAGGCCGCCGAAGATCGCGTCCACGTCGCGGTGGTCGGCCACGTCGTAGCCGCCGTCGACGCCCGGGCTCGGGTACACAGGCGACAGCCAGATCGCGTCGACACCCAGCCATCGCAGGTGCTCCAGGCGCGCGGTGACGCCGTCCAGGTCGCCCACTCCGGACCCGGTCGTGTCCAGGAAGGACCGCGGATAGACCTGGTACACGACGGACGGTCCACTTGACACCCCTCTAGTAAAGCGGTTTAGTACTTCGACGTAAACCGGTTTATCACCGACCGGGAGGAGTACCCGGTGAGTCCTCGCCGCCCCACCATCGCCGACGTGGCCCGCCATGCCGGCGTGTCGAAGGGGGCGGTGTCCTTCGCGCTCAACGGCCGCTCCGGGGTCAGCGACGAGACCCGCAAGCGGATCCTCGACGCGGCCGCCGAGCTGGGCTGGTCGCCGAACCACCGGGCCCGCGCGCTGTCCACGTCGCGGGCGTTCGCGCTCGGCCTGGTCGTCGCGCGTGACCCTGACCTGGTCGGCGCCGACCCGTTCTTCCCGACGTTCATCGCGGGCGTGGAGAAGGTGCTCGCCGAACGCGACCAGGCGCTGGTCCTGCAGGTGGTCACGAACCCGGCCGCCGAGGAGGCCGGCTACCTGCGGCTGGCCCGCGAGGGCCGGGTGGACGGGGTGTTCCTCGTCGACCTGCGCCGGGCCGACCCGCGGATCGCGCTGCTCGAGGAGATCGGGCTGCCCGCGGTCACGCTCAACCGGCCGGACGTGCCGACCGCCTTCCCCGCGGTGATCCTCGACGACCGGCCCGGCATCGCCGCCGCGGTCCGCCACCTCGCCGGGCTCGGCCACACCACGATCGCGCATGTCTGCGGCCCCGAGCCGTACCTGCACGCGATCGCCCGCCGGGAGGCGTTCGTCGACGCCATGACCGCGGCTGGCCTGCCGCCCGGCCGGATCGAGCAGGGCGACTTCACCGCCGCGGGCGGGCGGGCCGCGACCCACCGGCTGCTCACCGGGCCCGACCGGCCGACCGCGATCGTCTACGCCAACGACGTGATGGCCCTGTCGGCCATCGCCGTGGCCGCCGAACTGGGTGTGCGGGTCCCCGACGACCTGTCGATCACCGGGTTCGACGACACCGACCTCGCGGGCTACGTGCACCCGGCGCTGACCACCGTGCGCGCGGACGCCCGCGGCTGGGGGGAGGTGGCGGCGCGGACGCTGCTCACGCTCATCGAGGGCCAGCGCGCCGCCGACACCACGTTGCCACCGGCCGAGCTGATCCTGCGCAGATCGACCTCGGCTCCCTGACCCACCCCCCAACCAGTTCGGAGACGCAATGAAGCGCACCCTGACCGCACTGCTGGCCACCATCCCCCTCGCCCTGACGACCGTCGCGTGCAATGTGGACGGCGGAGGTGGTGATGGCGGCGACGACGCCGAGTCCGCCGGCAAGCACGGCCCGATCACCATCTGGTACTCCAACAACACCGAAGAGGTGGCGTGGGGCAAGGACATGGTGGCGAAGTGGAACGGCGCCCACCCCGACGAGAAGGTGACCGCCCAGGAGATCCCGGCGGGCAAGACCGCCGAGGAGGCCATCGGCGCGTCGATCACCGCGGGGACCGCGCCGTGCCTGGTGTTCAACACCGCGCCCGCGGCCGTGCCGCAGTTCCAGAAGCAGGGCGGGCTGGTGCCGCTCGACGACTTCCCGGACGGCGCGAAGTACATCGAGGACCGCACCGGCGAGAACGCCGCGCAGTACAAGTCGCCTGACGGCAAGTACTACCAGCTGCCGTGGAAGTCGAACCCGGTGGTGATCTTCTACAACAAGAAGGCGTTCGCCAAGGCCGGGGTCGACGCGGAGAACCCGCCGCTGTCGACCTACGACGAGTTCCTCGACACCGCACGCAAGGTCGTCAAGAGCAACGCCGCGCAGTACGCGATCTGGCCTGCGCCGTCGAGCGAGTTCTTCCAATCCTGGTTCGACTTCTATCCCCTGTTCGCCGCCGAGACGGACGGCAAGCTCCTCGTCGAGGACGGCAAGTCGACGTTCGCCGGTGACGAGGGCAAGAAGGTCACCGCGTTCTGGCAGACCATCTACAAGGAGGGCCTGGCCGGCAAGGAGAAGTACAACGGCGACGCGTTCGCCGACGGCAAGGCCGCCATGGCGATCGTCGGCCCGTGGGCCATCCCGGTGTACAAGGGCAAGGTCGAGTGGGGCTCGGCGCCGGTGCCGACGTCGCAGGGCAAGGACGCCGGGGAGATCCACACGTTCAGTGACGCCAAGAACGTCGCGATGTACTCCGCCTGCAAGAACCGCGCCACCGCGTGGGACCTGATGAAGTTCGCCACGAGCGAGGAGCAGGACGGCGCGCTGCTGGAGGCCACCGGCCAGATGCCGCTGCGCACCGGCCTCCAGGACGTCTATCCGGACTATTTCGAGAAGAACCCGGCGTACAAGGAGTTCGCCGACCTGACCGCCCGTACGGTCGAGGTGCCGAACGTGCCGAACTCGATCGCCATCTGGCAGGCCGTCCGCGACGCGTACAGCAACTCGGTGATCTTCGGCAAGTCCGACCCGGACCAGGCCATGCAGGACGCGGCCACCAAGGTCGACCAACTCGCTGGTCAGTCCTGATCGGACAGTCGTGACAACCACCCGACCTCGGCGGCGGCCGACCTTGCTCGGCCGCCAGCCGATCGGTATCGCCTTCGTCGCTCCCTACGCGGTGTTCCTGGCGGCCGTGTTCGCCTACCCGTTGGGCATCGCGGTCTACATGTCCTTCTACGACTGGTTCTTCGCCGCGCCCGGCGCGGTGGTGGACCGGCCGTTCGTGGGGTTCTCGAACTACGTGGCCGTGTTCAGCGACCCGGCGGTGCTGCGCTCGTTCCTGAACATCGCGATCTTCCTCGTGATCAACGTGCCGCTGACCGTCGGCCTGTCGCTCGGGCTCGCGTCGGCGCTGAACGCGGCCATTCCACTGCGGACGTTCTTCCGGGTCAGCTTCTACGTCCCGTACGTGACCGCGAGCGTCGCGGTGGTCGGCGTGTGGTTCTTCCTGTTCAGCTCGGACGGGCTGGTCAACGAGGTGCTCGGCGACCTGGCGCCCGACCCGTCGTGGCTGGTCAACAGCACGTGGGCGATGCCGGTGATCGCGGTGTTCGTCACCTGGAAACAGCTCGGCTTCTTCATCCTGCTCTACCTCGCCGCGCTGCAGAACGTGCCGAAGGAGCTGTACGAGTCGGCGGCCGTGGACGGCGCGTCGAGGCTGCGCTCGTTCTGGACGGTGACCGTGCCCGGCGTGCGGCCGGCGACAACGCTGGTGGTGCTGCTGGCCACGATCACCGGCGCGAACCTGTTCACCGAGCCCTACCTGCTCACCAACGGCGGCGGCCCGGACGGCGCGTCCGCGTCACCGGTGCTCGTGATGTACCAGCGCGGCATCCAGCAGGGCCAGGCCGGCCTCGCCGCGGCGATCGGCATCGTGCTCGTCATCGGCGTGCTGATCATCTCGCTGATCAACCGCAAGCTGCTGGAGCGTGACTGATGCCCCGGAAGGTCCATCCACTTCGGATCCTCGCGCTGGCCGTCGGCGCGCTGATCTTCCTGTTTCCCTTCTACTACATGCTGATCGGCAGCCTGCAGTCCGAACCGGACAGTTCGCCCGCCGGGGCGCTGCCCAACCCGGGCAACCTGACCGGCGGCAACTACGCCGACATCGACGAGCGGATCGACCTCGGCACGACGCTCGTCAACTCCGGGATCTTCACCGGCGGCGTGCTGCTGGGCACGGTCGTGTTCGGCGTGCTGGCCGGCTACGCGCTGGCCCGGCTGCACTTCCGCGGCCGGTCGCTGCTGTTCAACCTCATGCTGCTGGTGCAGGTCATCCCGTTCCAGCTGCTGACCATCCCGCTGTACGTGCTCATCGTGCGCACCTACGGGCTCGGTGACTCCTACCTGGGGATGATCCTCCCGTTCGCCATCAACTCGACTGCCGTTTTCGTGTTCCGGCAGTACTTCCTGCAGCTGCCGCGCGAGCTGTTCGAGGCGGCGCAGGTGGACGGCGCGAGCGAGCTCGCGATCCTGTTCCGGATCGCGCTGCCGCTCGTGAAGCCCGCGCTGCTGACCGCCGTGCTGCTGACGTTCATCGGGCCGTGGAACGAGTTCCTCTGGCCGTTCCTGATCACCAAACAGGCCGACATGCAACCGCTGGCCGTGGCGCTGGCGAACTACATGAGCAACGTCGCGGCGCGGGCGACCAACCCGTTCGGCGCGCTGCTCGCCGGGGCGTGCGTGCTCGCCGCGCCGGTGATCGTGCTGTTCGTGATCTTCCAGCGGCACTTCGTCGCCACCAACCTCGGATCCAGTGTGAAGGGCTGAACTCTTGACTCCTCCGTACACCCTGACCCGTCTCGGCGTGCTGATGACCCCGGAGCCTGGCAACGAGCTCGAGGCCGAGGGCGTGCTGAACCCGGCCAGCGGCTTCGGCCCGGACGGCAAGCTCTACCTGCTGCCCCGGCTCGTGGCCACGGGCAACGTGTCCCGGGTCGGGCTGGCCGAGGTGGAGCTGGCCGACGGCGTGCCGGCCGGGGTGGCCCGCCGCGGCGTCGTGCTCGCCCCCGACGAGGGCTGGGAACGCGGCAAGAACAACGCGGGTGTCGAGGACCCGCGGGTCACCTGGATCCCGCGGCTCGGCGTGCACGTCATGACGTACGTGGCCTACGGCCCGCTCGGCCCGAAGCTGGCGCTCGCGGTGTCCAAGGACCTCGCCGAGTGGCGGCGGCTCGGCCCGATCCACTTCCGCTACCAGCCGGGCCTGGACACCGACCTGAACCTGTTCCCCAACAAGGACGCGGTGTTCTTCCCCGAGCCGGTGCCCGGGCCGGACGGCGAGCCCGCGTACGCGATGCTGCACCGCCCCATGTGGGACCTCGGCTGGTTCCGCGAGGGTGAGGGCGTGCACCTGCCGGCCGGCGTCACCGACGAGCGGCCCGGCATCTGGGTGTCCTACATCCCCGCCGCGGACGTCGAGCGCGACCTCGACGCTCTGGTGCTGCAGGGCGACCACCGGCTGGTGGCGCTGTCCGAGCACGGGTTCGAGGCGCTCAAGATCGGCGCCGGGCCCGCCCCGATCCGGGTCGACGAGGGCTGGCTGCTGCTGCACCACGGGGTGACCGGCGCGATCGACGACCCGTGGGAGCCCCAGCAGCAGCGGGTGTCCTACGCGGCGGGCGCGATGATCCTCGACCCGGCCGACGTGAGCCGCGTGCTGGACCGCTCGACCGAGCCCATGCTGTCCGCCGAGACCGACGACGAGAAGGCAGGCACCGTGCCCAACGTCGTGTTCCCCACCGCCATCGAGCAGATCGACGGCGTCCGCTACGTGTTCTACGGCATGGCCGACACCAAGATCGGCGTCGCCCGGCTCGACCGGGTTTCCTAGAGGAGCCACCCCATGCGCTTACGTGCCCTGGCCGTATCCGTCCTCATCGGACTGTCCGTTGTGGTACCCGCGTCGGCGGCCGCCGACCCCGCGCCGCTGACCAACCTCGCCCACCTGAACTTCCTCGGTGACACCGTCACCCCGCCCGCACAGTCCGGCCACACCACCTACCGGCTCGACGCCGAGCCGTCCGTGGGCGTGCTGTGGACCTACGCCGACCGCCGCGAGGACGGCCACTACGACCGGATCGGCGGCGGCGCCTACGACCCGTCGACCGACACCTACTCCCAGGGCGCGTTCAACGCCGACGACGTGGCACGGGCATCGGTCGTGTACCTGCGGCACTGGCGCCAGACCCACGACGCGGCCAGCCGCGAGCACGCCTACCAGCTGCTGCGCGGGCTGACCTACCTGCAGACGACCGGCGGCGCGAACGCGGGCAACGTGGTGCTGTGGCAACAGCCGGACGGCACGCTGAACCCCAGCGCCGAGCCGGTCGAGCTGCCCGATCCGTCGGACTCCGGTCCGTCCTACTGGCTGGCGCGGACGGTGTGGGCGCTCGGCGAGGGCTACGCGGCGTTCCGCGGCACGGACTTCGGCACGTTCCTGCGCACCCGGCTCGACCTCGCGATCGCGGCGCTGGACCGGCAGGTTCTGTCGAGGTTCGGACAGTGGCAGACCGTCGACGGCGTCCGCGTCCCGGCGTGGCTGATCGTGGACGGCGCCGACGCGTCGGCCGAGGCGGTGCTCGGCCTGTCCGCCTACGTCTCGGCGGGCGCCGGCAAGGCGGCCCGGACCGCGCTGCGCAGGCTGGCCGAGGGGATCGCCGCCATGTCCGGCGGCGACAAGGCCGGTTCCTGGCCGTACGGCGCGATCCTGCCATGGGCACTGTCCCGTTCGGACTGGCACGGCTGGGCGTCCCAGATGCCGGCCGCGCTCGCCCGCGCCTCGGCCGCACTGCACAGCCCGGACCTGCGCCGGCCCGCGGTCGCGGACGCGGCCACGTTCACGCCCTACCTGCTGACCGCGGGCGGGCCGGACAACGGCTGGCTGCCGGCCCCGATCGACCGCACGCAGATCGCCTACGGCGTGGACTCGCGGGTGCAGTCGCTGGTGGCGACCGCGGAGGTCACCGGCAGCGACGGGCTGCGCGAGCTGGCCGGGATGACGGCGGGCTGGTTCTTCGGCGCGAACGCCGCGGGCGTGCCGGTGTACGACCCGGCCACCGGGCGCACCGCCGACGGGGTGAGCGGCGACGGTGTCGTCAACCGCAACGGTGGCGCGGAGTCCACCATCCACGGACTGCTCACCATGCTGACCCTGGACGCGTCGCCGTCGCTGGCGCGGGCGGCGCGCGCCGCGTCCGGGGTCGGCCACCGCGAGGCGCCCGCGCTCGTCGAGGGCGAGTCGGCGAACGGTGGCGAGGTCGTCACCCCGGAGTCGGCGTGGACCGGCGAATCCCAGTGGAGCGGCGGAAAGTACGTCCGGCTCGGCGCGGGCGAGCGTGCCGAGTGGACGGTGCAGGCGGCGGACCAGCCACGCCTCGTGCAGGCCGTGGTGAACAAGGTGCCCGGCAACGGCACGACGTCCTGGTCGGCGGGCGGCACCCGCCTCGGCACGGTCGACCACGACGGCGCGCCGCAGGGCGCATCGCCTGCGCCGGGCGCGCTGCTGCCGGTCACGCTGCGCACTCCCCTGTCCCCCACCGCAACCACGCTCACCGCGTCGGCCACCGGCGAGTCCACAGTGGATGCTCTGCTGCTGCGCCCGGAGGTGACGCAGGTGGTGTACGGGCACGCGGCGCTGCTGCAGAGCGCGGCATCCGGCCCGCGGGTCCGGCCCGTCGCGGTCCCGGCCGGGGCGCGGGTGACGGTGCTGAGCTACGACGGCGCCGGCCGGCCCGCCGGCCGCACGACGGCCACCGGGCCACGGGTGCCCGCCCCCGTGGTGGCGGGCGGGTTCACCCTGCTGCGCTGGTGACTAGCGCTTGGCGTACTCGCTCGCGCCCCACCAGTCGACGATAACGACCTCCTCGCTGCCCACGACCCACGCGTCGTGGCCGGCGGGGAGGCTCGTGACCTGACCGGGGGTGGCGTCGAACTCGAGGCCGTCGGCCGTGCGGATGCGCAGCGTGCCGGCGACGTGGTACTGGAAATGCGGCGCCTCGCACAGCTCGGTGCCGGCGATGGGCTTGACGTGCTCGGACCATCGCCAGCCCGGTTGCAGAACCAGGCGGCCGATCTCGCTGCCGGCCACGCGCAGCAGCTCCAGGCGGCCGCGGTCGAACTCGCGGACCTCGTCGGGGCGGGCGAAGTCGCGCTGCTCGGTGGATGTCGTGCTGGTCATGACGGGCCCCCTCACTCGTCCCAGGCCTGGACGCCGACCTGGCGCAGGATCCGGCCGCCCGAAAGGTCGAGCACCGCCGAGCAGAGCACGCGGGTGCCGTCGGCGTAGCGGCAGGACTCCAGGTAGGCCGCGGTGTCGCCCTGCACGACGAACCGCTCGAGGTGGTGGGTCATGTCGCGGGCGCACACGTCGGTCAGGTAGGCGGTGACGGCCTGCTTGCCGCGCAGGACGCGGGGGCTGCTCGGCGGGCTGGTGCGGTCGACGATCCGCAGCTCGGGGTCGTCGCCGTACAGGTCGATCAGTGCGGCGGCGTCGCGGTCCTCGATGCCGCGCCGGAACGCCTCGACGTTGAAGGTTGTCTCGGTGGTGCTCATGGCCTCGTCCTCTCGACTCGGATGCCACGAGCGTCCGCGGGCACCGTCAATCCACCGTCAACGCGCCGCTGTTGCCGCCGGACCGTCCCACGCGGACACTGGACCGGTCATGGTGCGGATCCGGCTTTTCGGCGAGCTCGCCGCCGAGGTCGACGGCGGGCCCATCGCGCTGCCCGCGAGCCGCAAGGCCGGCGAGCTGCTCGCCTGGCTGGCCGTGCATCCGGGCCCGCACGACCGGGCCCGGCTGGCGGCGGCGTTCTGGCCGGACGTGCCGGACTCGAGCGCGCGGGCGAGCCTGCGCAGCGCGGTCTGGGCGCTGCGCACGGCATTCGGCGAGGCGGCCAAGCATCTACCGGCGAAACGGGACAGCGTCGAGCTGGCGGACATCACGGTCGATCTCCGAGAGTTCGACGAGCTGGTCGCGGCCGGCCGGTTCGACGACGCGGAGCGGCTGTCCCGCGCCGAGCTGCTGCACCGGTTCGACGCCGAGTGGGTGTTCGACCTGCGCGAGGAGTACGACACGCGGCGCGCGGCGGTGCTGGCCCGGCTCGCGGAGTCGGCCGACGACCCGGCGGCGGCCGCGGAGTGGGCCCGCCGGTGGGCGGCGCTGCGCCCGCTGGACGAGCCCGCGGCCCGCACGTTGATCCGCCTGCTGCTGGCCACCGGCGAGCGCGCCGCGGCGGTGGCCGCGTACCGCAGGCTGGAGGTGCGCCTGCGTGCGGAGCTGGACCTCTCCCCCGCCCCCGAGACGGCCGCGCTCCTGTCCGTCAACCGGGATGGCGAGCCGTACGACACGGCAACGCCGCCCTCCGCCGACCACCCCGCACACGCGGCAGCCGCCGACCGAACCGGACCCACCCCCGACACGACACCGCCCCTCGCGGGAGAAGGTCGGGCCGAGGAACGGGCGCGCCTGAGCGGGCGGGACCGCGAACTCGGCGAGCTGCTCGGCGTGTGGCGGCGGGCCGCGACCGGTGCGGGGCGGACCGTGGCGCTCAGCGGTGACGGCGGCATCGGCAAGTCCCGCCTCGCGGCGGAGGTCTGCGCGCGGGCCGAGCGGGACGGAGCGCTCGTCGCCTCCGGCGCGGCCACCGGGTTCGGGCCCGCGGTGCCGTTCGGGCCGTGGGCCGAGCTGGTCGCGGGCCTGGTCACGCGGGTGGGGCCGCTGCCGCGGGACGCGGGCTGGCCCGCCGACCTCGCCCGGGTCGTGCGCGCGGCCGGCGAGCCTGCCGGGGCGCCCACCGAGCCGGACTTCGACCGGGTGCGCTTCTTCGAGGCCGTCGTCGAGCTGCTCACCTGGGTCAGCCGACGGCACCCGCTCGTGCTGCTCCTCGAAGACCTGCAGCTCGCCGACCCGTCCAGCCTCGAGCTGACCGCCTACGCCGGGAGGCGGCTGACCCGGCTGCCCGCGCTGCTGATCCTCACCCGCCGCAGGCTGCCGCCCCGCCCGGACGTCGACGGCATGCTCGGCGCCTTGCGGGCCCGGGGCGCACTCGCCGCCGATCTCGAGCTCGCGCCCCTGCCGTCCACCGCGATCCGGCGGCTCGTGGCGGGGCTGCCCGAGCCGCGGGTCGCGCGGATCCTCGAGGTCGCCTGCGGCAACCCGCTCATCGCCCTGGAGACGGCCACCGACCCCGACGCCGGCCTGCGCGGCGCCACCCGGGCCGCGATCAGCAGGCTGCGCGCCCCGGCCAGGCTGTTCGTCGAGCTGGTCGCCGCCGCGGGCCGCGATCTCGACCGTGCCGAGGTGGCCGCGCTTCCGCTCGTCGGTGACCCGGCCCGCGCGGCGGGCGAGGCGCTCGGCGCTGGGCTGCTCCGCCAGCGCGACGGCACGATCGGGTTCCGTCATGCGCTGCTGTCCGAGGCCGTCTACCGCGATCTCGCCGGCCCGCTGCGGACCCGCCTGCACGGCGAGCTCGCCGACGCCTTGCGCCGCGGGCCCGGCCGGCGCAACGCCGCCGAGGTCGCCCGCCACCTGCGCCTGGCGGGCCGGGACGACCTGGCCGTGACGCACCTGCGCACCGCGGCCGCGCAGGCCAGGACCGTGGCCGCGCTCCCGGAGGCGGCCGCGTTCCTCACCGAGGTCACCGGGCTCGACCCGGACGACCCCGATCCGTGGGTCGAGCTGGCCGAGGTGCAGGCGTGGCGCGGGCTGGTGACCGAGTCCGACGCCGCCTTCGACGAGGCGCTCGCCCGCATCCCGCGCGCGGACACCGCCGCGCTCGCCGGTGCGTGGCTGCGCCGCGGCCGCTGGCTGCGCGGCGGCATCTGCCACCCCCGCGAGTCGCGCCGCTCCTACCGCGCCGCGCTCGACGTCCTGGAGATCGACGCCCCCGATCCGCTCGCCCGGGCCGAGGCGCTCGCCGGGCTCGCCTGGGCCGAGTCGGTGTCCGGCGACCCGGCCGCGGTCGACGGCCTGCTCGCCGAGGTGGACGCCGTGCCGGGGAAACCGGACCTGCTGGCCCACGACGTGGGGGTCGCCCGCGGCCACGCGCTGCTGCGCGCCGGCCGGTTCACCGACAGCTACCCGCCGCTCGCCGCCGCGGCCACCGCCGCCAACCGGGCGGGCCGGCCGGACATGGCGTACAGCTGCCTGGCCAACGCGGCGTGCGCGGCCGCGTGCGCCGGGGACTTCGAGCGCGCGCTGGACTTCGCGGAGCGGTGCCTCCCGCTCGTCGTGCCGACCGGGTTGCTGCGGCTCGGCGTGTACGCGCACTCCGCGCGGGCCACGGTGCTGCGCAGGCTCGGGCGGCTCGACGAGGCCCGGGCCGCGGTCGCCAAGGCGGCCACGCTCGCCGACCGGGTGGGCCTGGCCGACCTGGAGGCGCTGGTGCGCCACGACCGCGGCATGCTCGCCCACGCCGAGGGCGACTGGGCGGGCGCCGCCCGCGAGCTGAGTGCCGCCGTCGATGCCCGCGCACCGGTCAGCCTGCCGCTCGCCCGGCTCTACACCGCCGACGCGCTCGCCCGCGCCGGGCAGCCCGACGAGGCCGAGATCGAGCTGCGCGCCACCACCGGAGAACCGGTCACGCCCGGCGACTTCCCCGAGACGCTGGTGGCCCGCATGGCCGCCGTGCAGGCCCGGATCGCGCTCGCCCGCGGCGACACCACGCAGGCCGACGCCCGGTTCCGCGAGGCGGAGCGGGCGTGGCGGCGGTGCGCCGAGCGGGCGAGCGACCCGGGCGCGGGCTACGTGGCCGCGCTCGTCGACCTCGGCCGACCGCCCATCAGCGTCTTCGTCGAACCCGAGCGCGAGCTGACCGCGGTGCGCGCCGAGCTGGAGGGCAGGACCCGTGCCGACCTTCGATGACCACACCACCAGCCCCGCGCCGCCCGAGGACGTCTGGAAGCTGCTGTACGACCCGTCCCGGTTCCCCGAGTGGTGGGCCGGCGTCGGCACCGTCGACAGGTCCGATGTGGACGGATACACGATGTACCCGGACGGCTACCCGGACTTCCCGATGCCGCAACGGTTGCAGACGGACCGGGCAGGGGGTTGCGTGGCGATCTCGTGCCTGGTGTCGGACCTGACCTTCGAGTGGCGCCTGCGCCCGCTCGACGGCGGGGACACCGAGATCGCCGTGCACGTGGAGATCCCGGTGGCCGAGGCGCACCGGCTCGCCGGGCAGCGCGACGTCATCCACCGTTCGCTGCTGGCCCTCGCCGCGCTCGCCGCCGAACCGCTCGAATAGGCGTCAGTTCAGGTGCAGCAGGACCTGCATCGGCAGGTGGTCGGACGGTAGCTGTTTCTTGCGGGAGAACGTGTTCAGGCCGGCCGCGTCCACAGTGACCGGTCCGCGGGTGAGCACCCAGTCGATCCGCCTGCCGTTCTCCTGCAGCGGGCGGTAGGCGTGCCACGTGCGGTAGGCCGGGCTGCGCCTGACCTTGGCGGCGAGCCACGCGTCGGTGAGGCCGGAGTCCCCGGTCAGGATCGTGTAGGGCGTGGACTGCTGCGCCGCGTCGTTGAAGTCGCCGGTCACGATCACCGGCAGCGCAAGGGGGAACGACCCGACCCGGTCGCGGATCAGCTCGGCCGCGCGTTCCCGGGAGTACTCCGACTCGTCGTCGAGGTGGGTGTTGAGGACGACGAACTCCTTGCCGGTGCGCCGGTCGTGGAAGCGGACCCACGTGACCATGCGGACGGAGTCGTTGCCCCACGTGTTCGACGCGACCACGTTCGGTGTGTCGGAGAGCCAGAAGTGGTCGTACCCCACGGGCTCGAGGCGGCGGGTGTCGAAGAACACGGCCACGAACTCGTCGCGGCTGCCGCCGAGACGGCCCTCGCCGATCCAGTCGTAGTGGTCCGGGAGATCGGTCGCGATGTCACGCAGCTGGCCGTAGAGCCCTTCCTGCGTGCCGATGACCGTCGGCTGCTCGCGGCGGAACAGCTCGGCCATCACCGGGCGGCGCTGCGGCCAGGTGTGGTCTCCCCTGTTCGAGGCGAAGCGCAGGTTGAACGTCATGACATGCAGCTCGTCACCCCGCGCCGGCCCCATCAGCGGGCCCGCGCGATCCCCGGCCGCGGCCATCGGCTGTGCCAGCGGCAGCGGCAGCACGCTCCCCACCACCAGCACGCACACCAGGCCGAGCAGGCGTCCCCACCGGCGACGCATGGCACCTCCGATCACGCGGCGGCGAACCGGCCTGACGACCATAGTAGGGACGTGCCCCCGTCGGGTGATCTTTCGTATCAGGGCGGGAACAGTGCGTAACGCACCGAGCGGTAGCAGCGAGTAACGAACCGTCTGCGCCGGCGCGGGGGTCGGCTTCCCCCGATTCAGATGGAGTCGATCTATGAGGCTGCCCCGAATTGCCGCCATCGGCGTGGTGGTCACCGCGGTCCTGTTCGCCGTGCCCGCCGCCGCGGGCGCGGCACCGCCCGATCCCAGCGCCGTCGACGTCAGCGACACGACCCTCGACCAGGGTCAGACGTTCACGGTCACGCAGGAGGTCTACAACCCGAACTCGTTCACGATCATGGGCGCACGGCCGACCCTGATCGGGCTCGTGGACGTCGCCGACATCGTGTCCTGTGACGGCAGCGTGTTCAGCTGCGACGCGTTCCTCGACAGCTTCCGCTCGTTCGCCGGAGACCTCGCGCCCGGCGCGACGCACACGATCACGTGGACGCTGCGGGTCAAGGACGACGCGGCGCCGGGCGCCGTGGCGCTGCGCCACCAGCTCGACGGTGAGGACTTCGCGTTCCCGTCGGTGGCCGGCCCCACGCTGACGATCAACGGCCCGACGGAGGCCGACCTCGGCGTGTCGATCAACGCAACGCCGCGCCAGGTGAACACCTCGCGCATCACGTACTCGATCACCGTGCACAACGCGGGCCCGGCCGACGCGACCGGCGTCCGGCTCGTGGCGACCTACGCCAACGGCCTGGTCTTCGCCGGCTCCGACGACTGCACGCGCGTCGGCACCACCCGCAACGTCAACTGCGACCTCGCCTCGCTCGCCACGGGCGCGAGCGCCACCGTGACGTTCGCGGCGCGCGTCCAGCTGCTCGCCCTCGGCCCGCTGACCACCACGGTCCACCGCACGCAGAGCACCCCGGCCGACCCGAACGCGGCCAACGACAGCGCCAGCAAGACCTGCTCGGCCCTCACCGGCCTGCTCGTCCGCTGCTGACGTCCCTTTCGCCCACTCGACGGCGGCCGGGAGCGAGTCGTGTGACTCGCTCCCGGCCGCCGGTGGTGGTGCCGGTGTTTGGTCAGGCGTTGAGCAGCTGGTCGAAGAACGAGCGGTAGCGGCGCATCGCGAGGCGCAGCTCCTCCGTCTCGCCGCCCTGCCACTGGGTCTCCAGCTCCTGCTTGTGGGCGTTGAAGACCTCGGTCAGCGCGCGCAGCACGTCGTCGACGAGCTGGTCGGCCGATCGCACGGCCTCCTGCGGGTTGTCCACGAAGCCGGCCTGCAGGTCCCGCCACTGGCCGCGGAACCGCTCGACCTCGGGGCCGCCGAACAGGACCGCGCCGGAGTCCTCAGTGGACGCCGAGTCGGGGGTCCTGGGGCCGGCGGACGCCGAAGCGGGCTGGGCTGGGGTCGGGTCGGCGTAGCCGGGGTCGCCGGTCGCCGGGCCCGCGGACGGGACGGCGCGATCCGGCGTTGTGTCGGCATAGCCGGGCTCGGCCGCCAGCGGGTCGGGCCGCGGGTCGTCCGGGTCCCTTCTACCGCCGGCGAACCCCGGGTCTTCGGCCGGGATCTGGTCCGTGCGCGGCTGGTCGTAGTGAGCCGGATCGT
>Ga0164241_10002318_pt1 | contig 20925 bp, 13 predicted proteins | sample OricomyardsoilBY_FD_108780 | JGI IMG/M metagenome (GOLD analysis project Ga0164241, IMG submission 108780) | Backyard soil microbial communities from Emeryville, California, USA - Original compost - Back yard soil (BY) | ecosystem: Environmental > Terrestrial > Soil > Unclassified | place: USA... | reverse complement strand
GTTCCAGCGCGGCATGAAGGAACTCGCGCCGGTTGTCTGGCTCACGGCGCTCCGCAAGGTGCAGAACCCGAACCGCGCCGGCCTGGACATCGTGAGCGCGGACACGAATTTTAATTCACTAAAAGTCAGCCCCGTTTTTTACTGGAGCGACGCGGACATGGAAAATTATCTGAAACAACACAACCTGCCGAATGAGTGGGATTATTTCGATCCGGCGAAAGCGGACGAAAAACGTGAGTGCGGTTTGCACGCAGCCTGGGGCGGCGCGGCGGTGAAAAATTAGACACGGATTGCACGGATTTTCACGGATTATTTATGTCTGAAATTCTCCATCGTGAAGACACGCACCGGTTGATCGGTTTTTGCATGGAAATTCACCGTGAATTGGGCAAAGGTCACGATGAAGTAATCTATAAAGATGCGCTGGTCGTGGAGTTGAACCGCACCGGTGTTTCATTTGCCCGCGAGCAAAAGTTTGAGGTGAATTACAAAAGCGTGGTGCTGCCGCATTTCTATTATGCTGACTTTGTGATTTCAGAGAAAATTTTATTTGAAGCCAAGGCCGTGGAAAAACTGACGGATGCCCACATCAAGCAGGTTTTGAATTATCTGGCGGCTTCAAAATTGCGATTAGGCTTGCTGGTCAACTTCGGTGGTGATTCGCTGGAGTGGAAACGAGTCATTTTGTAATAATCCGTGTCAATCCGTGCAATCCGTGTCTAAAATGTCTTTCCGATGAGTTCATACCATCTCGATCATTTGCAGTTTTTGGAAACCGAGGCGATTCACGTCATGCGCGAAGTCGCCGCCGAGTTTGAACGCCCCGCCCTGCTCTTTTCCGGCGGCAAAGATTCCATCTGCCTCCTGCGTCTCGCGGAAAAGGCGTTTCGTCCGTCCGACCTTCCGTTCCCGTTTCTGAACGTCGAGACCGGCCACGAATTTCCCGAACTCATCGCGTTCCGCGACCGCCGCGCCAAGGAACTCGGCGCAAAACTGATTGTTCGCACGGTGGATGAAGCCATCACCAAAGGCCAGGCGCAGGCCGCGCCCAGCGAAATCAGCCGTAACAAGCTGCAAATTCCCGTGTTGCTCGGCGCGATTGAGGAATTTCAATTTGATGCTTTGATTGGCGGCACCCGGCGTGATGAAGACAAGGCGCGCGCGAAAGAAAGATTCTTTTCGTTCCGTGATTTGTTCGGGCAGTGGGATCCAAAAAATCAGCGACCTGAAATCTGGAACCTTTACAACGCCCGCGTGAATCCCGGTGAAAATATACGCGCATTTCCGATTTTGAATTGGACGGAGATGGACGTGTGGCAATACATCAAGAAGGAAAATCTCGCCGTGCCGACGATTTATTTCAGCCACGAGCGCGAATGTTTCCGACGCGGGAACCAGTGGATCCCCGTGCCGCCGCCGCATACGGATGCGACCAGGCCCGACCCGTTTGCCGGGGCGCGTCCCAAACCAGACGTGCCGATAAAAAAAGTCATCGTCCGTGTCCGCACGATTGGCGACATGATCAGCACCGGCATGATCGAATCGCCGGCGGACAGCATTGACGACATCATCGCCGAAGTCGCCGCCGCGCGTGTGACCGAACGCGGCGCCCGCGCCGACGACAAGGCCAGCGAAGCGGCGATGGAAGACCGGAAGAAGGCCGGATATTTTTAACCACGGATTAACACGGATGAACACGGATTTTCAGATGTCAGACATGAACCAGTTTTTTTATCTGTGTTCATCCATGTTCATCTGTGGTTGAAAGATTTTTGCCATGCCACACACGCAGCACCCAATCGAACTTTTGCGCTTCAACACTTGCGGTAGTGTTGATGACGGCAAGTCCACGCTCATCGGCCGGCTCCTCTACGATTCCAAGTCGCTGATGGAGGACCAGCTTGAGGCGATGGAGAAATCCGCCGATCTTTCCGGCGGCGGCCAGATCAATCTCGCCAATCTCACCGACGGTCTCCGCGCCGAACGCGAGCAGGGCATCACGATTGACGTGGCGTATCGCTATTTCGCCACGCCGAAACGCAAATTCATCGTCGCCGACACGCCGGGCCATGTGCAATACACGCGCAACATGGTCACGGGCGCGAGCACGGCGAATTTGTCCATCGTGCTGGTGGACGCGCGGCAGGGCGTCATTGAGCAGACGCGCCGGCATACTTATATCGCGGCGCTGCTGGGGATTCCGCATCTGGTCATCGCGATCAACAAAATGGATCTCGTGGATTGGAAACAGGAACGCTTTCAGGAAATCCGCGACGAGATCGAAGATTTTCTGCCGAAGCTCGACGTGTTCCGCGACGTGAAATTCATCCCGATCAGCGCGTTGAACGGTGACAATGTCGTGGATGCCTCCAAACGCACGCCGTGGTATGAAGGCCCGCCGTTGCTGGCGCATCTGGAAAGCGTCCACATCGCGAGCGACTGGAATCTGAACACGTTTCGTTTTCCCGTGCAATGGGTGAACCGCCCGAACGATCCGACGGACCACGCGCTCCATGATTTTCGTGGATTGAGCGGCCAGCTTGCCAGCGGCATCGTCCGCAAGGGCCAGGAAGTCATCGTGCTGCCCATCGGCATCAAGACGACGGTGAAGGACATTTGGAACTATGATCATTCGATGGATGAAGCGTTTTGCCCGCAATCCGTCACGCTCTCCTTGGCGCATGACATTGACGTGAGCCGGGGCGACATGATCGTGGGGCTGGAAAATTTGCCGGGCAGCAGCGCGGAATTAAGCGCGCGCGTCTGCTGGATGCACCCGCGTCCGTTGTCAGCGGGCAAAAAATATTTCATCAAGCATACGACCCAAACCGTGCAGGCGGTCGTGACGGCCATCGAAAACAAAATCAATTTCGACACGCTCGAAGCGGAAGCAGCTCCGGCGGCGCTCGCGATGAATGACATCGGCGGCATCAAGCTCAAGACGGCCAGGCCGCTGATTTTTGACGGCTACGCCACCAACCGGCTGACCGGCTCGTTCATCCTGATCGAGCAAGGCACGAACGCGACGGTAGCGGCGGGAATGCTGTGCTCGCCCACCGAAGCGGTGAAGCCGGAATACAACGACTTCGCGATCTGAAATGTTCCTGCTGGCCGCTCAACGCGGAACCCGTTTGCGCGCTCCTTTTTCCTGCGTTGGCGGCGTCTGGTTGGAGCCGGGCAAAACTGGTTTGGGCAAATTTTTCGCCTCGTAACGGGCGGCTTCGAGCCGGCCGCTGGTGTCGGGAAGTTCCGGCCGATCCGCCTTGTCCGCATCAAAACGAAAAGCCGAAGTCAGGTCGCCAAAAGTCTGCCGCCGCCAGTCGCTGATGTTTTCCTCCTTCACGCCCGTGAATTTTTCCAGGAATTGCAGCACGGAAGTGTGGTCAAACGGCTGGCTGCACACCCAGCCACCCGCCGTCCACGGCGATATGATAATGCACGGCACGCGATAGCCGCCGCCAATCGGCAGGTCGCCGACAAATTCATGGGGCGTGCCGGGCGGCGGCACGGGTGGGGCAACGTGATCGAAGATGCCGTCGTTTTCATCGTAGTTCAAAATGAACGCCGTTTTTGCCCAGACTTCCGGGTTGGCGGCAATCGCGTCAATCTTGCTGGCGATGAAGGCGGCTCCGTCCGCCGGCATGTAATCAGGATGTTCGCATTGATGGCTGGGCGGAAAAATCCACGAAACCGCCGGCAGTTTGTCGTTCATGGCGTCGTATTCAAACTGCCCTTCCGGCCCGCGCACCATGCCTTTCTGATGAAGCGGTGAATCCACCGGCGCCGTTCTGAATTGGTTGAAAAATTCCAGGACATTGGTGCCGTAGTTGTCCTTCTGCTGGTAGGCTTTCCAACTGACGCCCGCTTTTTCCAGGCGTTCGGCGTAAGTCGTCCAGCTAAATCCTTGCGGCGGAATTTTATTGCTGATGACCGGGCCGCCGTGCTCGCCATCAGGGTCAATCGTGCCGGTCATCCAATACATCCGGTTCGGCCACGTCGGCCCCATGAGGGAGCAATGATACGCGTCGCAGATGGTGAACGCCTCCGCCAGCGCAAAATGAAACGGGATGTCGGCGCGGGTGTAATGGCCCATCGTGTAAGGCCCGTTTTCACCATCCACCTTGCGATGCGCGGGCACCCAGTTGTCCATCTGGCCGTGGTTCCAGGCCGCGTGCTGCGTCTCCCAGCCGTGGTTGGTGGAGGGGATTTTCTGCGCGCTGGTCGTGCGCGTGTCCAGATGAAACGGCAGCAGATGGCCGTCGGGATTCGCCGGGTCGGGCTGGTAGAAAACCGATTTTCCATTGGGCAATTTCATCGCGTTCGGATCGTCGAAGCCGCGCACGCCCGCGAGCGTGCCAAAATAATGATCAAACGACCGGTTCTCCTGCATCAGCAGGACGACGTGCTTGATGTCCTTCAGCGACGCGCGGCGCACCGATTCCTGCGCGAGCGCGCGGCGGACATTCGGCGGCATCAAAGAGGCGGCAAACGCCGTCGCCGCCATGCTCGCGGAATACTTGAGCATCCGCCGCCGCGTCATCCTGGAGAAATTTTGGTTGTTGAAATTGCCGGGATTGGATTGGGTGGTTTGATTCATTGATTAAAAGAAAGACGAATCAGGATTAAAAAGGAAACAAAAAATTCACGCTCATTTCACGCCCTTGACAGGCCCGCGCAGCTGCAATCCGCGCGGCGGTTGGCCGCGAAATTATTGACGCAAGTTGAGATTGAACGGAAACTATGGACAAAAGAATTATGAAGGCGCCGCTGTGGAATTCATTGTCATTGGGAAAGCGCAAGCTGGCGCTTTGGGCCGCCGGCCTGCTGTTGCTTTACACGGTCGCCGGCTTCCTGATTTTGCCGCCGGTCATCCGGCACGTCGCCGCCCGGCAACTTTCACAACAACTCGACCGCGCGGTTTCCATCCGGTCGGTGAAAATTAATCCATTCACACTCACCTGCGCCGTGGACGGCCTGCTCATCAAGGACAAAGACGGCGAGCCGTTCGTTTCGTGGGATGAAGTTTATGTAAATTTTCAACTCATGTCGTTTTTCGGCAAGGCGTGGGTGTTCAAGGAAATCAGCACCAGCAAACCGTTTGTTCGCGCGCAGATGAACCAGGACGGCACGTTCAATTTCTCCGATCTCATCGCCAAATTTTCCACAAAAAGCGCATCCGTAAAAAGCGGCCCGGCCAAGCCGCTCCTGCTGCACGTCGGGCGATTGCATATCGGCGGAGCGACGGCGGCGGTGGCGGATCTGACGCGGCGCCATCCGTTCAAACGCGTGCTCGGCCCGCTGGATTTGACGCTGACCGATTTCCGCACCGACCCGGACAATAAAAATCCGTATGCCTTTTCCGGCACGACCGACACGGGGGAACGCTATGCTTGGAGCGGGCATTTCACGCTGTTCCCCTTGAGTTCGGAAGGCGAGGTCACCATCAGCAAGGTTGATCTGACCAAATACGCCCCGCTGTATCAGGACTTCGTGAAATTTGAAATTCGTGACGGCTCCATCGCCCTCCACGCGAATTATCGTTTTGCCTGGAGCAAATCGAACCACGTCGCCGCCGTCACGAACACTGCCTTCGCATTGCGCGATTTCAAGCTCAGCGAAACGGGCCGCAGCAACAATATCGTCGAGCTGCCGCTGGTTGGCATGGCCGGAGTGAATGTTGATCTGGAGACGCGGCGGGCGGAAATCGGCAAGTTCTACGTCAATGGCGGGAAATTTTTCCTGAAACGCGACACGAACAATGTCATCAACGTCGTCGAGATCACCAAACCAGCCGAGAATTCACCCAAGCAGCCGGGTGGAATCATTGTCCTGCTCCGTTCCGTCACCAACGCCGTTTCGTTGCTGCTCAACAGCACCAATCAATGGAGCGGCATCGTCCGCAGCGTGGACGTCACCAACTGCGCGCTGCATCTGGAGGACGACGTGAACTCGCGCCCGGCAAAGCTTGACCTCACGGACATCACGCTCGCGGCGAAAAATATTTCCAACCTGCCCGGCACGAATCTCGACGCGGCATTGTCCCTCCGCTGGAACGCCAACGGCTTGATCAAAGTGACGACCACCGCATCGTTCCAGCCGCCGACGGCGGACGTGCAACTGGACTTGGACCAGCTTGACCTCGGCACGCTCGATCCGTATCTGGAGCCGAAGCTGAACCTGTTTATTCTCGGCAGCCGGCTGGGCCTGCACGGGCAGGTGCGTCTGCGCACGCCAACGGGCGCGTTGCCGGAAGTGACGTTTCACGGCGACACGAGCTTGGATCATTTCCGCACGGTGGACGGCGTGTTCGGCGAGGATTTGTTGAAATGGGATGCGCTGCGTTTCAACGGCATTGACGCGAACCTGAATCCGCAGTCCGTCGCTATCAAGGAAATTGACGTGGACAACGCCTACGCGCGGCTCGTCATCGAAACGAACCAGACCATCAATTTGCTCAACGCGCTGCGCCTGACGAACACCAACGCGCCCGTGATCCGTGAAACCAAAGTCGCCGCTGCGGCCAAACCGGTTGGCGAAACTAATTTGGAACTGCCGCAGATTTCCATCGGCGCAATCGTCATCACGAACACGGCCTTGAGTTTCAGCGACCGTTCGATCCAGCCGAATGTCAACTTGTCCGTTCGCGACGTGAACGGCCGCGTGGCCGATCTTTCCACCCGGCAGCTTCAGCACGCGGACCTTAATCTGGATGCAAAAATTGACGGCGTCGGCCCGGCGGCCATCACCGGCACGCTCAATCCGTTCAGCGGCACGGAGACGAATGAATTCAAGATTTCCGTGAAGGACATGGATTTGACGCCGGCCAGCCCGTATGCCGGCAAGTTCGCCGGCTACGGCATCGCCGAGGGCAAGCTGAACCTTGATCTGGCGTATCAACTGGCCGGCAAAAGGCTGACTTCAAAAAATGTCATCACGCTGGACCAGTTCAATTTTGGCGACAAGGTGGCCAGCCCGGATGCGACGCATCTGCCAGTGCGGCTGGCTGTCGCCATCTTGAAGGATCGCGCGGGGAAAATCGTTCTGGACGTGCCGATCGAAGGCAGCTTGAACGATCCTCAATTCCGCATCGGCAAGGTCGTCACGCGCGCCATGGTGAACATTCTGGAAAAGGTGGCGACGTCGCCGTTTTCACTGCTGGGCGCGGTGTTTGGCGGCGGCGGCGCGGAACTCGGTTATCAGGAATTTGCCGTGGGCAGCGCGGATTTGACACCGGCCGACCGGCAGAAACTGGAGACGCTCGCCAAGGGACTTTATGAACGTCCCGCCTTGAATCTGGAAATCACCGGCGGCGTGGATCCCGACGGCGACCGCGAAGGGCTTCAACGCGCCGCGCTCGATCAGGAAATCCGCACGCGCGTCTGGATGAAACTTCGCAAGGATCAGCAGGCCACGAACACGGTTGACCAGTTTGTCCTTGCGCCCGATGAACGTGGCCGTTGGATAAAAATGATTTACAACGAAGCGCTGGCCGCCGGCAAAATCACGCCAGAACTCATCGCCGCCAACACCAATCTCGCCGCCTACGCCGCCGCGGTCGCGACGATCACGCCGCGCCCGGATGCCTTGGAAAAAGGCGCGACCCGGTTGATGAACTCCGGCGACGCCCCGTCCAAAAAATCCGCCGCAGCCGTGGTTTATCAGACCAAGCTGGTGCCGCCGCCCGACCCGACCGAGGCCGTGTTGCTCGCCACCTATCCGGTGACGGACGCCGATCTGAACGCGCTCGCCGCCCGCCGCGCGAAGGCGGTGCAGGATTATCTGATTCAATCCGGCAAGGTGACGGCGGCAAGATTATTTCTCAAGCAAGGCGAGTCGGGAACCCTTCGCAAGGACGGCAGCCGGGTATATCTGCAATTCCGGTGAACGTGGATTGACGCTGAAAAATTTCCTGCGCACAATCACAGCCAATGTCCGTGACAGTGGTTCCATTTCCTCCGAATTTTCCGACTCTGCTCAAGGATTATTGCGAGCAGATTGGTGAAGCGATTCGCGCCAACAAACATCACGACACACGACGGGCGCTTTTCCTTAATTTCTTACGGCAAGCCTTCAATATTGACCCGGTTGAGGTCGAGTTGGAACACAAACTCAAGGTCGGGGAATTGCGCGGGCGGATTGATGCGCTTTATCGTCACGTCATCGTTGAAGTGAAGACGGACTTCGACAACGAACGGGGCGATGCCCAGCGTGAATTAAAAAAGTATTTTGCCTCCCGACAACGCCCAACGGAATACATTGGCATCGTCACTGATGGAAGCCGATTTGAATCTTGGCACCTCAACCACAGTGGAGAGCTTGCGTCCATCAGTGAGATCACCATTCGGGCCAGCGACCCGCTGGCCGCGTGGCGATGGCTTGACCAGTTTCTTTCCACTGGCGTTCGCCGTATTCCAACCAGCGATGAATTGGTCAGTCGTTTCGGCGTGCAAACGGCCATTTTTAGCAAGGCGGCGGACGGCCTGCTAGCCCTTTATGAAAGCGTGGAAAAAGAGCCGCTTGTCGCTGTGAAGTTCCGCGAATGGAATGCTTTGCTGGCAAAAGTGTATGGTTCACCGCTGGGCAAACCCGCGCTTTTCGTCAATCACACCTATCTCACCCTGATTTCACGCATCATCGTCACGCTTGCGCTCAAAGGCAGCGCACCAAAGACCAGCGATTTACGCGGATTGCTCGACGGCTCATTCTTTGCCCGCCAGCTAAAGCTGAAAAACCTTGCCGAGCCGGATTTCTTTTCCTGGGCGCTCGACACCGAGGCCGAGGAAGGATTTCTGATGTTGCTCGGAAATCTTTTCCGTCATTTTGGCCTCTATGATTTTTCGCAACTCTCGGAAGACGTGCTGAAAAATCTCTATCAGGAATTGGTGGACCCCGATACCCGCCACGACCTCGGCGAATATTATACTCCCGACTGGCTGGCGGAACTAACTTTGGAGCGCCTCGACTACAAAGGTGGCAAGATTTTAGACCCGGCTTGTGGCTCTGGCGGGTTTCTCTTTGCGGCCATCAATGCGCTTCGCAAAGCCGGAAGGAAAGGTGACAAACTGGTTTCCAACGCGCTCGTGAATGTCATTGGGATTGACGTTCATCCGGTGGCCGTGCTCATGGCCAAGGCCAACATGCTGCTCGCATTGCGCCATGAATTGCGAGGCTTCCCTGGCGACGTGACGCTGCGTGTTTATATGGCTGATACGCTCATGGCGGAAGAAGACAAGAGCCAAGGCGTGCTGACCATTCCCGTCAGCGGCAAAGAATCGTTTCATATTCCACTTGCCACGGTTGCCCGTGATGAACTTGATGAGTTGATTGATTTTTTGAGCAACTTTGCTCATCGCGGCAGCAAAAGCGATGAAGCAGCCAAAAAAGCCACGGAAGCTGTCACGGTTCGGTTTGCAAAATTGACTGCTGACAAGGAAGCTTTTTGGTGGCTGCAAAACTTTAAGCTCCTGATGAAGCTGGACAAGCAGCGCCGTAATACCATCTGGGCTTACATTCTAAAAAATGCCTACCGTCCTGAATTTCTGCGGCGGGAAAAAGTAGATTACGTCGCAGGGAACCCACCTTGGTTGGGCTATGGCTTCATCAAAGACAAAGGCTATCAAAAGCGAATCAAGGAACTCACGCTTGATTATGGCCTGCTGACGAAAGAAGACGGAAAACTTTTTACCCGTATGGATGCGTGGTCGGTCTTTTACGTCCATTGTGAAGCTGAATTTTTGGCAAAAAGTGGACGCATCGGTTTTGTTCTTCCAAAGAGCGCCATGTTACCAGCCAAGCAGCATGTCCTCTTTCAAAAACGTGGATTCACCGAACTTCACGACTTCACCGGAGTTTCGCCGTTATTCAACATCCGGTCTTGTTTGGTTCTGCGGGGCGGTGAAGAAAAGCTTGCGGGCATCCCGCTGACCGAGTGGAGCGGTGAATTGTCACGCAAGAACATGAATTTGCGGGATGCGAGACAAACGCTCATTCATAACAACAGGACTTTTGATTTGGTCTTTGCGCCGGAAGCCAAGTCGCCTTATTACGATCAATTTTTCCAAGGGGCAACGCTAGTTCCTCGCGTGTTGTGTTTTGTGAAGCCCGTCACCGGCGCAAGGTTGAATTTGAATGCCCCATTCGTCCGCACTTCCGACGACGTGCTGGATGATGCGAAGAAACCGTGGACGATGGAGATCGAAGGCCAAATTGAGAGTAAATACCTGTTCGGCACGGTGCTGGCCAAAGACCTCATGCCTTTTGTCGTCCGTAAATTTTCGCTCGTGGCTTTGCCGCTGCTTCTTACCAAGCACGGTGATCTGGTAACAATCAACGCTGCTGAAGCACTAAGTCAAGGCGAGAAACACGCATACGATTGGTTTTCCCAAACAGAAGAAATTTGGGAACGCAAAAGGAAAGATGCCGAATTAAGCCTTGCAGGGCGGCTTGATTATCAAAGAACACTCACCTGCCAAAATATTCGCGCACCATTTTGTGTAATATACAATCAATCGGGCACAAATATTTCCGCCTCGCTAGTTACTCAAGCTGAATTCAAACGAATTGGTGAAATTCCCATTCGCGGATATGTCATAGACTCAAAAACCTATTACCACTACGCAAAATCCGAAGAAGAAGCCCACTATCTTGTCGGCATTCTCAACACCTCGTCTGTAAATGAGGCTATTAAACCATTGCAACCAGAGGGCTTGATGGGCGCGCGTGACATTCACCGCCGTCCATTTGAAGCCTGCGACATTCCTGTTTTTGACCCGAAGAATGTTTTGCATCAGCGCATCACTAAAATTGCCGCCGCTGCCCGCGAGGATCTGCTTTCCATCGTTCCCAAGATGCAAGCCTCGGCTGGCACGGCTCGCGGCGACGCCCGCCATTTGGTGCAAGGCAAGCTCAACCAGTTGGACGAAATTGTAGCAAAACTTCTGAATGGCCAAACCACCCGCTACCCAGACCACAAAAGCGAGTCCATGAAATTGCTGGAACTTTTCTAAAACAGCCTTCGTTGCCAAGCCCACACGTCAAGGAAACAGTATCTGGAATAATTTATTCCCGCCGAAAATCCAGATGACCGCCGCCAGCGCGATGTAAGGGCCGTAAGGCATCCGCGAGGACCATTCGCGTTTGCGCAGCACGATCAGCAGCACGCCCACGACGGAGCCGATGAGCGAACTCGCCATCAGCGAAAACAGCGCGCCCTGCCAGCCGATGAACGCGCCGATGGCCGCCATGAACTTCACGTCGCCCAAACCCATCGCCTCACGCGGCAGCACGATCTCGGAACAGGTCGCCTCGAGATACGGCACGTCGTCGGGGTTGATGGTTTCATCGCCGATTTTCAAGGACGCCGGCGACAGGCGCACCTTCACGTCGCGGTAGCCGCGATCAACCAGCTCCAGCGTCCGTGCCGCAACCACGATGGCGTCCGACTGGCGGTAAAAAATTTCTTCGTAGGGAATTTCCTGGTCCGGCAGGCACAGCGCGGTTTCGGTGAAGATGATTTTCGTTTCGTCCGCCAGCTTCAATTTTTGCCGGCCAAAGAGCAGTTTCCCCAGCCGCAGCACGGCATAGACCACACCGCCGCCGATGGCGATGCCGACGGCCCCGCGCACCATCCCTTGCCCGTGCGTTTGCGCGCCGTGCAGTTGCGGCAGCAGGAAGGAAATGGCAAAGCCCGCCACCGCGCCGCCGAGCGTGATTTCATCCGGGATGATGAAATGCTCAAAGTCAATGAACGTCGCCGTGATCAGGCCCGCGAGAAAAATGGCGTAAGCAATCGCGAGCCACGGCGCGACATGTCCGAACGCCAGCCAGCACGCGAGAAACGCCAGGCCGGTCAGCAGCTCCACCGCGAAGTAGCGCGACGAGATGGGCGCGCCGCAGTTTTTGCAGCGCCCGCGCAGCGACAGCCACGTCAGCAGCGGAATGTTCAGGTAAAACGGAATCGCATATTTGCAATGCGGGCAGTGCGACGGCGGCGAGACGACGCTGAATTCCAGCGGCATCCGGTAGATGCAGACGTTCAGAAAACTGCCGACGATGCCGCCGAACGCGAAGAACACCAGCGACCAGAAATGGAACGGCACCAGCGCCCAGTTGTGCGGATTGAAGATGTTGTCAAACATGAGGCTTAAGAAATGGCGCGGCGCATCACGTCCACCGGCGCGGTTTTTCCCGTCCAGATCTCAAACGCCTTCGCGCCCTGATGCGCCAGCATTCCGAGGCCGTTGGCGACGCGGCAGCCGGCGGCCCGGGCGGCGGCAAGCAGCCTGGTCTCCGCCGGCTGGTAAATCATGTCGTAAACAGCGCGGGCTTGTTTCAGGGAAAATTGCTTTTCATCCAACGGTGAAACGTCGTCTGCCTTCAAGCCGAGCGAAGTGGCGTTCAAGAGCAAATCCACTTCGGTTTTCGGATAGCCGGCAGTCGCGCGGACAGCAGGAAATTGTTTTTTAATTTCCGCGACAATTTCTTCCGTCTTGCTGGCCGTCCGGTTCACGAGAAAAAGTTCCGCCACGTTTTCCGCCGCCAGTTTCAACGCCGCCGTGCGACCCGCGCCGCCGGCGCCCAGCAGCAAGACTTTCGCCCCGCGCGGTTCCACCTGCAAATCTTCGCGCAACGAAGCGACAATCGCATCCGCATCGGTGTTGAAGCCGGCGACGCGAACTCTGCCGTCTTCCGTTTTTTCAAACCGGATCGTGTTCACCGCGCCCCAGATTTTCGCGGACACATCCAGTTCATCCACCATGTCCACCGCCAGCAGCTTGTGCGGCACGGTGAGGTTCAGCCCGGCAAAATTCATCGCCCGCGCGCCGGCAATCGCGGCGCGGAGATTTTTCGGATCCACTTCAAACGCGAGGTAGCGCCAGTTCAAATTCAACGCGGCGAACGCGGCGTTGTGCATCGCCGGCGACGCCGAATGGCGGATGGGCGATCCCAGCACCGCGCACAGGCGCGTGGCGGCATTGATGGCGGGAAAATCGGTTTGCGGCACGCGCAATTTATACGCGGCCACGGCGCGGCTTCAAAGCGCAAAGTCCCGTTCCCGCCATAATCTCCGGCAGCTCACGGGCTTTCCAAACCTTGATTTCATCGGTAAGGTTCGTCCGCATGAATGGCATCGTGGAAATTTTTGTGGGCCTGCTGCTGGCGGTGGCGGTGCTGGCGCTGGCCGCCCGCAGGCTGCACATTCCTTATCCCATCTTCTTTGTGATCGGCGGGCTGGGGCTGGGCCTGATTCCTGACCTGCCGCATCCTCGGCTGGATCCGAACCTGGTGTTTCTTTTGTTTTTGCCGCCGCTGCTGTTTCCGGCGGCCGTATTCACTTCCTGGCGCGATTTCCGGGCGAATTTGCGGCCCATTTCGCTGCTGGCGATCGGGCTGGTGGTGTTCAGCACGGTTGCCGTCGCGTGCATCGCGCATTTTTTCATGCGCCTGCCGCTGGCCGTCGGTTTTGTCCTCGGCGCCATCATCTCGCCCTCGGACGCCATCGCCGCGACAGCCATCGCCCAGCGCCTGAAAATCCCGCGCCGCATCGTCACCATTCTGGAAGGTGAAAGCTTGGTGAACGACGCCACCGCGCTGGTCATTTACCGGTTCGCCGTGCTGGCCGTGGCCGGCGGGCCGTTCGCCTGGATCGGCGTGGGCCGGCAATTTTTCCTGGTGAGCGCCGGCGGAATTTTGCTGGGCCTCGCCATCGGCTGGCTGGCGGTTCAATTTCATAAACGGGTCGAGGATGCCTCGATTGAAATCACCGTCTCCTTGCTGACGCCGTTTGTCGCCTATCTGCTGGCCGACCGGGCGGGCGTCTCCGGCGTGCTCGCCGTGGTGGCCGCTGGTTTGTATATCGGCCGGCGCGTGCCGGAAATTTTAAGTTCCGAAACCCGGCTCCGGGGCGGGCCGGTCTGGGAAATGGTGGAATTTATCCTGAACGGTTTTGTCTTCATCCTCATCGGCCTGCAACTGCCCGAAGTGCTGCAAGGCCTGTCCGATCACGCCATCCCCATGCGCGAACTGGTCTGGTATGCCCTGCTCATCAGCCTGACGGTGGTGGTCATCCGCATCCTCTGGGTTTTTCCCGCCACCTATCTGCCGCGCCTGATTTTCAAAAAACTTTGCCGGCATGATCCGTATCCCGCGTGGCGGCACGTCACCCTCATTTCATGGACCGGAATGCGCGGCGTGGTTTCACTGGCGGCGGCGCTGGCTTTGACCAATGATTTCCCCAACCGCAATTTAATTCTGTTCCTCACCTTCGTCGTGATTCTGGCCACGCTCGTCGTCCAAGGTTTGAGCCTGCCGTTTTTGATTCGCTGGCTCGGCGTGGAAGACGACGGCTCGCTCGAAAAAGAAGAACGCGAGGCCCGCCTTCAGGCCAACCAGGCCGCCCTCGCCCGGCTCAACGAAATCGCCGGGCGCGACGCGATGAAGACCAATGCCCTGCAACGCCTGCGCGTGGAATACGAAGATCACATCAGCCAATTGGCGGCCGCCGAACCGCAGCATCTCGGCCGGCCGTTCCGGCTTTTTTCCAGCGAATACGAGCGCCTCGCGCGCACCGCCCTGCAGCAGGAACGCAAAACCATCATCCATTTACGCGATCAAGGCGTGATCAGCGATGAAGCCTTGCGCCGCATCCAACGGGATGTTGATCTGGCGGAAGCGAGACTGCGGGAACATCAGTAGTGCCGCCAACTTCCTCAAATCAAAAAAAAACCGCCGGGCGCGGCAATCGGATGGGCGCGGTTGATCCGGTTGTTCGCCGTTATTTTTCCCGCAGCCGCCGGCGAACTCTGAATCATCAAGCCGCTTCCGGTTCCACCCACTTGTTATGTTCCTTGATGAGATCCACGAGGCGTTCCACGGCTTCGGCTTCGGGAATGTTGAACTTAATGGCTTGTTTGCCGACGTAGAGATTGATCTTGTTCGGCGCGCCGCCGACATAGCCGAAATCCGCATCCGCCATTTCGCCGGGGCCGTTCACGATGCAGCCCATGACGGCGATTTTCACGCCTTTGAGATGCTGCGTGCGCGCTTTGATGCGCGCCGTCACGGTCTGGAGATTGAACAACGTGCGCCCGCAGCTCGGACACGCGACGTAATCCGTCTTGAAACTACGGCAGCCGGCCGCTTGCAAAACATTGTAGGCCAGCCGCAATGACTGCCCTGCCCCGCTCTCGCCGCGAATCAAAATCGCATCGCCAATACCATCCGCCAGCAACGAACCGATGACCACACCCGCCTGTAACAACGCGATGTTCGGCGGTAGTGGGACAGGCGTCTCGCCTGTCCTGTCGGGCGCGTTCGAGACAGGCTGGAAGCCTGTCCCACTAAAGTTGATGCAGTCTTTCAGCAGAATCGGATTGTTGCGTCCGAGTTTTTTTAACTTAGCCGCGAGCAATCGAAATGCGGTGATGGCTGGGAGTTTCACGCCGTCTTTCACGGTGACGAGCTGCGTGTCGCAGTTGATTTCAAAATCCTGCGTCGGATCAACTTCAGAAATATTCAGGTCTTCATAAACCGCTTCCGGTTTCACGTCGTCCTTCGGACGAATTTTTGGCGCGACCTTGTCCCACGTGGCGCGCGTGACGACAACGCGGATCAATTGTTCGCCGCCGCATTTCACATTTTCGTTCAGCGCAGTTTCCGGCGTCGCACGCTTCTCGAAATGGAACGGGTCGAACGGAAAATTATTATCCGCGAATTGAACGGTCGCATTCGTCAGCTTCGGAATCAGCGATAACAAATCATGGCACACGGCAATCTCATGCGGCGAATCTTCCGTGAGCGAAACACGGATGGTGTCGCCCAAGCCATCGCACAACAGCGAGCCGATGCCGATGGCGGATTTGATGCGGCCGTCCTCGCCTTCGCCGGCTTCGGTGACGCCGAGATGGATCGGGTAATTCCAATCCGACCCTTCCTTCGCCAGCCGCATGACGAGCAGGCGATAGCACTCGATCATCACCTTGGGATTGGATGACTTCATCGAGAACTTGAAATTATGGAAGCCGTGCTTGCGGCAGATGCGGGCAAATTCCAGCGCGCTCTCGACCATGCCGAGCGGCGAATCACCGAACCGGTTCATGATGCGGTCGCTCAAGGAGCCGTGGTTGGTGCCGATGCGCATGGCGCGCTGGAGACGCTTGCATTCGAGGACGAGCGGCGTGAATTTTTCATCAATGCGCTGGAGTTCGGCGGCGTATTGCTCGTCGGTGTATTCCTTGATGGCGAATTTTTTTGAATCAGCGTAGTTGCCGGGATTCACGCGGACGACCTCGACCCATTTCACCGCTTCCATCGCGGCCTCGGGCTTGAAGTGGATGTCAGCCACAATCGGCACGTTCACTCCCAGCTTGCGAAGTTCGGCGACAATGTTCTGTAGATTCGCCGCGTCCTTCACCGTCGGCGCGGTGATGCGCACGATCTGGCAGCCGACCTTCACGAGTTCCAGCGTCTGCCGCACGCAGAGCGCGGTGTCCATCGTGTCGCAGGTCAGCATGGACTGGACGACGACCGGATGGTCGCCGCCGGCAATCACGCCGCCGTTCGCGGGATCGCCAATGATAATTTCGCGGGTTTTACGGCGATGAAAAAAATACGGGGACTCGCAGTAGCGCATACAATTATTTTTTCAGAATAAGATTATCCGGTTGCTGCTGGTGTGTATTTGCGCCCGGAGGTGCAAATTTAATCGTCACTTCCCGATTCGACCAAGCGCTGCGAATCCAGTCGCCTGTATCGAAGAACATGATATAAACCATGAAGCCGATGAGCAGCGCGGCAAAAGAAGACTGGATAAAATTCAAAACCCGGGCACCGACCGGCCGGCGGCGAATCCATTCAATGAGTGACAGCGTGATATGTCCACCATCCAGCACCGGCAGTGGCAGCAGGTTCAGCATGGCAAGGTTCACATTCAAAATCACACTAAACCACAGCACGCGGCGCCAGCCGTCTTCGTCGTCGAAGAGATTACTGTAAACGCGGAGAATCATCACCGCACCGCCAAGCTGCTGGACACCAATATCGCCTTTGGAAAACAAGGCTCCCAAGGTGTCGAAAATCTGCGTTGCGCTGGTTTGAATTTGTTGAGACGGACTTGGATGGGCCAAAACGACATTGGTGTCGCCCAGCCACGACATCACCCCCAGCAAGGGACGCGATTCTGGCGGCGGCAAGGGCTTTGCAATGTGCAACTGATAACAAATTTGTTGGAACCGGGTAGGCGTGTTGGTCAATACCAGCGGTTTTGCGGGCAGGATTGACTTATCAAATTGTTCATCGCCACGCTTGACAGTCAACGTCAATGGCTTGGCAACGCCGTTGCTCATTGCATTCACAGCGTCAAGCACAGCTTGGACTTGATAGATTTTTTTACCGTTTAGGGCTATTACGTCATCTCCCTTCTTAAGTCCGGCCAATGCCGCCGGACTGTTAGACGCCACTTCAAATATGGTAGCCTTGCTTGCACCAAGCATGACAAGCTTCCTCAGTGATTTGCGTTCATACCACTTTGTATCGAAATGGGTGGGAACCGGATAGGCCATCGCCTCCTTGCCATCGCGGAGATATTTGACCGGGATATTTATGCCAGTGCTGGTAATGATTCGCCAAACAACACTGTCATTCATGTTGCCGACTGGCTGGAAACAGCTCACCGGATGACCGTCAATTTCGAGAATTTTATCTCCCGCCTGCAAACCGGCCTTGGCGGCCGGACCCGTCGGATCCACCCATCCGATTACAGTGGTATTATCCGCATTATTCATGGGCCTGCCCACCTGCCAGACGATGACCGCAAAACAGAACGCGAGCAAAAAGCTGAACAGCGGCCCCGCGAACGCCACGATGATTTTGTCGAGCGGCGACACGTTCGGCAATGTTTCCAGTTCCGCCTGTGTCTGGCCTTTTTCGCCTCCGACACGTTCCGCGAACGGTTCCACGACTTTTTCTTCCACCTTTCCGTTCTTTCCTTCAATCAATTCCATGGATGCCATCTGCGGCAGCGACACGTAACCGCCGGCGGGAATCCAGCCGAGCGCATATTCCACGCCGCCGATTTTCTTTTTCCAAATCGGCTTGCCGAACCAGATGGCGAAGCGCTCCACCTTCAGCCCGCGCCAGCGTGCCGCGAGAAAATGGCCCAGTTCGTGAACGCCGATGAGCAGGTTGAAAAGCAACACCACTTCCAGGGCGATAAAAATGTAATGCAAAATTGTCATGTCAAATCAGGGAAATTATATCAGCGACGAAAATTACCGCAAACCTTACCGCGAAGCCTCGCGCCGCGCCCAGGCGTCGGCTGCGAGTATTTGTTCCAGCGTCGGATGTTCGACCACCTGATGCGCGTCCATCGTGCGGCGGACGGTTTCGGTGATCTGCGGGAAATTGATCTTGCGGTTCACGAAGGCTTCGACCGCGATTTCATTGGCGGCGTTCAACACGGCGGGCATGGTTCCGCAAGCCGCTCCGGCCCGGCGCGCCAGCAAAATGGACGGAAACCGTTCGGTGTCCGGCTCCTCAAACGTCAGCGTGCCGATCTTGGGAAAATTAGTCTGCACACGTTCGCTGGCGGAACGGTCAGGATAGGTCAGGGCGTATTGAATCGGCAAACACATGTCGGGCGTGGAAAGTTGCGCGATGAGCGAGCCGTCCACAAATTCCACCATCGAATGCACGATGCTCTGCGGATGCACCACCACGCCGACCCGCGCCATCTCGATGTCGAACAGCCAGCGGGCCTCGATCATTTCCAATCCCTTGTTGAACAGCGTTGCTGAATCAATCGTGATCTTCCGGCCCATGACCCACGACGGATGTTTGAGCGCGCGTTCGACGGTGATCTCGGAAAATTTTTCTTTCGGCCAAAGTGTTTGATCGCGAAACGGCCCGCCGCTGGCGGTGAGCAGCAATTTGCGGACGGATGAAGTCGGCTTGCCGTCCAGGCATTGAAAAATCGCGGAATGTTCGCTGTCCACGGCCAGCACGCGGACGCCGTGTTTGCGCGCCTCGTTCATCACGATTTCGCCGGCCATCACGAGAATTTCCTTGGACGCCACGGCGATGTCCTTGCCCGCGCGAATCGCCGCGAGCGCCGGCTGCAAACCCGCCGTGCCGACAATCGCGATCAAAACAATGTCCGCCGCCGGCAGCGTGGCAAGCTTGAGCAAGCCTTCGTCGCCCGCATAAACCTGCGTGGAAATGCCGACCACATCCCGAAGCTCCTTCGCCCGCGCCGGGTCGGCAATGGAAATGACCGCCGGCTGATGCCTGCGGGTTTGTTCGAGCAGCAATTCGGAATTGCCGCCCGCCGCCAGACCAATCAGGCGGATTTGATCCGGCAGATCCTCCGCCACTTTGATCGTGCTGGTGCCGATGGAGCCGGTGCTGCCCAATAGAACTACATTTTTCATCGGAAGAAATTAACCATAAAGGAACCAAGGAACAAAGATGGGAGAATTTGTTCAGAATTTTGTTTCTTTGTTTCTTTGTGATTCATCAAGTTAAATTTAATGGTGCGTGAGGACATGGCGCAAATAGAGATACATCAGCGGCGCATTGAACAAAAGACTGTCGAGCAAATCCAGAATGCCGCCGATGCCGGGAAACAGTTTGCCGGAATCTTTCACGCCCGCCTCGCGCTTGAAAAGCGATTCGATTAAATCCCCAATCACGGCGGCCACGCTCAAAATAATTCCCAAAATCGTGGCGTGCAGATAATTCATCCCAACCATCTGCGCCCCGAAAAAATGCACGAACGCCACGCTCGCGCCGGTTGAGACGAGAATCGCGCCGCCAAATCCTTCCCACGTTTTGCCGGGGCTGATGCGCGGAATCATCTTGTGTTTGCCGATGAGCGAACCGACGGCATACGCGCCCATGTCGCTGAATTTGGTGACAAGGATGAAGTAGAGCAGAAAATATTTTCCCGTGTCCGCCGGGCTGCCGGCGGGGAACGGAAAGAAGCTGATTTTCTGGATGAAGTTCAGCAGCCACGGCACATACATCAGACCGAACAATGTCGTGGCAATGGCGGTGAGGCCGGCGGGACTGTTTTTGGCGAAGAGCTGGCGCACGCACAGGCCGAGGACGAACAAGATGAGAAACCCGGTTTCAAAATCATTCACGCGCGCCGGCGAACCGGACGTGCCGAGGTGGCCGGTGACGTTCAAAAATGTTCCGACCATCAGCAGCAATCCGCCGATGACGCCGGTGACTTTGAAGCCTTTCATCCCGCGCTTTTCCGCGATGCCGTAAAATTCCACCAATCCCGCCAGCGCCAGGAGCGCGATGAGCAGCAGAAAGACGCCGTCGGAAATCACTGGATTTCCGGAAAACAAGGCCGCAAGAATCACTGTCCAAAGAACCACCGTGGACACCAGCCGGCGCAAAAGGATCTGCACCTTGGACGGCGGCGGGGATGCGCTGGTTGGTTCGGACATGGCCGCGAAAATTAGCAGGCGAAACGAGAAAAGCCAACGGCGATTTGCTTTCCTCGCTCCTCCTCATCCTCGTTTTTTTGAAAATGAGGACGAGGAGGATTAAAAATGGGATCGTCTGCAAAGACAAAAGAAAAGAGGCCGGACACTACTCCGGCCTCAATGAGAACTGGCACTCAACACACGTTGTCGTGTGACAACGGAATCAAGATAGCAGATTTCCGCCGGCTGGCTTGTCACCAGTTGTGGTGACAGTTTCATAATCCTCGCCTTCATCGTCATCCTCAACCGGCAAGCAAAACGAGGATGAAGACGATGGCGAAAATGGCAGGATTCAGCGCTGCAAAAACTTCGCCACCGCCTCCGTGCGCGTCCGCACCTGAAGTTTTTCGTAAATCCGGCGGATGTAGGTATGCACCGTCTCGTAGCCGATGTTGAGCTTCTCGGCGATTTCCTTGTAGATCAAACCTTGCGC
>Ga0164241_10002316_pt1 | contig 20945 bp, 20 predicted proteins | sample OricomyardsoilBY_FD_108780 | JGI IMG/M metagenome (GOLD analysis project Ga0164241, IMG submission 108780) | Backyard soil microbial communities from Emeryville, California, USA - Original compost - Back yard soil (BY) | ecosystem: Environmental > Terrestrial > Soil > Unclassified | place: USA... | reverse complement strand
CTCGTCGGCGACCAGGTCGGGGTAGGCGTCGCGGAACGTGCGCGAGTCGGTGAACGCGGGCAGCATCGTGGGCAGCACGCGGGCGCCCGGGTCCTCCACGTCGATGAACGCGCGGATGGCGTCCATCAGCGGGGTGTCGGCCGACGACCCGTTCCCGATGACCTCCTCGGTGATCTCCAGCGCGTAGCCCTCGCCGCCCAGCACCTCGTGGATGCGGCGCAGCGCCGCGTCGGTGTCCGCCCCCGGCGGGGTGCGGCAGTCGACGGCGACGGTGGTGCGGCTGGGGATGACGTTGATCTTGTCCGAGGCGAAGATGCGCGTCGGGGCGAGCGTGACGCGCAGCGTGGGCTCGACGAGCAGGGCGAGCGCGGGGTCGCGCTCCTGCAGCGCCCGGAACGCGCCCTCGGGGTCGCCGTCGAGCGGGATGCCCAGCTCGGCGAACAGCGCCCGGGCCGGATCCGACAGGTCGAACGGCGCCTCGTGGTCGGCCATGCGCTGGAGCAGCGGGGCCATCTTCAGCAGGCTGTTGACGCCCATCTTCGGGTTGGACGCGTGGCCCGCGATGCCGTCGGTGCTGATGCGGAAGCGCAGGACGCCCTTCTCGGCGACGCAGACGCCGTAGGCGCGGTCGCCCTCGACCTCGATCAGCGCGCCCGCGCCCTCGTTGAGCAGGTAGTCGCAGCGGGCCTTCTCCGGGTGGGTCTCGGTCAGCCAGATCGCGCCGTCGGCGCCCCCGACCTCCTCGTCGACGACCGCGACGATCAGCAGGTCGCCGCGCTCGGGCCGCCAGCCCTCCCGGGCCAGCGACGCGGCGGCCACGACCTCCGCCGCCGTGTGGTTCTTCATGTCCAGCGCGCCGCGACCCCACAGGATCCCGGCCTCGTCGACGTGCCCGGACCACGGGTCGTGCGTCCACTCGTCGGCCTTGGCCAGGACGGTGTCGACGTGGGAGAGCAGGCACAGCGTCGGCCCGTCCGCCTTGCCGCGCAGCCGGGCGATGAGGTTGGGGCGCGGCTCGGTGCGACCGATCAGCTCGACCTCGAGGCCCGCGGCCTGCAGGTACGCGGCGAGCTCCTCCTGGAGGACCCGCTCGTTGCCGGGAGGGTTGACCGTGTCGTGCCGGATGAGCCGGGTCAGGACGTCGGTGGTCTCCTGCTGCAGGGCGTCGCTCATGGGGAGAGGCTATCCCGACGCGGCGGGCCGGGCCGCCGCTTGCCGATCGCTTTGCCGAGATCTTCACTCGCGACCCGCCGGGACGTGGGAGTATTCCGCACAAGAATGGTGGGGTTGGGAGAGGTCCTGCGGGAGTGGGGCCGCATCGGCGTCGCCGGCTTCGGCGGGCCGCCCGTGCACGTCGCGATGCTCCGCGAGCTGTGCGTGGAGCGGCGCGGCTGGATCGACGGCCGCGAGTTCGAGGACGCCAACGCGGCGTGCGGGCTGCTTCCCGGCCCCGCGTCGACCCAGCTGGCGATCTTCTGCGCCCAACGCGTGGCGGGCGTTCGCGGCGCGCTGGTCGGCGGCCTGGCCTTCATCCTCCCCGGGCTCGTGCTGCTGATCGCGCTCGCGGCGATCTCGCTGTCCGACGCACCCCCGGCCTGGATCCGGGGCGCGGGCGCGGCGGCCGGGGCGGCCGTGCTGGCGGTCGTGCTGCAGGCGGGCATCGCCCTGGCCCGGACGTCGCTGCGCGGACACGCGGGCGGGCGGCTGGCGCGGGCGCTGCTCTACGTGGCGGTCGGCGCCGTCGCCGCGGCGGTCGCCGGGGCCGGCGTCGTGCTCGCGCTGCTGGCCTGCGGGCTGATCGAGCTGCTGGTCCGCCGGGGCATCACGCTCGGCCCCCGCGACTCGCTGTCCGCCGTCGCCGTGCCCGGCTTCGCGGTGCTCGCCGCCACCGGCCTGGCCGCGCTGCCCACGCTGGCGTGGACGGCGCTGAAGGTCGGCGCGCTGTCCTACGGCGGCGGCTACGTGATCGTCCCGATCATGCAGGCCGACGCGGTGGACGCCTACCACTGGATGACCGACGCGCAGTTCCTCAACGCCGTCGCGCTCGGCCAGCTGACGCCCGGACCGGTCGTCCAGACCGTGGCGGCGGTGGGCTACGCCGCCGCCGGGCTGGGCGGCGCGATCCTCGCGTCCGTGGTGGCCTTCGCCCCGTCGTTCGTCCTCGTCTGGGCGGCGCTGGGCGGCCAGCGCTTCGAACGGCTGCGGGCCAACCTCGGCGTCCGCGCCTTCCTCGACGGGGCGGGCCCGGCCGCCGTGGGCGCCATCCTCGGGACGCTCGTCCCCCTGGCCGGCGGGCTCCACGAGCCGTGGCAGGCGGCCGTCGCGGTGGTCGCCGCGGTCGCCCTGTTCGCGGCGCGCCTGGGGACGATGGTCGTGCTCCTCGCCGCCGCGGTCCTCGGCGTCGTCCTCGCCCTGGCGGGCGGACCGCTGCCCTGACATCGCGTCGTCCCGGTCGTTGGCACATCCTTCGTCCCTGAGCCGACGGATGTGCCAACCGAGCGGGGAGACCGGTCGGGCCGCCCGCGCTCCGCCCTAGAGTTCCCGGCGTGGATCCCGATCAGCCCAGCCTGCTGCAGCCCGACGACGCGTCGGCGGGCGCCCCCCCGACCAGCCCCCGGGGGTCCGTGGACCCCGCGCGCCGCACCGCGCCGATCGGGCCCCTCGCCGACCGCATGCGCCCCCGGACGCTGGAGGAGGTCGTCGGCCAGGAGCGGCTGACCGCGCCCGACGCGCCGCTGCGCGCCGCGATCGAGTCGGGCCAGCCGCACTCGCTGATCCTGTGGGGGCCGCCCGGCGTCGGCAAGACGACGATCGCCCGGGCCATCGCGAACACGAGCGACGCCTCGTTCGAGCAGCTCAACGCGGTGACCGACGGCATCAAGGACCTGCGCGCGGTGATCGAGCGGGCCGAGCAGCGCCAGCGCATGGGCCGCCGCACGCTGCTGTTCGTCGACGAGGTCGCGCGCTGGAACAAGGCCCAGCAGGACGCGCTGCTGCCCTACGTGGAGTCGGGCGTGGTCGTCCTCGTGGGCGCGACGACCGAGCACCCGGGGCGGGAGATCAACCGGGCGCTGATGTCCCGCCTGAAGCTCTACACGCTGGACGAGCTGGGCGAGGACGCGCTGCGCGAGATCGCCGAGCGCGCGCTGACCGACCCCGAGCGCGGGGTCCCCACCGAACTGCACGACGGAGCCGCGCCGCTGGAGCTGTCCGACGAGGCGTTCGAGCACCTGCTGCTCCACGCCGGAGGCGACGCGCGCGTCCTGCTCAACGGCGTCGAGGCCGCGGCGGCGCTGCTGCCCGACGGCGGCTGCATCACCCTCGAGCTCGCCCAGCAGGCCTCCGGCTCGCGCCGCCTGGCCCACGACAAGGCGGGCGAGATGCACTACGACCTCGCCTCGGCGCTGATCAAGAGCATCCGCGGCTCGGATCCCGACGCCACCCTGTACTGGATGGCCCGCCTGGAGGCCGGCGGCGAGGACCCCGCGTTCGTGGCCCGGCGGCTCGTCGTCTCCGCCTCCGAGGAGGTCGGCCTGGCCGCCCCCGGCGCGCTGGCCGTGGCCGTCGCGGGCTTCGAGGCGGTCAAGAGCATCGGCCCGCCGGAGTGCTGGATCAACCTCGCCGCCGTCGGCTGCTACCTGGCGACGTGCCCGAAGTCGTGGGCGTCGTACCAGGGGTGGGCGCGGGCCAAGGCGCTGGTCGCCGAGGATCCCGCCTACCCGGTGCCGCCGCAGCTGCGCAACGCGACGACGGACATCGACCGGCAGGCCGGCGCGGGCGAGGGCTACGTGCATCCCGCGCAGGGCGGGACGGACGTCGTGGAGTACCTCCCCGAGGAGATCCGCCACCAGCGGTTCCTGCAGGACGCGCCGCCCTCGCGGCACTGAGACCCCTTCCAGGAAATGCCCGCTGAGCGGGCATTCCTTGGAAGTCAGACGCGGGTCAGCCGGCGGGAGCGGGCTCGGGCTCCGGGTCGAGCTCCATCACCGGCCCGGGCGTCAGCACCGCCGCGACGATCACGAGCAGGAACGCGCCGATGCGCAGCGCGACCTCCCACGGCGCCGAGGGCATCGGCTCCATGAAGACGAGCGGGCCGGCGGCGATCGTGCCGATGTTGGCGGCCGCGCTGGTCGCGGCGATCACCGGGACGACCTCGCCGAGCTGCAGCGACCGGGCCGAGACGACCAGGCCGACGAGGGAGAGGATCAGGATGATCAGCGCCATCGGGTCGAGCAGCACGCCCAGCCCGGAGTCGCCCAGCTCACCGGACAGCGCCTTGATCGTCACGTCGGAGGCGGCCCACAGCAGGCCGGCGGAGACCGCGAGGATCATGCCGGTGGCGCGCGGCGCCTTCGTGAACGGGATGCACAGCAGCAGCCCGCCGGCGGTGAGCAGCGCCGTGTAGCGGGCCCACGCGCCGGTGCCGTACGTGCTGTGGGCCGACTCGGCGACGGTGCCCGAGGTGGCGGCGAGCACGGCCAGGCCGGCGGCCACGCAGGCCACGCCGATCCACTCCCGGCGGCTGACGCTGTGGCCGAAGACGCGGTCGGCGATCACGGTGAGCAGGACGAGCCCGCCGGCGATCACCGACTGGACGAGGGAGATCGGCGCGAGCGCGAGCGCGGAGACGTGGAACACCCACGAGCCCATCGCCACGAGGATGCCGATCGTCCACCACTTGTTGGAGAACAGCGCGATCGTGCTGCGCACCGGCCGGCGCAGCGAGACGGGCGGGGCGTCGACCGCGCCCCGCTGCTTGAGCAGGAAGCCGACGATCGACACGACCGCGGTCGCCACCGCGAGCAGCAGGCCGATGGCGACGCCGAGATCCACGTCGCGAAGTGAAGCAGGTCGGCTGCGGGGCCTAGGCGGCCGCGGGATCCGGGCGCGGCGGCCCGGGGATCAGGCGACCGCCCGTCACGGGGGTGTTGCGCAGCGCGGCCGGGAGGAAGGGCAGCAGCAGGCGCTTGGTGTACTCGGCGCCGCCCCGCCGCACCACCTCGCGCACCGGATCCCAGGACAGGTCGTAGCCGCGGCGCAGCCACGGCGGCAGCGAGCCGACGACCACGAAGTTCATCGACTCCACCAGCCAGCGCATCCGCAGCGGGACGGGCGGGTGCAGGACGACCTGCTTGCCGAGCTCCCGCGCCGTGGGCGTCACCCACAGGTCGCCGCCCTCCAGCATCCCGCGGTAGTAGGCGTCGAAGTCCTCGATCGTGTCGGGCATCTCACCGCCCTTCAGGCCGAACAGCGTGCCGACGAGGCGGTAGTCCTGCCACAGCGCGTCGCGCTCGTCGCGGTCCAGCCCGCCGACGTACAGCCGGTAGATCCGGTCGGCCGACTCGAACAGCGGCGCGAGCGTCCACAGGAGGAACTGGGGGTCGTCCGCCGCGTACGGCGTGCCCGCCGGGAAGCGGCCGGCGCGCTCGGGCAGCTCGCCGCGCACCTGGGCGTGGATGGCGCGGACGCGGGCGGTCTGCGCGTCGGCGTCGACGCGGCGGCCGAAGGAGATCGTGTCCATCACCGTCGCGGTGCGGGCCAGGCGGGCGTGGGGATCGTCCAGGCCGGCGGTGCGGCTGTAGAAGCCCTCGAACATCACCGGGTGCGCGGCCTGCAGCAGCAGCGCCCGCGCCCCGGAGAAGGCGACGATCAGCTCGCGGCCGACGCGCCGGATCAGGCTGTCGTCCTCGAAGTAGCCCTCGCCGGGCTCGGCGGCGACGAAGGTCAGCGGCTGGGGACGGGACGGACGGGACATGCGTCCACTGTACGCGCGTGATCGACCGGGGGATCGGATTCCGTATCTTGGACGTCATGCCCGCTGCCGCGTACGCCGGAAAAGAATGCGTCTGCCAGTTCCACAAGGGGATCTGCGACCAGACCTGCGTGCGGGAGATGCTCGACACGCCGTTCTACATCGCCTGCCTGAAGCTGAAGGGCCGCAGGTGCCTCGTCATCGGCGGCGGCGCGATGGGCCTGGAGAAGACCGAGGGCCTGCTCGCCTGCAGCGGCGACGTCACCGTCATCTCCCCCGACGCCGGCCCTGAGCTGGAGGCGCTGGCCCGCGAGGGGTCGATCACCTGGGAGCAGCGCGACTACGCCGGCCCCGAGGACCTCGAGGCCGTGTTCATGGTCATCGCCTGCACGGACTCGACCGAGACGAACATCCGGATCTACGAGGACGCCGAGCGCCGCGCGATGCTCGTCAACATCGTCGACGTCCCGCCGCTGTGCAACTTCATCCTCCCGGCGATCGTGCGCACCGGCCCGCTGGCCATCGCGATCTCCACCGCCGGCGCCTCCCCGGCGCTGGCCAAGCGCATGAAGCGGGAGATCGCCGCGCTGTTCGGCGGCGAGTACGCGGACCTGGCGATCATGCTCAACGACGCGCGTGGCTGGGCGAAGGGCACGCTGCCCACCTACCAGGACCGCAAGGCGTTCTTCGAGGAGATCGTCAACGGCGACCCCGACCCGATCGCCCTCCTTCGCGAGGGCCGCGCCGGCGACGTCGCCGACCTCATCGCGCGGGCCCAGCTGGCCCACGCCCCGGCCTAGCGGGACGCCGTCTGCACGGCTCGCGCGCTTTGCCACCGTCAGGGTGGGCAAACGCACGAGCCTCGCGATTTCGGGCCGCAGTCAGGCCTCGTCCGCCGCGTCGAGGTCCACCGCCAGGTCGACCACGTCGACGCAGGGCTGGGTCTGCAGGTTCCAGCCGCGGGTGTGCCAGGGGCCGGAGGTGAGCGCGACATCGGTGAGCCGGTCGATCGCCAGGCACCGCCACTCCCCGCCGAGCGGCAGGCCCCGGCCGCTGGATCCGCCGTACTGGAAGCACAGGACCTGGGCGCGCCCGTCCTTGGTGCCGATGACGTGCGGGCACAGCTCGCGGCGATGGTCCGCGTAGGTCGCCACGATGGGCCGCCTGGCGGCGATGGCCTCCCGCACCAGCGCGTAGGTCTCGTCCATCGGGAAAGGGTTCCACCCGCACCGGTCGCCGACCTCCCGGCCGAGCCCCACCTCGCGCCCGCTCAGCGGGCGCCAGGTGGGGCTCGACGTGGTGGGGGCGGCGCCACGAGCTAGCCTCCCGCCCATGCCCGACCGCCTGACCCACCTGGACGCCGAGGGCACCGCCCGCATGGTCGACGTGGCCGGCAAGCCGGTGACCGACCGCCGCGCCGTCGCCCGCGCGGTGGTGCGGATGCGCCCGGAGACCGCCGCCGCGGTGGCGGCGGGGGACGCCCCGAAGGGCGACGTCATCGCCGTCGCGCGCATCGCCGGGATCCAGGGCGCCAAGCGCACGGGCGAGCTGATCCCGCTGTGCCATCCGATCGGGCTGGACGCCGTGGACGTGGACGCCGAGCTGGACGTCGCGGCCGGCACCCTGACCCTCACGGCCACCGCCCGGGTGGCGGCGCGCACCGGCGTGGAGATGGAGGCGATGACCGCGGCCAGCGTCGCCGCGCTGACCGTCTACGACATGGTCAAGGGCCTCGAGCGCGGCGTGCGCATCGAGGCGGTCGAGCTGCTGGAGAAGACCGGCGGCCGCAGCGGCACGTGGCGCGCGAGCCCCTGAATCCCCCCGCGCTCTACCGTGTAGCGCCCGTGCGCACCGCGATCCTCACCGTCTCCACGTCCGTCGCCGCCGGCGACAGCGACGACCGGAGCGGCCCCGTGCTCGCGCAGCTCGCCGCCGACGCCGGCGCCGAGGTCGTCGCCCGCGACGTCGTCGCCGACGACCGCGCGGCCATCGCCGACCGCCTGCGCGGCTACGCCGGCGACGACGTGCGCTTCGTGTTCACCACCGGCGGCACCGGCCTGACCCCCGACGACGTGACGCCCGAGGCCACGCGCGACGTGATCGACCGCGACGCACCCGGCTACGCGGAGGCCATGCGCGCCGAGTCGGCCCGGCACACGCCGATGGGCGTGCTCAGCCGCGGCGTCTCGGGCATCGCCGGCCGCACCCTGATCGTCAACTTCCCCGGCAACCCGCCGGCCCTGACCCAGCTCTTCCCCCTCGTCGCCGCGACCCTCGGGCACGCCGACCAGACCCTGAGCCGCTCCGGTGGACGCGCAGCCGGCGCTTGACCTGCGTGGCGTGACGCGGCGGTACGGCGAGCGCGTGGCGCTGGCCGACTGCACGTTCACGCTCGACGCCGGCCGCACCCTGGTCGTCTTCGGCCCCAACGGCGCGGGCAAGTCGACGCTGCTGCGGATCCTCGCCACGCTGCTGCGCACCCACGAGGGGACGGCCAAGGTGCTGGGCCACGACCTCAAGAAGGAGGGGTGGAAGGTCCGCGGGCACGTCGGCCTGCTCGGCCACGACCCGCTCCTCTACAAGGACCTGACGATCCGCGAGAACCTGCGCTTCCACGCCCGCCTGTACCGCGTGCCCGAGACCCGGATCGACGAGCTGCTGGAGGCGGTGGGCCTCACCGTGCGCGCCGACGACCAGGTCCACACGCTCAGCCGCGGCCTCGTCCAGCGCGCCGCCGTGTGCCGCGCGGTGCTGCACGACCCGCCGCTGCTGCTGCTCGACGAGCCGCGCGCCAACCTCGATCCCGCGGCCGCCGACATCGTCGAGCCGCTGATCGGCGCGGCCTCGGGCCGCACCCGGGTGATCACCAGCCACGACCCGGTCGGCGGCCTCGTCGGCGCCGACATCGCCCTGGGCCTGCAGGCCGGCTACACCGCGCTGCTGGAGCCGGCGGCCGGCGTCACGCCCGAGATGGTCGGGGAGCTGTACCGATGAGGCACGCGGTCGCGGCGCTGCTGCGCAAGGAGGCGGCGCTGGAGCTGCGCACGCCGCAGGTGATCCCGGCGATGGCGCTGTTCTCGGTCATCACCTACGTCGTCTTCCACTTCGGCCTCAAGCGCAACCAGTTGGAGGGGGACCTGGCCTCCGGCGTCCTGTGGGTGACGATCCTCTTCGCGGCGATGCTCGGCATCGCCCGCCTGTTCGTGAGCGACCGCGAGGAGGGCGGCTTCGACGCGTTCCTGCTCGCGCCCGTCGACCGGACGGCGATGTTCGTGGCCAAGGCGATCTCGATGTTCGCCTACCTGGTGCTCGTGCAGGTCATCGCGATCCCGGCGTTCGTGATCCTCCTGCTCGGCCCGACGCCCGATGGCACGCAGGCGCTCAACCTCGTCGCGGTGCTCGCGCTCGCGGACGTGGGGATCGCCGTGGTCGGCACGCTCGTCGGCGCCCTCTCGGTGCAGACCCGGGCGCGCGACCTGATCGTGCCGATGCTCGCGCTGCCGCTCCTCGTCCCGGTCATCATCGGGGCCGCCCGGGCCAGCGCCCCGCTGCTGGCCCTGCACGCGACCGCGCTCCCCGGCAAATGGCTTGCGGTCCTCGCGCTCTATGATCTGGTGTTCGGCCTCCTCGCGTACGGAGTCTTCGACTACCTCGTCGAGGACTAGACCGAGGAAATCCCCGCCCGTCCCTACGCCCTGTGGTCACCTACGGCAAAGGCCTTCGGCCCCTCTCCATCGTCACCGCGATCCTGCTCGCCGGTGGGCTGGCCCTCGCCCTCTTCTACGCGCCGATCGACGCGGACCAGGGATTCCGCCAGAAGATCTTCTACATCCACGTGCCGATGGCGATCACCGCGATGGGCGGCTTCATCGCGGGCGGCATCGCCGGGATCATGTACCTGCGCACCGAAGAGGCCAAGTGGGACCTGCGCTCCTACACGTGGATCCACCAGGCGCTGATCCTCGCGCTCGGCGCGCTGATCACCGGGTCGATCTGGGCCAAGACGGCGTGGGGCCACTGGTGGGTGTGGGACGAGCCGACGCTCGTGTCCTTCCTCATCGTCTTCCTCCTGTACTGCACGTACCAGCCGTTGCGCTTCTCGATCGAGGACCGCGACAAGCAGTCCCGCTACGCGGCGGTCTTCGCGATCACCGCGGGCGCGTTCGTCCCCCTGAACTTCATGGCGGTGCGCATGGCGCAGTCGCTGTCGCACCCCCGGGTGCTGGCCACGTCCGAGGGCGGCCTGCCGCCCGAGATGCAGCTGCCGTTCTACACGATGATCGTCGCGATGATCCTGCTCTTCGTCACGCTCTCGAAGTACGAGATGGCGAGCAAGAACGCTCGCGCGCAGATCCGCACGCTGCGCCGGCGCATGGGCGGCGACGAAGGCCCCCAGCGTCGCAGCGCCGCGCCGTCCCTGCCCGCCACGACCCCCACCTCGCCATCGTGACCCTCGCCCCGCTCGCCGTCGCCCTGCCGGACAACTCCGACTACGTCGCCGCGGCCTACATCGTCTTCGTCCTGCTGCTCCTGATCTACCTCGCGATCATGGCCACCAAGCTCTCCCGCATCGAGAAGGAGACGGCCGAGCTGGTCGCCCTGTCCGACGCGCAGGAGCAGGCCCGGAACGCGAGCGGCGCGGTGACCCCGGCCGAGCGGACCGGTTCGACGTGAGCGAGCTCCTCGCGCTGGGGATCTCCCACAAGACCGCTCCGGTCGCCCTGCGCGAGCGCCTCGCGCTGACCGAGAGCGACAGCGTCGCCCTGCTCGAGGAGCTGCTGGAGCAGCCGGAGGTGCGGGAGGCGGTCGTCATCTCCACCTGCAACCGCACCGAGCTGTACTGCGTCGTCGGCGACCCGGTCGCGGCGGAGACGGTCATCCTCGGCGGCTTCGCCCAGCGGGCCGGCATCCGGCCTACCGAGCTGGCGGACGTCATGTACTCGCCCCGCAACTGCGACGCGGCCCGGCAGCTGTTCCGCGTCACCTCGGGGCTGGAGTCGATGATCGTCGGCGAGAACGAGGTCCAGGGCCAGGTGAAGCGCGCCTACGAGGCGGCGCTGAAGACCGGGACGACCGGGCCGATGAGCAACAAGCTCTTCACCGCCGCGCTGCAGACCGGCAAGCGCGTGCGCAGCGAGACGGCGATCGGGTCCTCGCGCCTGTCGGTCTCGACGATCGCCGTGGACCTCGCCGCCGACATGCTCGGCGACCTGGCCGACAAGCACGTCGTGATCATCGGTGCCGGCGAGACGAGTGAGCTGACCGCCCAGGCCCTCGCCGCCCAGGGCGTCACCACCATCTTCGTGGCCAACCGCCACGCCGACCGGGCCCGCTCGATGGCCGAGCAGTTCGGCGGCTCCGTCGTGTCGCTCGACCTGCTGCCCGAGCAGCTCGCCGTCGCCGACATCGTGGTCTCCTCCACGTCCTCCCCGCACCCGATCGTCGGCTCCGAGGAGCTCGCCCTGATCATGAAGGAGCGGGAGGGCCGGGGTGGGCGGGATCTGTTCATGCTCGACCTCGCGGTGCCGCGCGACATCGATCCCGCCTGCGGCGACCTGAACGGCGTGACGCTGTTCGACATCGACGGCCTCCAGGCCGTGGTGGCCCGCAACCTGCAGGTGCGCCAGGGCGAGGCCGCCGGCGCCGAGGCGATCGTCGAGGAGGAGATCCACCACTTCGCCAACTGGCTGGGCACCCTCGAGGTCGTCCCCACCATCTCCGCCCTGCGCCGCCGCGCCAACGACGTGGTCGAGCAGGTGCTGGCCGAGAACGCGGGCCGTTGGGAGGGCGCCTCCGAGCGCGACCTCGCCCGCATCGAGGCGATGGCCCAGGCGGTGGCCGGCCGCATCCTGCACGAGCCGACGATCCGCATGAAGACGCTGAACGCCGGGGAGTCGCACCGGCGCCTGGCCATCCTGCGCGAGCTGTTCGGACTCGAGGACGAGCAGGACCACGGGGCGCACGGACACGGTCACGCCACGACCGACAACGTCCGCCCCATCCGCCGCGCCCGCTGATGCGGCTCGGCACCCGCGGCAGCGCGCTGGCGCTGGTCCAGGCGCGCTGGGTGGCCGAGCGGCTGGAGGGACCGGTGGAGCTCGTCGAGGTGACGACGACCGGGGACGGCGACCGGGCCGCCCGCGACAAGGAGAAGTGGGTCCGCGAGCTGGACCGGGCGCTGCTGGACGGGGAGATCGACCTGGCCGTGCACTCGGCCAAGGACGTCCCCGGCCGGCTGGCCGACGGCGTGGTCATCGTCGGCGTGCCGACGCGGGCCGACGCGCGCGACGCCCTGTGCGGCGCCCCGTCGCTGGACGCCCTGCCCGCGGGCGCCGTGGTCGGGACGAGCAGCGTGCGCCGCGCCGCCCAGCTGCACGCGCTGCGGGAGGACCTCGTGGTGCGGGAGCTGCGCGGCAACGTCGACACCCGCCTGCGCCGCCTGGCCGACGGCGGCTACGACGCGATCGTGCTCGCCTGCGCCGGCCTGGAGCGCCTGGGCCGGGCAGATGCGATCGACGGCGTGCTCGACGCCTTCGTGCCCGCCGCCGGGCAGGGCATCCTGGCCCTCACCGCGCGGGCCGGCGACGAGACGGCCAAGCGGGCGGCCATGGCGATCACCGACCTGGACGCCGCCGCCGCGCTGGCCGCCGAGCGCGCCCTGGTGATCGCGCTGGGCGCCGACTGCGACACGCCGGTCGGCGCGCACTGCACGGTCGCGGACCAGCGCCTGACGCTGCGCGCGTTCGTCGGCCGCGAGGACGGCAGCGCGTGGTTGCGCGACGAGGTCTCGGTCGGCGGCGTGCACCCCGAGGCGCTGGGCGCCGACGTGGCCCGGAGGCTGCTCTCCGCCGGCGCAAACGAAGTCTTGGGTCGATGACCGTCGCGCGGATTCATCTGGTCGGCGCCGGCCCCGGCGATCCCGGGCTGATGACCGCCCGGTCGCTGGAGCTGATCGCCCGCGCCGACGTGATCCTCTTCGACAAGCTGATCCCGGACGCCGCCCTCGACGGCGCCCGCGCCGACGCGGAGCTGATCGACGTCGGCAAGATCGGCGGGGGCAAGCAGGTCCCGCAGGACGTGACGACCGCGCTGCTGCTGGAGCACGCGCGGGCCGGGCGCGAGGTGGTGCGCCTCAAGGGCGGTGACCCCTTCGTGTTCGGGCGGGGCGGCGAGGAGGCCCAGGCGCTGGCCGCCAAGGGCATCCCCTTCACCGTCGTGCCCGGCGTGACCGCGGGCGTCGCCGCCTCCGCGTACGCGGGCATCCCGGTCACCCAGCGCAACGTGGCCAGCGCCGTCGCGTTCGTCACCGGCCACGAGAACCCGGACAAGCCGGAGACGGCGATCGACTGGCCGGCGCTCGCCGCGTTCCCCGGCACCCTCGTCTTCTACATGGGCGTGCGCGCCCTGCCCCGCATCACCGAGCAGCTCGTGGCCCACGGCCGCCCGGCCGACCAGCCGGTGGGGATCGTCGAGCGCGGCACCTTCGGAGACCAGCGCACGGTGCACGGCACGCTCGGGACGATCGCTGCGCTGGCCGTGGAGCACGCGGTCCGCGCGCCCGCGATCACCGTGGTCGGGGACGTCGCCGCACTGGGCGAGGAGCTCGCGTGGCTTCCCGATCGGCCGCTCCTCGGGCGCACCGTCGCGGTCACGCGGGCCCGCGCCCAGGCCAGCGCGCTGGCCGCCCGGCTGCGCGCCCTCGGCGCGACCGTGGTCGAGACGCCGGCGATCCGGATCGAGCCGCTGCCCGTGACCGTGCCGGACCTGACGACCTTCGACCTTCTCTGCGTGACGAGCCCCAACGGCGCCGAGCGCCTGCTCGCCGAGGTGCCCGACGCCCGGGCGCTGGCCGGCCCGCGCATCGCCGCGATCGGCCCCGGCACCGCTCGCGCCCTGGCCGCGGGCGGCATCGTCGCCGACGTCGTGCCGCCCCGCGCGGTGGCCGAGTCGCTGCTCGAGACGCTGGCCGGGGAGACGTTCTCCCGCGTGCTGATCGCCCGCGCCGAGGAGGCGCGCGACCTGTTGCCCGACGGCCTGCGCGCGCGGGGCGCCGAGGTGGAGATCCTCGCCCTGTACCGCACGACGGCGGAGCCGCTGGACGGGGAGGCCCGGGCCGCGGTGCTCGGCGCCGAGTACCTGACGTTCGCGTCCGCCTCGGCCGCCCGCTTCACCCACGCGGCCGCCGGGACGCTGGCCGGCCCGCGCATCGTCTCGATCGGCCCGGTGACGAGCGCGGCGCTGACCGAGCTCGGCTTCCCGCCCCACGTCGAGGCCGCCGAGCACACGCCGGACGGCCTGGTGGCGGCCCTGCTGGCGGACGCCCGCGGCCGATAGCGCTCCGTTGGCGCATCGGTTCCCCGGACGGGCGCGGATGTGCCAAGCCGGGCGGGACGGTCGGCTAGGGTCGGACCATGCCGGTGATCACCTTCCTGAGCGACTACGGGACCCGCGACGACTTCGTGGGGGTGTGCCACGGGGTGATGGCCCGCATCGCCCCGGAGACCCGCGTCATCGACATCACGCACGGCCTGCCGCGCCACGACGTGCGCACCGGCGCGCTGGTGATGCGGCGGGTGCTGCCCTACTTCCCGGCCGGCGTGCACCTCGCCGTCGTGGACCCCGAGGTCGGCGCCTCCCGCCGCGCGGTGGCGATCCGGTGCACGGACGAGGAGCGCTTCCTCGTCGGCCCCGACAACGGCCTGCTCTCGCTGGCCGCCCAGCGCTTCGGCGGCATCGCCGAGGCGGTCGACCTCGAGCGCTCCGACCTGCGCCTGCAGCCGGTGGCCGCGACGTTCCACGGCCGTGACATCTTCAGCCCGATCGCCGCCCACCTGGCCGCCGGCGTGGAGATGAGCGCGGTCGGCGACCCGATCGACCCGGCCGACGTGGCCAAGCTCGACATGCCGCTCGCCCGCATGGAGGGCGACACGCTCGTGGCCCACGCGGTGGTGGTCGACCGGTTCGGCAACGCCTCCCTGGACATCGAGCACGAGGAGCTGGCGATGACCGGCCTGCGCCTCGGCCACCACGTCATCGTCGAGCACGACGACGTCGGCTACCGCGCCGTCTACGCCACCACGTTCGCCGACGTGGCCGAGGGCGAGCTGCTGCTCTACGAGGACGCCTACCGCACGTTCGCGCTGGCGGTGAACCGCGGCTCGGCCGCCGCGCTCCTGGGCCTCACGCCCGACACCGAGGTGCGGGTGCGCCCGGCGTGAGCGGGCGGGCGGACCTCGCCGGCGTGCTGGGCACGCCCCACCTGCACCTGCGGGAGACCGACTCGACCAACGCACGCGCCCGCGACCTGGCCCTGGCCGGGGCCCCGCACGGCACCGTCGTCACCGCGGCCCGGCAGCGCGCGGGCCGCGGGCGGCAGGGGCGCACCTGGTCGGCGCCGGCCGGCCGGTCGCTGCTGTTCTCCGTCGTGCTGCGCGACCCGCCCGAGCTGCTACCGCTCGTCGCCGCGGTCGCGGTCGCCCGCACCGTCGGCGACGGGGCCCGGATCAAATGGCCCAACGACGTGCTCGTCGACGGCCGCAAGGTGGCGGGGATCCTCGCCGAGGGCCGCCCGCAGGAGGGGTGGGCGGTCCTGGGCGTGGGCCTCAACGTGGCGGTCGACCTCGCCGACCTGCCGCCCGAGCTGCACGCCACCGCGGCGACGATGGGCCTGACCCCGGCCGACGTGCCGCGCGTGCGCGACGTGCTGCTCGCCCGGCTCGGCGACGCCCTCCTCCAGGACACCGGATCCCTGCTGGACGCCTGGCGCGAGCGCGACGCGCTGGCGGGCCGGACGATCTCCTGGAGCGGCGGGACGGGGATCGCCCGCGGCATCGACGGATCGGGCCGGATCGTCGTGGACCTGCCGGGCGGCGGCCACACCGCGCTCGACGCCGGCGAGGTCCACCTCGGGCCCCAGCCGCCCGCCTGACCCCGCCCTCCACCGAACCGGTCCATCTCAGCGTCGCTGAGCGACGCTGAGATGGACTGGTTCGCGGAGTTGGACGGGTGCGGCGCGGGTGGGCGCTACTCGGCCGCGGCCGCGCGGGCCGCGGCGGCCACCGCGTCCGCCGCGCTGGTGACGGCGCCCTCGCCGGCGGCCGGCTGCTTCTTGGCGCGGGACGTCGCGGCCTTCTTGGCGACGGGCTTCTTGGCCGCGGTGGTCGTCTTCTTGGCCGCGGGCTTCTTGGCGGCCGCCGGCTTCTTCGCCGCGGGCTTGCGCTTCGGCGCCGCAGCGGCGACCGGCGTCTCGCCCTCCGCGGCGGCCTGCGCCTCCGCCTGCTTCTTCGCGGCGGCGGCCGTGGGCTTCTTGGCCGCCGGCTTCTTCGCGGCCGTGGTCGCCTTCTTCGTCGTGGCGGCGGCCTTCTTGACCGGCGCCCGCTTCTTGGGGGCGACCGGCTCCTCGGCCACGACGGGCGGGGCGACGGGCACCTCGGTGGCGCGCGCGGCCTCGGCGGCGGCCGCAGCGGCCGCCTTGGCCTTCGCGGCGGCCGTGGTGGCGCGCGGCTTGCGCACCCGCACCGGCTTCTCGGCCACGACGGGCTCCTGCGCCGTCACGGACTCCCCGCCCAGGTCCAGCGCCTGCTGGGCGTCGCCCTCGGGCTCGGCGGCCTTGGGCTTGCGCGCCCGGCGCGGCCGGGCGGGCTTGGGGGTGTCGCGGGAGACCGACGTCTCGTCCACCGGGGCCGGCGCGGCCTCGGGCTCGTCGACGATCGCCGCGACCGGCTTGCGGGCGACCACGGGCCGGGCCGCCTCGACCGAGGCGTCGCCCTCCCCCGCACCGGGGGCCGGGGCGCCGTTCCCGGCCACGGGGCTCTCCGCTCCGCCCGCGGCGGCGGCCGCCGCGGCCTCGGCCGCGGCCCGGCGGGCGGCGGCGTTGCGCCGCCGGCGGGACGGCCGGCTCGGCTTGCCGCTGCCCTCGCCCTCGGGACGGGGACCGCCCCCGCCCTGCTGGTTGCCTCCGCCGGACTTCGTGGTGGCCTCGGCGCCGTTGCCGTTGCCGGACTCCTGGTCCAGCGCCTTCTGCAGGTTCGTGCCGTTCGGCTGGCCGTTCCCGTTGCCCTGCTCGCCCCCGCGGCGCTTGCGACGCCGGTTGCGCTTGCGGCCCTTGGGGAAGTTGCGCAGCAGCTCGCGCGAGAGCGCGCTGGGCTTGCGGGCCAGGCGGGTGCGCGCGTCGCGCAGCACCGACTCGGCCTCGGGGGTGTGCCCGACGGCGGCGGCGAGGATCGCGGCCTGCAGCCGGCGGTCCTGGGACCGCGAGGCGTGGACCAGCCGCCGCGCGTTGCGCGCGTGGGCCTGGCCGGACGAGTTGACGAGCAGACCGAGCAGGCGCTTGGTCTCGGGCCACCGCTGGACGGCGTACTCCTCGTGGATCTCGCGCGTGTTCTCGGCCAGGCGCCAGATCCAGGCGTTGGCCTGGTCACGGCGGCCGATGCGGCGCTCCGACAGCGCCTGCAGCAGCACCTTGGTGCCCTCGCGGCGCTCGTCGCGCGGCCACGCCCCGACCACGTCGTGGGCCTGGTCGAACGCCTCGGGATCGCGGGAGGCGGCGATCTCCGCCAGCGCGCGCAGGCGCAGCTGGGCGTTCTTGTTGCGCTCCACCGCGGTGACGAGGAAGCGGCGCTTGAGCTCGCCGGTCTTGTCGAAGTGGAGCATCGCGCGGGCTCGGCGCCAGCCGTTGGGCTGCACGCGCGCGCCGGCCAGGGCCGACCACATGTGCTGCTCGCCCCAGTCCAGGTGCTCGACGGCGATCCGCCACAGCTCGCGCTCGAAGACCTCGTGCCGCCGCTCCTCCTCCGCGCACACCGGGATGACGCGGCGCTCGACGCGCACGCGCCGGCCGCGGCCGCGGCGGACCGGGCCGACGACGATCGCGCCACCACGGTAGACGTCGCGATCCAGCAGCGAGTGCAGGGTCACGACGGGGTCGTCGTGCCGGGTGGCGGGGTGGACGAAGTCGACGACGACGCCCGCCTCCTTGCCCGGATGACGGCGCGTGACGCGGCCCACCCGCTGCTGGTAGATGCGCTTGGACGCCGTGGGCGCCAGGTGCATGCAGACGGTGGCGCGCGGCGAGTTCCAGCCCTCGGCGAGCAGCTGCGCGTTGACGAGCACGTCGATCTTGCCCGCCTCGTAGCGGGCGAGGATCTCCGCCAGCTCGCGCTTCTTGGTCTCGCCGGAGACCGCCTCGGCCTTGATGCCGATGTCGCGGAAGGCCTGCGCCACGTTGTAGGCGTGGCGCACGCCCGCGGTGTAGACCACGCCGGGCACGCCGTTGAAGCGCGACTTGTAGAGGTCGGCGATCGCCATGTTGAACGGCAGCTGGTCGAGCAGCTCGGCCAGCAGCTCCTGGTCGAACTCGACGTCCACCTCGCCGCGTCGCAGCGGCACCTTGGCGATGGTGCGCACGCCGGGCCCCGGCGGGATGCGGATGGAGCGCAGCGGCGCGATCACGCCGCGGCGCGCGGCCTGGGCCAGGTCGAAGCGCGAGGTCTGCGTCGGGAAGAGGTCGGTGACGTGCCGGGCGATCAGCGCGCCGGTCGCGGTCATGCCGATGAAGACGGGGCCGGTCCAGGCGCGGATCGTCGCGCTCGTCTTGTCGCCCAGCGCGGTGTGGGCCTCGTCGCAGATGACGATCGTGTACGCGTCGGAGATCCGGCCGGCGTTGCGCACGAACCACTGGTACGTCTCGACGGTGACCGGACCGACGAGCCCGCCGTCCTTGGCCCGGCTGACCTTGGGCTGCTCGCCGTCCAGCAGCGGGGGCGACAGGCGCTTGGCGTAGCCGCGGGTGGTGATCTCGCCGATGAACTGGTCGACGAGGTTGCGGCGGTGGGTGAGGATCAGGACGCCACCGGTGCGGGAGGCCTCCACGAAGCCCATGGCCGCGACCGTCTTGCCGGCGCCGGTCGCGTGCTCGAACCAGAACCGCTTGTGGGCGTTGGGGTCCTCGGGCGCGCCCTCGATCTCGATGTCGTCGTCGACGTGGCCGTCGACCGGCTCGTCGTCGTAGTCGAGCGTCTCGTCGTGGGCCTCGTCCGGCAGCTCCTCGATGTCGATCTCGATGTCGAGGGCCTCGCCGCTCTCCTCCTCGTCGTCGTCCTCGTCGTGCTCGTCCTCGTGGTCCTCGTGGTCCTCGTCGACGGGCCCGACCGCGTCGACGTCGATGTCCACGTCCTCGACGGTCGGCTCGTCGTCGCCGACGGCCAGGACGGGCGCGGCGGAGACGGCAGCCTCCCCCTCGGGCGCGTGGCCGTTGCTGTTGGCCTGCGCCCGGCGCATCGCCTCGGCGAGCAGCGCGGTGAGCGTGCCGGACAGCGCGTCGACCTGGTGCGGGTTGAGGTGCGTGCCGTCGGCCAGGTGGGGCTCGTCCTCGGAGAGGACGCGCTCCAGCCCGAGCAGCAGCGACCAGCGGCGGCGCCACTTGGTCGTGGGGAACTTGTGGCCCTCCTCGATCTCGCGCAGCGCGAGGTCCAGCGCACGGCGGCGCGGGGTGCCCGGCGCGAGCGTGACCTGCGGGTCCTCCCCGGGCAGCACGAAGGCTTCACGCGTGAAGCGCTCGGCCCGCTGCAGTGCAGCGGAGTCGGGAAGGGCGGCAATGGGAGCCGCAGACGTGTTTTCAGCCATCGGTTGGCTACGTTCTCGAATCTCGAGGAGACACGGGCCGCACGGATCAGTCGGACTGCGGACCCAGCTTCCGGTCAGGTGAACCGGGACGACGGGGGATCCTCCCTGGTGCGATGCCCCGTCGAAGCCCCCATAGGGTAGCGCACTGCGCGCCTTCTGTCCGAGGTCTGCGAACCTTGTTGCGTGTCCCCTCGTCGCATCCTCATCGCCGCCGGCGCCGTCGTCGTCGTCGCGCTGGTCGTCATCGGGCTCAGCCAGAGCAAGGGGATCGACGAGCAGACGACCACCCAGAGCGCCGCGGAGATGACCCGCGAGCTGGCCGGGGCGCCGCCGCGACTGGCCGCCCTGCACGCCCAGGCCAACGAGCTGCTGGACGGCAACACCACGACGGTCAAGCGGCGGATCGCCGCGCTGAAGGGCTACCCGGTGGTCGTGAACCTGTGGGGCTCGTGGTGCGGCCCGTGCCGGTTGGAGATGCCGTTCTTCCAGAAGGCGGCGGTGACCCACGGCAAGAAGGTCGCGTTCCTGGGCCTCGACGTCGAGGATCCCGAGTCCGGCGCGAAGAAGCTGCTGCAGGAGATCCCGCTGCCCTACCCGAGCTACATCGACCCGCGCGGGACGACGGGCACGGCGCTCGCCGGCAGCGTCGCCGGGCTGCCCACGACCGTCTTCTACGACGCGACCGGCAAGCGCCAGCAGATCCACCAGGGCGTGTTCGCCTCGGAGCAGGAGCTCGACGCCGCGATCCGCCGGTACGCGCTCGGCGAGTACGTCCCGCCGGGCTCGTGACGATCCGCGAGGCCCGCCCCGACGAGCGGGACGCGGTCCTCGCGCTGCGCCACGCGGTGTTCGTGGACGAGCAGGGGATCGCCGCCGCGGGCGCGATCGACGAGGACGACGCGCGCTGCACCCACCTCGTGGCGACGCAGGCGGAGGAGATCGTCGGCGTCTGCCGCCTCGTGCCGGGCAAGGCCGGGCGCCTGCGCCTGGGGTACCTGGCGGTGCTGCCCTGGGCGCGCGGCCAGGGCGTCGCCACCGCGCTGCTGACCGACGCCGCGGCCCGCGCCCTCGCCGGCGGCTTCTCCACCGTCGTCCTCTACGCCCGGCCCGACACCGTCGCGCTGTACGAGCGCAACGGCTACGAGCGCCAGGGCACCCGGGTCGTCGTCGGCCTGGAGCACCACGTGATGGAGCTCCGTGTCGCCTGACCCCCTCCCCCGTCGAGCCCCACCTCGGTCCCGCCCAGCGGGATCGACGTGGGGCTCGACCGGGTGGGGCGCGCCGTGCTGCTGATCACGCTGGCCATCGTCGCCTCGGTGGCCGTCGGCATCGGCACCGAGCGCCGCGATCGCGTGCGGGCCCAGGCCCTGGCCCGCCACGCGCTCGACGTGCTCCTCTACGTCCTGCTGCCGATCGTGGTGCTCACCAACGTCGGCCGGCTGGACGTGACGGCCGGCGTCGCCGCGGGCATCGGCCTGGCCTACGTGACGGTGATCCTCGTCAGCCTGACCGCGTGGCTGATCACGCGCCGGATGCGCCTCCCCGGCCCGCAGGCGGGCGCCACGATCAT
>Ga0164241_10002315_pt1 | contig 20948 bp, 12 predicted proteins | sample OricomyardsoilBY_FD_108780 | JGI IMG/M metagenome (GOLD analysis project Ga0164241, IMG submission 108780) | Backyard soil microbial communities from Emeryville, California, USA - Original compost - Back yard soil (BY) | ecosystem: Environmental > Terrestrial > Soil > Unclassified | place: USA... | reverse complement strand
TGGCTCATAAAATATAGTATATTAGCGTTGTAATATTGCAACGTAAAACTTAAACATCTCAGTTATGAAAAAAATGATTATCTCTTTTTCGTTGGTTTTGTCAACAGCATTATTTGTTATTTCCTGCGGCGGCGGGTCCGGTGATAAATCGGCTGAATCTGCTCCTGAATCTACGGAAGCAACCGCTGATACAGCCGCTAGCGCTGCTTCGGAAACCCCATCTTACGACCCCAATCGTGGCGAAGGCAAATTTAAGGATGTGCAACTAAGTGCCAAATTAGATGCTTCTATGGCAGATAAGGGCGACAAACTTTATGAATTAAAATGCTCATCTTGCCACAAACTTACCGATGAAAGATTAGTGGGACCGGGATGGCACGGTGTTACATCGCGTCACAAACCAGAATGGATCATGAATTTCGTAACCAATACAGACGAAATGATTGACAAGGACCCTAAAGCACAGGCCATGCTGGAAATTTGTATGGTGCGTATGCCTAATCAAAGCCTAAGTGATGATGATGCCCGAAATATACTTGAGTTTATGCGCAAGAATGATGGCGTAAAATAAATTTTTCATTGTTTCAATTATACAACCGGGCATAGAATTTTATATGCCCGGTTTTTTTTTTACTTTCTTACCTGAATTCCCGAACTAAAATCACTACGCTGAGCGTTTTTAACCTTGCAAAAATCCTACAAAAGGATTGCTCAGTTTATTAAATATTATTTTGATCATTGCGGCATTGATTCGTATTTTTTTCCGTTAATGGTCTCGTCAAAAAGGCGTCGGAGAGAGGTCCTCTGAAAACATTACTGATTTATTTTAAGGCTTCCCCTCGAGTTTCTTTCCTATAAAAGAAATTTCTGCGCGTAAACAAATCTTTTAGGCAGACTTATTTTAAAATATACGCCCTTATCAGCCAAGCAGCATCCACTTACGCAATACTACTTTTCGACGAAGTCAGAAAAAAACTCTCTAACGGTTGTCGGTGCTGCTACATCGTCAAAATAAAAAAAATTGTTTTTCCCGATAATGTGTTTAATTTACACATCTAATAATTGCTTTTATGAAAAGAACTTTATTCACCTTATTCATTTTTACTTCATCTTTCCAGAGCTTTTCACAGCTACTATCCTGGACACCCGGCTTCATACAGGAAGGCAGTACACCCGTTGTGATAACGATGGATGCTAACTTTGGCAATAAAGGCTTGCTGAATTATACACCAACTTCTGATGTGTATGTTCACATCGGCGTGATAACAAATTTAAGCAGTTCATCGAGCGATTGGAAATATGTAACCAGCGTTTGGGGATCTACCAATCCGGCGTTTCAGGCCGCACCATTGGGAAATAATAAATGGTCTTTTACTATCACCGGCGGATTGCGGACTTATTTTGGCATGACCAATGCTGCTGAGACCATTCAAAAAATCGCCATTCTTTTCAGAAGTGGAAATGGGAATCTTAAACAAACCAATGCCGATGGAACTGATATGTACATTCCTGTTGATGATAACGGCTTGTATGCAAGAATTGACAATCCCTTCCGCCAACCGAAATATGCACCGGTACCAGAAACAATTACAAAAAATGTGGGCGATAATTTGCCCATAGTCGCTAAAGCAAGCCTTGCGGGTAGTACGATCCAGGTCTATTTTAACGGGAATCTTTTATCGACTGTTACAGGAACCAAAGACAGTACGAATGCCACTATCTCTACGTTTGGCACACAAACAATCATTGCCAAAGCAACCAATGGCGCTAATACAAACAGCGATACGCTTTCATTTTATGTAGCTTCTGCAAACACCATTGCGCCTTTGCCTCCGGGTGTAAAAGATGGAATTAATTATTTTACTGATCCGGATTCAGTCACCTTGGTATTATATGCACCTTACAAAAAGCAGGTAACTGTACTTGGCGATTTTAATAACTGGACGGCATCTACCTCTTATCAAATGAACGAGACTCCTGACGGATTGCGATATTGGATTACCATAAAAGGACTGGCAGCACGTACTGAATATGCTTACCAATATCTGATCGATAATACCATGCAGGTAGCGGACTATAATTCAGAACTGGTACTGGATAAAAATGCGGACCCCTATATTCCGGCAGGAAATTTTCCCGGATTGAAACCGTTCCCGGCAAAGGCCGCTGGCAGTCTTGCGGGGGTTTTAGAAACCGGGCAAACTCCTTACTCCTGGAACGATAACAGCTTTGTAGCGCCCGATAAAAAAAATCTGATCGTTTATGAATTGCTTGTCCGTGATTTTGTATCAACGCAAAGCTGGAACACCATTGCGGATACATTGAACTATTTGAAAAAATTAGGCATTAACGCCATTGAAGTATTGCCGTTTAACAATTTTGAAGGCGCCAGCAGCTGGGGTTATAATTCTAATTTCTTTTTCGCGCCTGATAAAGTATATGGCACGCCGGACGCATTAAAGCATTTCGTAGATGTATGTCACCAAAACGGAATTGCAGTCATCATGGATCTTGCGATGCAGGATGTTTTCGGCAGCTCGCCGCTGGCGACTATGTATTGGAATTCATCAACCAATACGCCTTCGTTGCAAAACCCGTGGCTCGATTCACTTCCTACGCATCCTTATAATGTGGGAAGCCAGTTCAACCATTCCAGCCAGGCGACCATTGATCTCCGAAACCGGGTATATGCTCACTGGATCAATGATTATCATATTGACGGTTACCGTTTTGATTTGGCAGGTGGCTATACACAAACCGATTATACTCACGGACAAGATTGGCAAAACACTTATGATGCCGGACGTGTGGCTACGTGGAAAAATATTTATGACGAATTGCAAAGCATAAAGCCAGGTACCTATTGCATTCTTGAAAGTTTTGTAAACTATACCGAACAAAAAAATTATACTGATTACGGCATGCTTACCTGGGGCAATGGCGCTAATGAAAATTATGCTTTTACCCAGGCTTCCATGGGTTACAATGACGGTTCCGATTTTAGCGGTGGCATTTATTCCAGCGCGGGACTAACGCAGCCCGGCATGGTTACTTACCAGGAAAGCCATGATGAAGTAAGACTCATGTTTAAGAACGAAAATTACGGCTCTTCTTCCGGCACTTACAATGTAAAAGACACCGCCACTGCGCTCAAACGAGCGGCGATGGCTACCGCATTCTGGTCAATGATTCCCGGGCCAAAAATGATGTGGATGTTTGGCGAACTTGGATACGACTATTCAGTTAATGCATGCGGCGACGGTACCACCACTTGTGGCAACACGGATCCAAAACCTGTTCGTTGGGACTATTTTACACAGCCCAACAGGCTTGCGTTATATAATGTTTATAGCAAATTACTCAACTTGAGGAACGTGCCTTCCTATCTTTCAACATTCACCACCGGCACGGTCAATAAAGATTTGTCAGGAGCAATAAAATGGATGAATGTGAGCGGCCCTTCTTTGCAGGTGATGGTGTATGGAAACTTTGACGTACAACAGCAAACCGGTCCGATTTCTTTTCCAACCACCGGAAGCTGGTATAATTTGTTTACAGGAAAAGATACAACGGTTTCCACTACAGCCTTGACAAATGTTACACTCCGGGCTGGCGAATATTATGTTTTTGTAAACCAGGCGGCGGCGCTGCCTGTAAGGTTAATTAGCTTTACCGGAAAGAAAAATGGTAACGCCAATTTATTATCCTGGCAAGTAGCCGATGAAAAAAATCTTAGCCATTATGAATTAGAAAGAAGCGCTGATGGACAGAATTTTAATCTATTTGCCAACATCTCCGCCACCGGAAGTAACAGCTATAGTTACACGGATAACAACCAGGCATTATCGCCGACACTTTATTACCGGTTAAAAAGTGTGGACATTGATGGCAACTTTACTTACAGCCCGGTTGTAAAAATAAATTCAGCCACCCTCTCATTGCAGGTAAAAATCAATCCAAATCCTGTTTTAAATTCCTTGAAATTGAAAATTGCGTCGGTGACGAATGATAACGCCAGGTTGCAAATCACCGATGTTAACGGCCGAAAATTAATTACAAGGGAAGTGGCGCTGGCGCCAGGCATCAATTCTTTTGAGATCAATAATACAACTCAACTTGCCCCAGGGATTTATTTTCTTTCCGTCAACAGTCAAAGCCAAAGTCAAAATATAAAATTTATAAAAAACTATTGATTTTAAAAACTTTAGAAGAGAGTAACAATATGACAACCGCAAAAAATAATATCTCTGCCAGCGCCAAAACTTTAAAAGGCTTGCAATCAGAAGTCGCAAGTATTAACCGCATCGCGCTATCCGTCGATTGTGTCATTTTTGGTTTTGATGAAAACAAACTTAAAGTATTGCTGATACGGTCCGATCTGAAGAAATACCACGATACGTTTTCATTGCTTGGCGACCTCGTAAAACCTGAAGAAGACCTCGACGCAAGTGCCTACCGCATATTAAAACAACGTACAGGCTTAAACGATCTTTACCTGGAACAGGTTCACACTTTTGGCGAAGTAGGCCGCCACCCTGCCGGAAGGGTTGTTACGGTTGCATATTGTTCACTGATAAACGTGCAGCACCACCGGTTGAAATCGTTAGACAATGGGCTTCACTGGCATGAGATCGACAGTTTAAAAGAGCTGTTATTCGATCATAAAAAAATCTTTGACCATTGTTATTTATGGCTGCAAAAAAGAGTGCAGGAGCATCCATTGGGCTTTAGCTTACTTCCAAATAAATTTTCGCTTCGCGAATTGCAAAACGTATATGAAGCAATCCTGGATACAAAACTGGACAGGAGAAATTTCAGGAAGAAATTTTTCTCAATGGATTTTTTGGTTGATATAGGTGAAGAAGAACAAAACGTACCCCACCGCCCTGGTAAATTATATAAATTCGATTACGAAAAATATGAGATGAAAAAGAAAAAATGGCAGGGAATTGATTTCTAGCGGTATGTTAACTGTGAGTTGACGTGTATCCCACAAAGTCACAAAACACACAAAGCAATTTTATTAGTCCGCTTAGTGGCCCTGTCTGGTCAACAGGCAGGGTTTTGTGGGAGAATCTATTACGCTATAAGACACTTAACTTAACAATAGTAAGCCACGAGCAGTAAACAAAGTAAACAAGGAAATAACCGAATTTTCCATTTGAACATTTCACCCTCTGACTAAAACAGGAATCGGGATTATTTCTTCGTTTGCTATAGCCCTATAATTCTCTCCACAAATTTCTTTTCCCGGGCTTATTTTTCTCCCCGTATCAGAATTTGACCATCCTACCTCCCAATTTCAAATCCAAAATTTATTTAGCAGAGGATCAAATTTTATTATCTTGTGCCTGCCCTGAAATACAATAACGACGTTTATGAAAAAAAAGCTGATACTGCTTGGTAGCTTTTCTCTAATATGCTTTCTGTCTTTTGCACAATCATTTAATAAAGAAGTAAATGATGCTTACACTATTACAAGAATGGTGGAGAAATTTCATGTACAACCGCGCCCCTTCAATAACGAATTTTCTGAAAACGTTTTCGTACAATTATTGAAACAACTTGACGAAAACAAAATATTTTTTACAAAAGACGATATTAATACGCTCACTAAATTTGAATTTAGAATTACCGATGAAATAAAAAACAGGAAATCCGATTTTCTCCTGGCGCTAACCAGTATTTGTCGAAAGCGTTTAACCATGGCAGATACTATGATCAATAATATTTGTAACAAGGCTTTCAATTTTTCTTTACCCGAAAAAATAACCGTTGAGGAGGATTCCTCCTACCCTTCCGACGAAAAACAATTGCGTATTAAACTTTATAAAGCGCTAAAGGCGTCCACGTTGGCCTCCATCATGGACGATGATAAATTATTGACGCTGTCTTCACCGCAACAGAAAAAATATGTTGACAGCATTGAACCATCCACCAGGCGCAAGGTTCAGGGGTCATTCAAACATTCTATTGATATCATTTTTGAAAGCACCGGCGGTATTGATGAAGCCATTGGCACACAATATTGCAAAGCGATTGCTGTTTGTTATGACCCTCACACAGAATATTTTCCTCTTACTGACAAAGAAAATTTTGAAAGCGAATTGGGACAACAATCGATGGCCTTTGGTTTTCAATTTAAAGAAGAAACTGATGGTACCGTAGTAATCGAAAATATTGCGCCCGGAAGCGCTGCATTTAAAAGTGGTCAAATAAATAAAGGCGATAAAATAAAATCTATTCAATGGGGAGATCAGAGCCCGATAGATGTCAGCAGTGGTGGCCTGAAGCAACTTTACGATGTAATAGAAATGAGCAATCACGATAAAGCCACCTTTAAAATACAAAAGCCGGATGGGTCTGACCGAGTTGTCGTTTTGTACAAAGAAAAAACAGGCGAGGATGAAAATAAAGTGAAAAGTTTTTTGCTGAAAGGAAGTAAAACAATTGGTTTTATATCGCTACCGGCATTTTACCAGGACTGGGAAAATGATAATAACGGCGTGAACGGTTGTGCCAACGATGTAGCAAAAGAGATATTAAAATTAAAAAGAGAAAATATCCAGGGGTTAATATTAGACTTGCGTTACAACGGAGGCGGCTCCATGCAGGAAGCGGTAGAAATGGCCGGCATCTTCATCGACGCAGGCCCGGTGGCGCAATATAAAAACCGTGATTCCAAAATTGTTACGCTAAAGGATATAAATCGCGGAAGCATGTGGGATGGGCCGTTAATGCTGATGGTGAATGGCTATAGTGCTTCAGCATCAGAAATGGTAGCCGGCACTTTACAGGATTACAATCGCGCCATAATTGTAGGTTCGGCCACTTATGGAAAAGCAACCGCACAGGTAGTTTTGCCCATGGATACCACGATCAATTTAGATACAGATATTGACCAGGTAAAAGCAGATAGTTATATAAAATTGACCATGTCGGAATTGTATCGCGTCAATGGAACAACAGCACAGGGAAAAGGCGTGCAGCCGGATATTGTGCTGCCTGATATCCTGAACGCCTCAACACAACGCGAAGCAGATGAACCACACATGCTTATTTGTTCGCCAATAGCAAGTAGCAAATATTTTAGACCCGGGCCGTCGATTGCCATGGATAATTTAAAAGCGCTTGCCAAATCAGAAGTAGACGGGTCAATATTTTTCACCGAATTAAAAAACTATATTGCTGATGCTAAAGCAGGAAATGCAAGCCGGGATATTAGCTTACAATTATCAGATGCCATCCGGGAAGCTATGAAAGGAATTAATCAATCGTTGGATACAAGCCTGGCTGCAAAAGAAAAACCTGCCTATTCTGTGCAAACTAATTCCTATGAACAACAACAAATACTCGTTGATGATCATTTAAAAGAAACCGATGAGCAATGGGAGGATTTTTTGAACAGGGACCCGTATTTAAAAGTTGCTTATGATCTCATTGTTCTGATGAAATAATCTTTAATTTTTATAAATCAATTACCAAAACTAAAACCAATGAACAAGTTATTATCGCTCATTTTTGTTGTGCTACTCTCACAGTTCGGCGCAAACTGCACGGCTCAATCATCCGACGACCCGGTAGCATATATGGCCTCAATCAACAACGCCCAAACAGAAATGAATCAAAAATACATGGCGTACATGAGTGCTGCCGCCCATAGCCGCAAAGCCAGGAAAATAGAAAAACTCAGGAGCCAGGTGCTTCAAAGTATTGACAACAGCCGTTTTAAAACACTTGACATTCCGATTTATAAAGGTGACAATTCTTTAAGGCAAAGCAGTATTGATTACATCAAACTTTGCTATAATGTTTTTAATGACGACTACGCCAAAATAGTGAACATGGAAGATATAGCCGAGCAATCTTATGATGAAATGCAGGCCTACCTCTTGCTTCGTGAGAAAACCAACGATAAGGTAACCGAGGCAGTGGCAAAAATGAACGAGGCCAGCAAAGCGTTCGCTGCTAAATACAATATACAACTGATAGACCAGAAGAGTGAACTTGATGCTAAATTGGATGACGCGGGCAACGTAAATAGCTACGTAGACAGTGTTTATCTTATTTTCTTCAAATGTTACTGGCAGGATGGAGAAATTACAAAAGCGATGAATACGCAAAAGCTGACTGAAATAGAACAGGGGCGAACTTCCCTGATTCGTTTTGCGGATGAGGGCCTGGCTCAACTGAGCACCATGAAACCCTATGCCGGAGATATTTCCCTCGCAAACACCTGCAAAAAAGTTTTGGAGTTTTATAAAAAAATGGCTGAAGAGGACTTGCCAAAACAAACTGATTATTTTTTGAAAACTGAAAATTTTGATAAGATTAAAAAATCGTTTGACAGCAAATCAAAAAACGAACGTACTAAACAAGATGTGGATGAATTTAATAAATCTGTAGATGACCTGAATAAATCGGCCACTGCATTTAACACGGTTAATAAAAATATTAATGACACCAGGAACTATCTTTTAGACAACTGGAACGAATCAGAGAAAAATTTTATTGACAGTCACATGCCATATTATAAATAAAGTGGCGAGCGGGAAAAGTAACAGGACAGGCAGGTGAAATTTCGTATTTGCCGTGTTTCAGTAAACAAACAATATTGTGTCATTGCTGTTTGTTGATTTTAAAAGGTTTCAGGTTATAAGGCATTTGAAAAAATAAAATGAATGCCCTAATTCATTTTTTTTGACAGAAAAAAGCAATTAAATTAACAATGCGATCTTAAATAATATTACCACCCCTGTGTAAAATGTTTTGCGAATGCAGCGATACCATAACAAATATTGTCTTGAAGGTTAATAACGATTGTACATGAATATCCGAAAGGAGTTCCCGAAAGATTCACCTATTTAAAGTTGTTAACAGAAAAAAAATTTGAGAATTAAAAAATTTATATAAATTGTGTAAAAATTACACATTACCTTCGCTAAATCGAATTAAAAACATTTTAAAATTCAACGATTGTTCATGAGAAACTACATTTCTAAACAGGCAGGAATTCTGCTACTTTTTATTCTTGTTTCTGTTTGCGCGCACGCGCAAAACCGCACCATCACAGGCACCGTGATTTCGGAGGAAGGCAAGCCGCTTGCTAATGCGTCCATAATTGTTGTGGGCCAAACGACCGGCACACGAACCGCAGCCGATGGCACTTTTTCCATTAACGTACCTCCCGGGGCAAAACAACTTGAGATAAGTTATGTAGGCTCGGAAACGCAAAAAGTAGATATCACCTCCACGTCCAACGTGACTGTTGCACTCGTAAGTTCAGCTAAAGCGCTATCTGACGTTGTAATCATCGGCTATGGAACCGTAAAAAAGCAAGACCTGACCGGTTCGGTTGCCGCAATCGGTGAAAAAAATTTCCAGAAAGGGGCCGTTACTACGCCGGAGCAACTGATCGCAGGAAAAGTATCCGGTGTTTCAATTACTTCTAACGGAGGCGCACCGGGTTCGGGAAGCGTGATCAGGATACGGGGCGGTGCTTCGCTGACCGCAAGTAACAATCCGTTGATAGTAATAGATGGGGTGCCAATGTCAGATGGAGTAAATGGGAATGGTACACCAATAGCTGGGGCGGCTAATGGTTTGAATCTTATTAATCCAAATGATATTGCGACATTTACCATTTTGAAAGATGCCGCTGCTACTGCCATTTACGGATCACGCGCATCCAACGGGGTAATACTTATTACCACCAAACACGGAAAAAAAGGTACACCAACCGTGAATTTCAATACGCAATTTGGCGTTTCAACTTTACCAAAAGAATACCCGGTGCTATCTGCCACTCAGTTTAGGGATTATGTAAATGCAAACGGGAATGATGCACAAAAAGCCTTGCTGGGAAATGCAAATTCTAATTGGCAAAACGAAATTTATCAGACCGCGCTGACCACAGATAATAATTTGAGTTGGGGAGGAACTTTATCGAATATTCCGTGGCGCTTAAGTGGCGAGTATCTGAATCAGCAGGGTATTTTACAAACAGATAACCTAAAGCGATTTTCGGGCGGATTAAATATCAATCCATCTTTGTTCAAAAACACCTTAAAAGTAGAACTGAACTTACACGGAGCGATCACCAATACCCGATTTGCTAACCAGAGTGCCATACCCAACGCCATTTCTTTTGACCCTACTCAACCCGTTAAGGTAGACGGAAGTAAATTCGGTGGCTATTATGAATGGCTCGGTGCCAACGACAGCACGCTCAATAACAATTCCAACAGAAATCCGGTAGCGTTACTGCAACAAAAAATGGACAAGAGCGAAGTTCAAAGAAGCTTTGGAAATATAAAATTAGATTATGCCATTCCTTTTATATCCGGCCTTCACGCCAATCTTAATTTAGGATATGACGCCGCAAAAGGAACCGGAACTACAGTGGTGCCTGCCGATGCCGCACAATCCTACAATAATGGTATTGACAGCCTGAGGGGTTACAGCAATGCGTACACGCAGAGATATATTAATGAAACAGCTGAGTTTTACCTGGGTTACAATAAAACCATTCCATCTATAAAGAGCAATATCAACGCCGTCGCCGGCTATGGTTATTATGATAACTTAACCAAAAATTACAACTCTACACAACGAAGCGCAAGCGGCGCGATAAGAACTGATATTGCTAATAATCCTCCCTTGTATTACTACGCACCCACAGAATACACGCTAATTTCATATTATGGCCGCTTGATCTACACGCTGAACGACAAATATATTTTGGCAGCGTCAATAAGAACAGATGGCTCTTCAAGGTTTAGCCCCGACACCCGTTGGGGTACTTTCCCTTCGGTCGCGTTTACATGGAGAATGAAACAGGAAGATTTTCTTAAAAATTCATCGACCTTATCTCAATTGAATCTCCGGTTGAGCTATGGGCAAACCGGTAACCAGGAAGGAATTGGTTTATATGGCTATATTCCTACTTATTCCCTTAGCACACCGGGTTCATTGTATCCATTTGGAAACACCTACTATAATATGTACACACCTTCGGCTTACATAAGTAATTTAAAGTGGGAAAGTACCAGCACTTATGATGTCGGTTTTGACTATGGATTCTTAGACAACAGGATTAATGGAAGCATTGATTATTATTATAAGAAAACAAGTGATCTGCTTGCCAATGTTTCCATCCCGGCAGGCTCCAATTTCTCCAACAAAGAAACCACCAATATCGGCAGCATGACCGACCAGGGAATTGATTTTAATGTAAACCTTATCCCGGTAAAAAATAATGACTGGGATTGGGAAGTAGGTTTTAATGCTTCTTATAATAAATTTGAAGTAACCAATCTTACATTGGTGCCTGATCCGAATTTTATTGGCAATGCAACAGGAGGTATTTCGGGAGGTACCGGTAATACCGTACAGTTAGATGCGGTAGGAAGCGCACCCAATACGTTTTATTTATATCAACAAATTTATGATGCCAAAGGAAATCCCATTGAAGCGCTGTATGTTGATCAAAACAGAGACGGTATCATTAATCAAAATGACCTTCAAAAGAATAAATCTCCATATCCTGCCTGGATACTGGGATTCAGCAATTCATTAAATTATCAAAAATGGACGTTCGACTTTGTAATGCGGGCGAATATTGGAAATTATGTGTACAACAACACCGCCTCTAACCTTGCTGTAACGAGAAGTATTTTAACCCCGAATAGCTACCTGGGAAATGCGCCGTCTTCCGTTTTGCAAAGCAGTTTCGCCAACAACCAATATTTTTCTAATTATTATTTAGAAAATGCGTCGTTCCTGAAAATGGATAATATTGGCGTCGGCTACAATTTCGGTTCCATTTCGAAAAAACAGAAACTTGACCTAACCGCTTCGCTTCATTGCCAGAATGTTTTTGTAATTACAAAATATACCGGTGTTGATCCTGAAATTTATGGAGGAATAGATAATAATTTTTATCCGCGGCCCCGCACCTTCACTTTGGGATTAAATCTGAACTTCTAACATTCAAAAAATATTTTAAAAAAACGATATGAAAAATATTCTTTTAAACATAGCTGGTTTGACGCTGGTTGCATTTGTTTTAAACAGCTGCTCAAAGGACCTCGACCGTTCTCCGGCAAATACAGAAACGGTAAGCCAGGTTTACAGTACTCCGGAAGGCTATACGCAGGCCATGGCCAAAGTATACGGTTCATTTGCCCTCACGAGCAGTAATGGGCCAGCACAATCTGATGTACAAGGTGTGGATGCCGGAACTTCGGACTTTTTACGCCTTTTCTGGAATACCCAGGAATTGACAACAGACGAAGCCATTTGTGCCTGGAACGACCCTGGCGTGCCCGACTTTCATAATTTGAACTGGTCGTCCGGAAACCTGATTCTTTTGGGGTTATATACAAGAAGTATCTACCAGATAACAGTTTGTAACGATTTTATACGAAACTCTACAGATGCCGTTTTAGCATCAAAAGGCTTTAAAGATCAGGACTTGCAAAACATAAAATATTACCGTGAAGAAGCCAGGTTTCTGCGGGCATTTCAGTACTGGGTATTAATGGATGAATTTGCCAATCCACCTTTTATTTCCGACAGTCTTACTGTAGGCTCTATTCCAAAACAAATCAATCGAAAAGATCTTTTCAACTATGTGGAATCTGAATTGTTATCATGCAGTGCGGATATGGCTACGCCAAAAACGAATCAATACGGGCGGGCAGACCAGGCCGCAGCATGGGCAATGCTCGCACGCTTATACCTGAACGCCGAGGTATATACAGGCACGGCCCGTTATACAGATGCCATCACCTATTCAGAAAAAGTAATTAATTCAGGCTACTCATTAGACCCGAGCTACCAGGATTTATTTCTGGGAGACAACAATGTAAATAATCCTGAAGTGATTCTACCGATACAATATGATGGCACTAACACTCAAAATTACGGTGGCACTACCTTCATTATAAACGGCGAGATCAGTGCAGGAATGAATCCGGCTTTATTTGGCGTACCGAGTGGCGGATGGGGAGGCAATAGGGCCACTTCTGCTTTGGCCGCACTTTTCCCTTCCCTGGACACTACAATAGACAAACGCGGTATTTTCTACGGCACCAATACTAAAATCCTGGATGTAACCAATTTCGACCAGGGCGTACAGGTAGTGAAATTTAAAAATATTACCAGCACAGGAATTACTCCCGGCGGTGGCGGCACCTATTGCTCCACAGATTTTCCGCTTTTCAGATTGGGTGAGCAATATTTAATTTATGCAGAAGCTGTATTGCGCGGCGGTACAGGTGGCGATATGAATACTGCTCTGGGGTATATCAATTTACTGAGACAACGTGCTTACGGAAATACTTCGGGAAATATTACTGCGGCTGATCTTACGTTGCCCTTTATTATTAATGAAAGAGGACGGGAACTTTGGTGGGAATGCTTCAGGAGAACGGACCTGATCAGGTTTGGCGAATTTACTTCATCAACTTATTTGTGGCCATGGAAAGGAGGAATCTCAAACGGTACCGGCGTTGCCGACAAATACAACATTTTCCCGTTACCATTATCTGATGTGCAAGCCAATCCTTACCTGGTTCAAAACACCGGTTATTAATTTTAAAAAATGACAAATATCAAAATATGAAAAAAATCTTTTTAAACGTCCTTACAATGATGGTGACAGGTTCGTTGCTGCTTACGGCCTGTGAGAAGGATGAAACCAAAGTAATTTATGATGGAGGCACGGCCCCGGTACTATCTGCAAATCGCACGGACTCGATTCCATTGCCTGTTACGGATACCACCAGCGAGGCAGTTACATTTTCCTGGACTAATCCGGATTATAAGTTTAGCAATGGCATCAGTTCTTTAGATGTAACCTATTACCTCCAGGTAGATACCAGCGGCGCGAACTTTAACGGTGCAAATATGCAAACAGTTGCTATTAATTCTGATCTAAGTACAACTTTTACTGTATCCTCTTTAAATAAATTACTGGCAAACGGCCTTCTATTTTCAACCGGAGTTGCACATAAAATAGACGTAAGGATAAAATCGTTTTTGGGTACCGGTTCGGTTCCCCTTTATTCAAATACACTTAGTTTCCTGGTAACGCCTTTTGCCCCACCGCCAAAAATAGTACCTCCGTCAAACGGTCAGCTTTTCATCGTAGGTGATGCTACACCAGGAGGATGGCCCCCGTTATCAAACGATCAGTCAATCGAACAATTTGTGCAGGTAAGTCCTACTCTTTACAAAATAACTATACAACTAAACGGTGGTAAGGAATATAAATTTGTAGCCATACCGGGACAATGGACCGAGCAGTGGAGTGTTAAAGATGCGGATACTTTTCCTAATGGTGGCGACTTTGTGCTTAATGGAGCCAATTGTATAGCGCCCGCAGCAAGTGGTAAATATGACATCACCGTAAACTTTCAAACCGGAAAATTCAGCGTAACTCCTCATTAAAAGATTAATAACAAGTTATATGAAATATTATTCAAAAATTATTTTCGCGTTTATCACCTTCGTGGCAGTATTTAGCGCCTGTAAAAAAATACCGAATACGTTTTATCCAAACGCAACGCCGGTAACCTTAACCAGTTCCGCTACTACGGTGTCTCCTACTCCTGCTGATTCGGCTTCGGTTGTTCTCACATTGAACTGGAGCAATCCTAAATATGCTACCGATTCCGCTCATCAGAAATTTATTATCGAGATAGATTCTGCCGGAAGAAATTTTGCACTAAAAGATACGATACATGTAAATGGTCCTTTAAGTTATTCTTTTACCGGTAATGAACTAAACAATCTGTTAGCTAATTTCGGATTTGCCGCCGGAAAACCTTTCAATGTGGATATGAGGGTTACCTCTTCGTATGCAAATAATAATGAGCAGTATCAGTCAAACCTGATAACAGTCGCTATGACACCTTACCTGGTTCCGATCACACTCACGCCTTCTTCAACAAACCCTCTTGTCTTGAAGGTCACGAACGCAACAGATACAGCCATTTCTTTTAAATGGAACGCCAGTGGATATGGCAACAACCCTATCAATTATGCTTTGCAGATTGATACAGCAGGAGGCAATTTTACTCATCCGCAAGTGATCAAATACGGAACTGCGTTAAACGGAGCAATCTTACAGAATGATTTGAACACGTTGGCCATTAATGCAGGCGTTATCGGAGGAGCAACCAAAGATGTGGTATTCCGGATTGTAAGTTATATGAATGATACCTATACGAATCCATTGGTCTATTCGAATGTATCTACTATAAAAATCACTACGTATGTTCCTATTCCTGACAATCTTTATATTGTCGGTGATGCTACTCCGGGAGGTTGGACTAATCCAGTTCCGGTTCCTTCGCAACAATTTACTAAGAAGGATGCATTTTCCTTTACAATCAATATTGGTCTTACTGCCGGAAAAAGTTATTTGTTTTTACCTTTAAATGGAAACTGGGATCATAAATACGGAGGTACAAGCGCAACAGGCGGCACGTTGCTAAAAGATAATGACGTGCCCGGATCTAATACGCCCGCTCCCGCTACGTCCGGTGTTTACCAGATAGTGGTGAACTTCCAGACAAATACCTATACAGTAACAGCAGTACCGGTTCCAGCCAATCTATATATTGTTGGAGATGCAACAGGTGGTGGATGGAGCAATCCTGTTCCCGTACCCTCGCAGCAGTTTACAAAAATTGATGCAGTTTCTTTCGGTATTATCACAAACCTAAGTTCTACCGGCAGTTATGTGTTTCTGCCACTAAACGGTAATTGGGATCATAAATTCGGAGGAGCTACAGATGGTACGCAACCGGGCGGAGGTGTATTGCTGGCCGATGGTGCGGTGCCGGGATCCAATACGCCCGCGCCCTCGACGAGTGGCCTTTATAAGATCATTGTAAATTTTGCAACCAACTCATATACTGTTACACCATATAGCGGCACCCTTCCGTCAAACTTATACATCGTTGGTGATGCAACTCAGGGAGGGTGGACTAATCCGGTACCGGTACCGTCTCAACAATTTACACAGATCAGCAATGCAGAATTCAAATTAACGGTACCATTAACTACCGGCAAGTCATATTTATTCCTCCCATTAAATGGTAATTGGGATCATAAATATGGTGGCGCAACCGATGGAACCGCATCCGGAGGTACACCACTATTGGCAGATGGGAACGTTCCCGACTCTAATACACCGGCTCCTGCTGCTGACGGAACCTATACTATAGATGTCAATTTTATAACGAATAACTTTACAGTGGTGAAGCAATAACAATTTCGATTTTACTTTTAAAATAGCCTCGTCCGGAAAAGAGGTGGCTTTTTTATTCCATCGGGAATAAAAAAATAATAAAAATTGAGTCAATTTGTTTGTTTACTACAAAACATCACAGCAAATAAATATACACATAACACACCATCATTAGACGAGATTATTAGACCTTAAAAAATGAAATCTTATGATCGATGGCAGCGTGCCCTATCTTTTTTTTATTTAAATTTATAGGAATAATTATTGTGATAACTTCAGCATTAAAAATGAAATACTTTTTTCTGATTTTCTTTTTTGGATATTTTTCTTTGTCTTCCTGTGGTAAAAACTCAAATGACAATCCCGTACCTCCCACTCCGGTTGATTCAACTATTATTCCGGTTGACACTTCTTTTTTTGCAAAAGGAGCAGATGTGAGTTGGTTAACTCAAATGGAATCTGAGGGAATAAAATTTTATAATAAAAGCGGCACGCAGCAAGACCTTTTTCAGATATTAAAAGATGAAGGAATGAATTCGATACGCCTCCGGGTATGGGTAAATCCCCCCAATGGATGGTGTAATACCGAAGATCTGGTAGCAAAGGCATTGCGTGCAAAAGCGGCGGGAATGAAAATTTTAATTGACTTTCATTACAGCGATTCGTGGGCTGATCCGGGTAAACAAACAAAACCTGTAGCATGGCAAAATCAAACGATTACGCAATTAGATTCTTCGGTGAAGGCTTATACAACGGGTGTTTTAGACACCTTGAAATCAAATGGAATTTCACCTGATTGGGTCCAGGTAGGAAATGAAACCAACGATGGCATGCTTTGGCCGGAAGGTAAAGCCAGCACGAATATGGCCAATTTTGCTTCACTGGTCAATGCAGGATATGACGCAGTAAAGTCAATTTTCCCTACTTCAAAAGTGATCGTGCATATCTCAAACGGATATGATAATTCGCTTTTTCGCTGGATGTTTGACGGACTTAAAAATAACGGCGCCAAATGGGACGTGATAGGAATGTCTTTATATCCCACGGCTTCCAATTGGTCACAACTCAATGCGCAATGTCTTTCCAACATGACGGATATGATAAGTCGCTACGGTAAAGAAGTGATGATCTGTGAAGTAGGTATGAGTGTGAGTGATTCACTACAATGCAAAAATTTTATTTCAGATTTAATCCAGAAATCAAAATCTATTGCAAATAATAAAAGCACCGGAATATTTTATTGGGAGCCTGAGTGTTATAATGGATGGAATGGATATATGTTGGGCGCATTTAATAATGCAGGGCAACCAACCATTGCATTGGATGCGTTTAAATAAATAGCTTGCCAAAAAGTTTTTTGATTTGATGTCCGGGCAATGAACTAAATAAAAATTCGTATTATTTGTTCGTTCACGAACGGCTGAATGAAAATGTGAAACTGGGTTATTTATTTCTTTACTGCGTTTAACGATGAACGTCACATTCATTCATTTTATCCTTACCCTTTCTGATAAAAGCTCATCCGGGGATCACAATGTTTCTTTTTTATCTTTTTTGTTGTCGGGAGGTTGCTTATCGTGTGAGGTTGAAAAAAAACCTGAAAGTTTATTAAGTGTCCCAAAACTATAAACAGGCCACATTTTCAATACCTGCTCTCTTTTGCGCTCTTCCTGCAAAATGCGGTCGCGGGCAGTAAGCAATTCGAACTGCGTGATTAACCCGCGAAGTTTTCCTTTTACGTCCCCGTCAACAACCGGTAACACGCCCACATGATTTGCTGCCATTCTATCCGCTATCGCCCGAAGCGATTCCTCGGGATATGTAGTGATTACATTTTTGATCATAAAGTCATCCACCGGGCCGGAAATAGTTCCCTGCAAAGATTTTTCCAAAACATCCTGCCAGGAAACCACTCCCAAAATAATTCCTTCAGAAGTAACCACCGGAATCAGGCGCTGTCGCCGTAAGTGAGGCTGTGCCTGTATCATAGCTTCCACATCGGCCAGGCAAGTTCCGCCAGGAATAGTGAGCACGTTTGTGGACATAACATCTTCCGCAAACAGCACTTCCAAAGGCTCCACAGCATATTCGCGCAACAAATGAAACCCGCGCCGTGCAACTTTTTCAGTGAGAATTGAACGCTTTAATGTAAGCACACTTATAAGATGCGCAAGCGTAACTGTTATTAATAGTGGAAGAAATAAATCGGTCGTATGCGTTAGTTCAATCGGAAAAATAATAGACGTAAATGGAGACCGCATCACACCCGCCAATGCACCGGCCATTCCGAGCAAAGCCCACTCTGTGGGTATCTTCCCGGGAAAACCCATTCCTAATAATCCTCCCAGGGCCGCACCCATTATGAGTATAGGCGCCAGAATGCCTCCGCTCGTTCCGGACCCTAATGCAATCGCCCAGATAATTAACTTGACCACAAAAATACTTACCAACGCTGTGACTGCGAAGTTGCCTGCGAGTTCATCGGCAATGGTATCATAGCCGACTCCTAAAGCATGTGGTTCAATTATACCGCCGATTCCCACCAACATTCCTCCGATCACGGGCCACCACATCCAATGAACAGGCAACCTGCGAAAGGCATCTTCCGCGCCATACACTGCTTTGGTTAAAACCCAGGCCATACCGCCGCAAACAATCCCCAATATGACTGCATCCAACAATCCGGTACTCCCTAACGCTGCAATTTTACTAACAGGAAATAAAGGCTCACCCCGCATCCATCCTTCGTTTACGAACCAATGACGCATCGAATCCGCGACAATACTGGCAATAGCAGCCGGAATAAATGAACGCGGTTTCCATTCAAACAAAAGCAATTCTACACCAAGAATTACGGCAGCGATCGGAGTTCCGAATACAGCGCTCATACCCGCTACGGCGCCTGCTACGAGCAGGCTTCTTCTCTCAATAGCGGTGAGATTAAGAAATTGTGCCAATACCGAACCTACAGCGCCACCTGTTAAAATGATAGGGCCTTCAGCGCCAAAAGGGCCACCTGTGCCAATGCTGATTGCGCTGGCAATAGGTTTAAGAATGGTTAACCTTGGTTCCACTTTACTTCCGCCCACAAGTATGGTTTCCATCGCTTCAGGAATTCCGTGCCCGCGAATGCGCTCTGATCCGTGGCGTGCCATCAACCCCACAATTAAACCACCCGCCATCGGAATTAAAACTGCCCACCAACCGAGTGCATTATTTCTTGGAGAAGTAAGCGTGAGATCCAAACGTTGGTAATATAAAAAATTAGTGATGAGTGCAATCAGATCAAGAAGAATAAGCGCTATGAATGCACCAAAGATTCCGATTACTACTGAATGAGGAATCAGTTTCAGTACGGAACGCGGCATTGTAAAATCACTGAGTTTCCGGGCTACACCTGAGGAAGGCGTTAAATTTCCATTCCTTTTTTTTTGATTATTATTAGTGCTGTGCTGATCCATGCTTCAATCTTAGTCACCATTTTCTGAATAAAAATCCAACACAATTTAATATTTTTTTGGTGAAGTCCTGGCAAGAAAAATTTTTCACGTTGAAATTTAATTGTTTAATGATGAGCCAAAAAACAACACTTTCTGCCCTATATTTCTTTATCAATTCTCTTTTCAATCCTGGTATCGGGAATAAACCAAATTAAGGCCACCACGATATACGATCCCGTACTGATCCATGAGTTATAAAATGAAATCAAAACGCCAAGGATATAAATGACAATAGATATTTTTCCTTTAAAATCATTGCCGATAGACGTAGCTAATAAGGAATCTTTGGCATGGTGCCGTAGCAGTGTTTTAACCAACAACCAATAGGAAATAGCACACATCAACAAAACAATACCATACAAAGCAACCGGTGCGGCAACAAAATGATTTTCGCCCATCCAGGCCGTGGCAAAAGAAATTAATGAAATACAAAATAACAGCAACGTGTTGTACCATAGAATCTTTCCGTTTACATGACTCACGGCTTGAAATAAGTGATGGTGATTATTCCAGTAAATACCGATGTAAACAAAACTGAGAGCATAGCTGATCACTTTTGGTATCAGTGGCTTTAATGCCTCAAAAGAGCTGCCCTCGGGCGGACGCAATTCCAGAACCATAATGGTAATGAGAATGGCAAAAACGCCATCGCTGAACGCTTCTAATCTCCCTTTGCTCATAATTTTATTTTAAAATGGAAATTAAATCATTCTCGTCTTTTCAAGGAGAAAATAAGTTTTGTATAAATAAATTAATTTACTGTGAAAGGATGTTACTTTATTTACATCCTGCGCTAATCAATTTTCTTTACCAATTCCACCTCTGTTACCGGGCTAAAGAGGAAGAGTCTTCTGGAAGAAATATCCTGGCACAAAAAGCGCGTTCTTTGTCGTTCTCCTTTTTTATAAATACCACCGTTCTTAAATCTGAATAAACTCTCGTGTGGCAGTTCTTCTAAAAGAAAAACGCCGGGCTTATGGGGATCATATTTTTTTAAGATTCTCAGCAAAGGCGCTTCAGCACAAGAGCTGGCGCCGGGGTTCTTTAATGTCTTCAGCAATTCGTTCTCTATATCAGCAGGAAATATTTTCTTTGAAATAAAACGGGCCAGTATATTTCCGTATTCATTTTTCCACTGTGCGCCGTGAGCCTGTATGCGATTGCCATATTTTTCATAAGCCACCAGG
>Ga0164241_10002314_pt1 | contig 20952 bp, 16 predicted proteins | sample OricomyardsoilBY_FD_108780 | JGI IMG/M metagenome (GOLD analysis project Ga0164241, IMG submission 108780) | Backyard soil microbial communities from Emeryville, California, USA - Original compost - Back yard soil (BY) | ecosystem: Environmental > Terrestrial > Soil > Unclassified | place: USA... | reverse complement strand
TTCGTGCCGACGAAAAGCGTATCGTCGCGGCGCAGCAGGGACAGCACCGAAACGTCGGTCTCGCTGCGGAACCGCACCACGTTCAAGCGGGAAATTTTCGCGTCCGCGTCGAATAGCGTCAGTCCCTTGATCGAGCCGAGGAAGAAGCGGGAACCCGCAGTCAACACGGCCCGGGGGTTCATTTTCCACTCGAGCGAGGCGTAGCTGTTGCCGTAGGCCTCCCACCGGCCGCCCTGGAGGCGATAGAGATATCCATCGTATGCCACCGCCCACAGGGCGCTGTCGGAGCCCTTCATCAGCGACTGGATCCACACGTCGAGCAGGCCGTCAAGGTTGTCGAATTCGACCTCGCTGGCCTGAATGGCGGAAACCGAGCCGCCGGGGGTAACACGCCGGATACCCCCCTTCGTGCCCGCGTAGATGTAGCCGCCGTGCTCGACGAGCGAAGTGACGTGGGAGTGGTCGGTGAAGCTGTGCCACTGCCCCACATACGCCGGGGCGAGCGAGGGAGAGAAGGCGAGGGCCAAAGCCACAGGAAGGGCGCGGGCGGCAGGGAAGGAAAATCTCATGGCCGCAACAATCTACGAAGATGCGGGGCCGGGGAACCCCTCCAGGGCCTTTAGAAATCGGGGAGAAAACGTGACATGCTCATCAATCGATGTCGCGTTCCGGAGCTTGGGGGCATCCTTCGCGGTGCACACGCATCCGATGGAGCCGGGCAATACCGCGTCGGGCCTCTCATGGTTTCGTGCGCGGGTCGCTCCGGCGATGTTCACGCCCGCCTGCGTGAGATCGCTTCGGAATGCGCCGGGGTTCGCGATCCCGGTGAGCATCCACCAGGGACGGGCGCGATCGAATCCTTCGGGAAAGACGAGTTCCCGGCGAAAGGAGAAGTCCGCTTCCGGTGGCGCGGAAGGGCCGGTCAACACAAGATCCGCCTGCCTCAGGGCCGCCGTGGTCCGGTGGAACGGACCGGCCGGCAACAGGTCGAGCAGGCCGGGGCGTTCGCCCGGCCTCACGAGGACGATGCGCGTCGCGCCCGCGAGGCGAGCGTCCATCAGGCCGTCGTCCGCGACGAGCAGGTCGAAGTCTCCCGTAGCGTCGAGGCGCCGCCACAGGGCGGCGCGGTCGCGCGTGGCGAACACGCGCGCCTGTCCGTCTCGCGCGAGCATCACCGCCTCGTCGGACGTCTCCCGCCAGTCGGAGTCGGGACGGACTTCGATATCCTGCGCACCACGGAGGCGATAGACAAGGATCCCGACGCGGCGGCCCCGGGCGGCGAAGTGGCGCGCGAGCGCGCGCACCACCGAAGTCTTGCCCGCCCCGCCGGCGCGCAAACTGCCGACGACAAGGAGGGGCAGCGCCGGCGCGGGCCACGCGGCACGGAGTCCCACCCGACGATGAACCCAGGTTATCCCCGCATACGCCAGCGACAAAGGCGCCAGCAGGATTTTCCTCGGCATCGAGGGGCGATCGGGAGGAAAGAACATCGGTTGAAAGTATCAAAACGGGATCGTGGATTCATTCATACCTTTCCGTACCATGTCCCAGCCCGTCTCCGGTATCGAATCGCGTCATCAGGCCTTCCGCATTCTGCGCGAGCAGGAAACCACGGGCGCTTTCCTGAAAGATTTGTTCGTCGCGCATCTGGGCGTTTTTCCGGCCCAGGACGCCGACCTGATTCGTGCGATCTGTCTCGGAGTGATCCGGAACCGCCGCCTGCTCGACTTCAACCTTGACGCCCACGCCGCGCGCGGCATCAAGAACGCCAAGCTGCGCCTGCTGCTACGCATCGGCGCGTATCAAATCCTGTTCCTCTCGGGAGTGCCCGACTTCGCCTCGGTCAACACGGTGGTGGAGATCGCGAAGCAGGAGTTCGGAAAGACCGAGGCGGGCTTCGCGAACGCCCTGCTCAAGGCGGTGGCGAAGGCGGGGCGCCTCGCCCCGGAAGGCAACACCCTCAAGGCCCTCGCCGTGCGCTATTCTCACCCCGACTGGCTGGTGCAGCGGTGGCACCGCGCCCTGAAGCACCAGGTTCTGGAGGCGGCCCTGCGGCGCAACAACGAGGAGGCGCCGCTGTGGATCCGCGTGAACCCGCGCAAGGCGACCGAGGCGGAGGTAACTTCCCGGTTACGTGACGCGGGAGTTACCCTGGCGGAGGCCCGGGTCGGGGAGTCCGGTGAAAGCGCCCCCGAAGGATTCCTGCGCGTCCTCGAGGGCGCGGGTAGGGTGCTGCGCAGCGAACCCTTCCTTTCGGGCCAGGTCTCGTTTCAGGATCCGGTGTCGGCCTGGGTCGTGGCGCTGCTCGACTGGCGCCCTGCCCTTTCGATGCTGGACGCGTGCTCGGCGCCCGGAGGCAAGTCGGCGCTCGCGCTCGAGCGCGCGGCACGAGTTGAACAGCGCGCTGCGCGGACGGAATCCGTGGCCTCGGCGCGCATCGTGTGCGGCGACCTGTCGCCTTCGCGCCTTCGCCGCATGCGCGACACGCGCGAGCGCCTCGGCCACGCGGAGCTGATGCCGGTGGCGGCCGACGTGTCCGCCTCGCCCTTTCGCACGACCTTCGACCGCGTTCTGATCGACGCGCCCTGCAGCAATCTCGGCGTGCTGCGCCGTCGTCCCGAGGCCCGCTGGCATTGGACCCCGGAGAAAACGGCGGCGCTCGCCGGCCGTCAGAAGGCGCTGCTGGACGAGGCGGCGAAGCTTCTCAAGCCCGGCGGCAAACTGGTGTACGCCACCTGCAGCGCCGAGGCGGAAGAGACGATGGATGTGGTCACCGGATTTCTTAAGCAGCATCCGGAGTTCGCGTTGACGGATCCGGGAAGCACGATCCCTGCCGCCCTGCAGAAAAAAAACTGCTTGTGGCTCTATCCGGGCGAGACGGAATACGACGGGTTCTTCGCCGCGTGCCTGACGCGTTCGGCGTGAGCCGCCCTCCGGCCGCTACGATCGATATTCCTCCCGCTCTCCTCGCGCCTTATTTTCCAGTCCTCGCGTAGTTGAAGGTGACGCGCCCGCGCCACGCGTCTCGTGCCTCCGCAGAAAATCCGCCGGGATAAACCGGCGTGGAAGCGGCGACATCCACGTTCCAGCCGCGCGCGAAACGCCAGCGCCCGCCAAGCGAGGCGAGCGTTTCAAGTCGGTCCATGCCGCTCGCCTCCCTCTTCTGCTCCACCTTCAGGCGGGAGGAAGCCTGCAGTTTTTCCCCGTGGGCTTCGATCCCCAGGGATCCGCCGGCGCGCGTGGGGCCGTCGCCGTTCCACGCGCGCCAGGCCGCGACCTCGACCGCGGGGTTCGTCTCGACGCGGGAGGAGGCCTCGAGAAAACGGTATGAGGACACGCTGCCCGAGGCGGAGCGCGCACGGCGCATCGTCCCGGTAAGACTCAGGCTCAGATCTCCTTCTTCTCCAGACTCTTTTCCTCCCCGCGCATGCCACTCCGCGCCGGCACGGGTTCCTGTCCGCAGCGTGCCGCCCAGCGGGTCCCACGCCCGCCAGTTCTCGAGGCTCCAGCGGGTGCGCGGGCTCTTCCACCGGCCCGCCGCGCGGTACTCTCCCGCGCCCCACATGCTCCACAGGCCGCCCCCGGTGTTCTGCACGGCGGCCTCCACGGCGTCCTCCGAAACGGCGGCGTCCCACGCCGACACCCAGTCGGTGCCCCGCTGGCGGACGAGCAGCTCGGTCGAAAGCGATGCGCCGAAGCGGTGATGCCACTGCGTCGCCAGCGCCCACCCCCATGGCCTTTCCCGCGTGGGCGTTCGGGTTCGCGTTTTCAGGAAACCGCCCGAGAGCGTGACCTCTTTTTGCGGGGATATGATCTCGGCGGCCCAGGTTTGCTCCGCCGTCGAGTCGGCCGCTCCGCGCGTCACGCGGGTGTCGGTAAAAAGTCCGGTCACGGTCCACGGGAGCGCGAGGGTGATTCCGGTGGAAACGTGATGAAAATCCCAGGCAGGATTCCAGGCGGGTTCTTTTCCTGTCATGACCGGATTCCAGGCGCGCGTGGCCCAGGCCGTCCAGCCGGCTTGCCGGACGCCCACGGCCGCTCCTTGGGGCATCGGAGACGAGAGGCCATAGCCCGCCGCGCGCGGGCGCTTCGCTTGTTGCCATCCCCGCGGGAGCCTGCGTCGCGGCCACGCGCGCGGCCAGAGGGGAAGGGCCGGGTCGTCTAGGTCTCCCGCGCTCGCTCTCCAGCCTGCGCTTGCCGCACCGCTGTTCCACCCCGCGCTTCTCCACTCAAGCCGGCGTCGCGTCAGCGTGTCGTCGCGTACTTCGACCCGATCGCTCCAGCCTTCGGCCTCGGCCTGCTGCCTCAGGGTGCCTCTCGTCTCGCCGCCCGTGCCGCGCGTCAACGCGAAGGAAGCCCGGGTCTTCTCTTCCGTCGGCCTTTCCGGGGCCAGGGGAAACAGCATCGAGGCATCGGGGTCACACGGGTCCGCGAAGTCTTCCCATGATCCTTCGCTCCAGAAGTCCGCGTCCGTCGCGCCGGAGTCCGCGCACGGAGAGCCCGCCGCTATTTCCCACGCGTCATCCCCGGAGGTTTCCTCCGCCCGCGCGGCGCAGGCCGTGGCCAACAGGAGGGAACACACGATTCCAAGCCGCGGGGTGAGGGTTTGCATGGGGTGCGAAGCTAGCGCATCGAGCGCCTCGCGAGGGTTTCGCGGGTTGACGACGGTCACAGAACGGCCGCTCTTTTTGCATTTTTTTGGGATGCCTCCGTCAACCCCCTCGCGCGAAATTTTATTCCAGAACGTCCGGACCCTCGTCGTGAAAGTGGGTACGCGGGTGCTCTGCGATGACGAAGGGCTGGTCGAGGCGCGGCTCGAGCATCTCGCCGCGGGCATTTCTTCGCTGCACGACCGCGGTTACTCGGTGGTGCTGGTCACCTCGGGCGCGGTGGGCGTGGGCATGAGCGTGCTGGGCTATACACAGCGTCCCACGGTGCTGGCTGAAAAGCAGGGCTGTGCGGCCGTCGGCCAGATCCGCCTAATGGAGCTCTACGCCCGTCACTTCGGAAAGCGCGACAAGGCCGTGGCGCAAATCCTGCTGACCGGCGAGGACCTGCGCGATGAGACGCGCTTCAACAGCGTGCGCGCGACCGTGAGGGCCTTGCTCGAGCGCGGCGTGGTCCCCATCGTGAACGAGAACGACACCGTGGCCACCGAAGAAATCAAGGTCGGCGACAACGACAAACTCTCGGCCGACGTGGCGCAATTCCTCGAGGCCGACCTGCTGGTGATTCTCTCCGACGAGTCCGGCCTGTATGACAAGAATCCCAAGACGAACAAGGACGCGAAGCGCATCGCGGTGGTGGAGCGCATCACGCCGGAGATCCTCCGGCTGGCCGAGGCGACTCCGGGATCGAAGGTGAGCGTCGGCGGGATGAAAGCCAAGCTCACGGCGATCCGTCAGGCCGTCGAAGCGGGCACGCCCGCCGTTCTGGCGCGCGGGGACGGCGCGAATCTGGTCGACATCGTCTCGGGCAAGGATGCCGGAACCTTGTTCCTGCCGCGCACGCGCATTGACCGCAAGCGCCGGTGGCTGGCCTTCGTGACCAAGCCCAAGGGCCAGCTCTTTCTGGACGACGGGGCCGTGACGGCGCTGCGCGACAACGCGGAGGAGAAGCGCGGAAGCCTGCTGGCGGCGGGCATCCGCAAGGTCAAGGGGGCCTTCGTCGCGGGCGATTTCGTCGAAGTGTGCGACCTCAAGGGCGAAATCGTGGGCCGGGGCCGCTCGGCCTATGCTTCTAGTGAGATCGAAAAAATCCGGGGCCGCAAGAGTAGTGAGATTGCGGCCGTGCTCGGTCATCCCGGCCCCGGCCACGTGATCCACCGCGACAAGCTGGTGGTGTACTAGTTCCTCGGGACCTCGCCGCGCCCGCAGGCGCGGCTAGTGCCACAACGGCGTGAACGGGGTCTCGGCGTAGGTCTCCACCTCGCGGGGGAGCGTGAACCAGAAGGTCGCCCCGTTGCCCGGCACGCTGTCGACGCCGACCTCGCCCCCGTGCGCCTCGACGATGGCCTTCACGATCGACAGGCCGAGTCCCAAGCCGCGCTGGTCCGCATTGTCGGACTGCCAGTAGCGGTCGAACAGGCGGGAGATGTGCTCGGCCGCGATGCCGGGGCCCTCGTCGCGCACATAAAACCGGACGTGCTCGTCTTCGGCGTCGGCGCCGATCGTAACGGTCGCGCCGGCCGGGCAGAACTTGATCGCGTTGACGACCAGGTTGGAGAAGATGCGCAGGGCCCGCTCATAGTCTGCGTGGATCGGGGGAAGCTCCGGATCGACCTCCGACTCCAGAAGGATCTCGTGGGATTCGGCCAGGCCCATCATCACTTCCGTGGCATCGCGCAACAAGGAGGCCGTGTCGACGCGCTTGCGATGCAGCACGAATTTGCCGGCCTCGAACTGCGAGATGTTCAGCAGGTCGCCCACGATGGCATTCATGGAGTCGAGCACCTGACGCATGGTTTGCAGGGCGCGCGCCTCTTTCTCATCCAGGTCGGCGAACTCGAGCAGCGCGATGCCGATGGTGGCGGCGCTCAGCGGATTGCGCAGGTCGTGCGCCACGCGCGCCAGGAACTCTTCGCGGGCCATGGCGGCATAGCGCGCCTCCTCGGCCTTTTTCCTCAGCTCGCGCAAGGCCATTCCCAGCTTGATTTCGCGCATGGCGACCTGGGCCAGCTCGCGAAGGGTCTCGACCTCGCCCGGCTCCCAACTCCTCGGCTTGAATTCCACGGCGCAAAAGGCGCCGATGCAGTGCCCGTCGCTGTTGCGCATGGGAATGCCCGCGAAGGCGCGCACGCCATGGGCCTGCACGGAGGGAATGTGCCGGAACACGGGGTGGTCGAGCACGTCGTCCAGGATCAGGGCGTCATCCGTTGCGACCACGTAATGGCAGAAGGTCCGGCCGCGCATCTGGCGGTCGATGGAAAGGGGTTCGGGCACGCCGTAGGTGCTCTTGTAAAAATCACGATGCTGGTCGACCAGCGAGAGGAATACCACCGGGGATCCCAGGGTGCGCGCCGCGAGCCGCGTCAGGCGGTCGAACGCCGGATCCGGCGGCGTGTCGAGCAATTCGGTCTTGTGCACCGCCGCCAGTCGTTCCGGTGAATTCAGGATGTCTTCAAGCTCATCGATATGAATGATCGGCATATCTGAAGCATACCTGAATGTCGCGTGTATTGCAATCGTAAAATGGAATAGTGTGATGTAATAAATATCTCGCAACGACTATCGTTATTTTCACGTGACAAGGAACTTTTCCGGAACGGATCGGTCCCTTCGGCCGCGCTTCTTGTTGCGATGCGGTTAGGAGACCGTCTGGGAAAGCGCCGGGGAGGGTCGCGGTTTCCGTGATTTTGCCCGATTTTCGGGCGCATTTGCGAAATTACTTTTCATTCATGGAACTCTCGAAATACGCCCGCGCCCTCGGTGAAAACGCTTCGGACGCCGCGCGCGCACTGCGCGCCTCCAGCGAAAAATCGCGTAATGCCGCCCTGGCCGCGCTGTCCAAAATCATTCTCAAGGACGCCTTCGCGATCCTTTCGGCCAACGCCGAGGACGTCGAGGAAGCCAAGGCCAACGGCCTCTCTACGGCCATGATCGACCGGCTGATGCTGAACCCCCATCGCCTCAAGGGCATCGCCCAGGCGGTGGACGAGATCGCCGCCTTGCCCGATCCCCTGAACCGCCTGATCGAAACCAAAAAACGCAAGGACGGCCTGCGCATTTCCCGCTACTCGGTGCCCATCGGCACCGTGCTGTTCATCTACGAGTCGCGCCCCAACGTCACCATCGACGGCGCGGCCCTGTGCATCAAGAGCGGTAATGCCGTGATCCTGCGCGGCGGCAAAGAGACCGTGCGCAGCAATGCGGCCTTCGCCGCCTGCATCCGCAAGGCGCTCAAGGTCGCCAAGCTGCCCGAGGACTCGGCGCAGGTCGTTTCGACCTCCGACCGGTCCCTGCTCGATCTGCTGCTCAAGGACGACGCCCACATCGACCTGGTGATCCCCCGCGGCGGCGAAAGCCTGATCCGCGCGGTGGTCGAAAAGTCGAGCATTCCCGTGATCAAGCATTACAAGGGTGTCTGCCACACCTATGTGGACAAGACCGCGGACGTGAAAAAAGCCGCCGCGATTTTGCTGAACGCCAAGGTGCAGCGGCCCAGCGCCTGCAACGCGCTCGAAACGGTCCTCCTCGACAAGGCCCTGAAGCCCTCCGTGGGCGCGGCCCTGCTGGATGCCCTGGCGGAGCAGGGCGTCGGGCTCTACGGCGACGCGGCCTCGCGCAAGCTTTCGAAGGCGGTCAAGGCGGCGTCGCCCTCCGCTTATGACACCGAGTACCTCGAACTCAAGGCTTCGGTCAAGGTGGTGGACGGCGTGAAGGGCGCGGTGGATCATATCGCGAAGCACGGCACCAAGCACACCGATGCGGTGCTGGCGGAGTCGGAGAAGGTGCAGAAGGCGTTTGTGGCCGGAGTCGACAGCGCTTCGGTGATGGTCAATGCCTCGACGCGTTTTGCCGACGGCGGCGAGTACGGCCTGGGAGCCGAGGTCGGCATCAGCACCGACAAGCTGCATGCCCGCGGCCCGATGGGCGTCGAGAGCCTCACGACCTACAAGTGGATTGTGGAAGGAAAAGGCCATGTCCGCAAGTAATCCTTCCTGGCTCGATCAGGTCAAGTTCGACGACAAGGGCCTTGTCACCGCGGTGGCGATCGACGATCGCGACGGCGCGGTGCTGATGCTGGCGCATATGAATGCCGAAGCGTTGCGGAAGACTTTGGACACGGGCCGCATGACCTACTGGTCGCGGTCGCGGAAATCGTTGTGGGTCAAGGGCGAGACCTCGGGCAACACGCAGAAGCTCGTCTCGGCGCATCTCGACTGCGACGGCGACGCTCTCGTCTTCCGCGTCCTGGCCGAAGGCCTGGGCGCGGCCTGTCACGAGGGATACCGCAGTTGCTTCTTCCGCAAATTCGAAGCGGGGGAGTGGGAAAAGCAGGGGGCGCCCATCGCACCCCCAACCCCTCATTAGGGATTCCGAATAGTATTTGTTTGATGGAATACGGTATTTTCGCTGTATTCCTTGTGCTCCCACCGTATATTCGGGGAACCGGAATGCCGATCCCCGGATTCCGTGCATGGAGCGCGTATGCCTTCCCTTTTCGCCCTGAAATCTTCCCCGATTTTTCCGCGCCTCTCCCTGCGCTTTTCCCTACGCCTTTCCGTAGCGCTGCTGGTCGGAGGAATGCTGTCTCTCTCGCCGGCTCAGGCCGCCGTGGCCCAAAAGCCGCCCATGGGATGGAACAGTTATGATGCCTTCAATTTCTCGGTCACCGAGGCCGAGTTCAAGGCCAATGTCGATACCATCGCCAAAAAATATTTGCCCTATGGATGGGAATATGCCGTCGTCGACTGGTCGTGGTCGTTCCCGGGCATGGGTTCGCAAGGCACGCCGAATCAGGGTTGGACATCGACCGGAGGCGTGACGACCCACATCAAGATCGATGCGTACGGCCGGCCGCAGCCCGACTCCGTGCGTCATCCTTCGGCGGTGGGCGGCCTGGGGTTCAAGCCCCTCGCGGATTATGCGCACTCCAAGGGCCTGAAGTTCGGCATCCATCTCATGCGCGGCATTTATCGCGAGGCCTACTGGGCGAACACGCCGGTGCTGGGAACCTCGTACCACGCGCGCGATATCGCCGACACGACCAGCAAGTGCCCCTGGCTCGATCACACCTACGGGCTGAACATGAATCATCCCGGCGCGCAGGCCTACATGAATTCCCTGTTCAAGATGTTCGCCGACTGGGGAGTCGATTTCATCAAGATCGACGACATGGTGGATAACCGCGTGAACCCGCACGTTTATCACAACGCCGAACTGCAAGGCTACCGCAAGGCCATTGACAGCTCGGGCCGCGAGATGGTCTTCAGCTCGTCGCCGGGCTCGACGCCGCTGGCTTCCGCGAGCTTCATCCTGCCGATCCTGAACCAGTGGCGCATGGCCGACGACCTGTGGGACACCTGGAGCAGCGTGACGGCGATGCTCGATCTCGCCCGGCAGTGGTACCCCTACATCGGCGCCGGGCATTGGCCGGATGCCGACATGATCCCCATCGGACGGCTGTCGAAGCGCGGACCGAACGGAAGCACGCGCTTCTCCAACCTGGCGCGCGCGGAGCAGTACACCCTGATGTCGATGTGGGCCATGTGCCGCTCGCCGCTTTTGTGGGGGGGAAACCCTGCCGAAAACCGTCCCGCCGAGGATTCCCTGATGACGAACGCGACCGTGATCGCGATCAACCAGAACTCCTCGCGCAACCGTTACATCGGAACAAACACGAACCTCCCGGTGTGGGTCGCGGACTCCCCGCAGCCGCTGGTGAAGTACTTCGCTTTCTTCAACCGCACCTCGGCGACCTCCACGATGAGCATCGTGCTCGACAGCCTCAACGCCTACTCCGGCACGGTCGAGGATGTCTGGTCGGGCGCGTCGCTGGGATCCTTCAACGGCACGTTCTCGGCCTCCATCGCCTCGCACGCCTCGGGGCTCTACAAGATCACCATCGCCCAGCCGATCGCGATCCGTCGCGGGCCCGAGGCCGAGGCGCCCTCCCTGCCGGGCGGCTCGCCTTTCGGCCTCTACGAGATCCGGGGCCGCAAGGTGGAAGAGTCGAAGGACAACGCGGCGGGGGTTTATGTGAGGAAGACGGAAAAACGGTAACTCAGGCCTTTCTTTGGGGTTGTTAGTTGTTAGTTGTTGGTTGTTGGTGAACGCAAAGTAAACCGTGAAATTTTGTTTTTGCCAACAACCCAGTACTGACAACCCACAACGTCTCGTTCCTTGATTTCCTTATCCCTCATGTCCTCTCCTCTTTTCCTCCCCTCCCTCCTCCGGTTCTGGGAATCCGAAGGCTTCGACCCTTCGGGCAAGTCCTTTTTGCTGGGGATTTCGGGGGGCGCGGACTCGGTGGCGTTGCTGGAATTGTTCGTCCGCGAAGTGGCGCCGCGCTTCGGCCTGCGGAAGGACGCGATCGCGGCGGTCCATGTCAACCACCGTCTCCGCGCCGACTCCGACAGGGACCAGCTTCTGGTGGAAGAGCTCTGCCGCGACCGCGGCGTGCCGCTCCATGTCGAGACGCTGGATCCCGGCACGCGGCGGTCGGGCCAATCGGTGGAGATGTGGGGGCGCGAGCAGCGCTACGCCGCCTTCGCCCGCGCGTCCGCGCGTTTTTCACAAACGTCCGCGCGCGGGCATACCCTTCTCACCGCCCACCACCGCGACGACGCGGTGGAGACCTTTTACCTGCGGCTGTGGCGCGGCACCGGCCTGGCCGGCATGGCCGGCATTCCCTTCGTCCGCGCGGACGGGGTAACGCGCCCGTTACTTCCCGTCGACCGCGCGTCGCTGCGCGCCTGGTTGCGCGCGCTGGGAACTCCCTGGCGCGAGGACGGGTCGAACGCCGACACGCGCATCGCGCGCAACTGGGTGCGGCACAGGCTGTTGCCTCCCTTGCGCGCCGCCGACCCCGCGTTCGATGAAACCGTGTTCCGCCTCACGCGCGCGGTCGCCGGCACGCTCCCCGCCTGGGAGCGGTGGATGCGCGCCGAGCATCCCGTCGAGGTCGTGGTCGATCTCGGAGGCATCCCGGCCGCGTGGCTGCGCGCGGGCATGGAGTCCGAGGCGCTGAAATCGTGCCTGCCCGCGCTCGGCATCGCGGCCCCCGCGCCCGAATTGTTGACGGAACTTCGGCGTCAGGCGCTGGCGGGCGTGCAGGGGAATTCGAAGGGCTCGCCCCCCAAAATTCAGGTGCGTATTGATGAATCTTCGGTTTTAGTAGAAAAGCGTGGCATTTTGGTACGGTCGCAGTCGTTTTTCAGCCGTAAATAGGCCTCGAAACGGGATTCCCGTGGCCCAAGAAAGTATTTTAGAAGAAGACTATTTCGCTTCATTTTTTCCGCGCCGCGCGGCGCGCATTACCCCATCCGGAGCCGACTTCGCATGCCCGATCCTTTTGAGGACAAGAACAACAACCTTCTCGACGGCAAAAAGGTTTCGTTGAAGAAGAAACCGCGCGTCGAACCCAAGCCGGGCGAACCCGGAACGCCGGGCGGCGGCAAGTGGAAGGCGAAGAACCTGATCCTGCTGGTGGCCATGGTGGCGGCGTCGTTCTTGCTGGTGCAGATGCTCGACTCGCAAAACAAGGTCGAAGAAAAGAGCTACTCCGAGTTCCGCAAGCTCATCGCCGACACCGCCTATCCCATCACTTCGGTGGAGATCATGCGCGTGGGCGAGGGTTATGCGCTCACCGGCGAACGCCGCGCGACGCCCGCCGAGCAGGCCGCGCACCTGGAATTGAAGGGCGGCTCCGACACCCGCACGATGCACTTCAAGACCCTGCTGCCCGATGTCGAGGCCCCGGTCAACGAGGTGCTCAAACAGCTCGAGGCCCGCGGCATTCCGGTCGACTTCACGCGCGAGACGCGCTGGTTCACCTACGTCAGCACCTTCCTGCCCCTGATCCTGATCATCCTGTTCTTCTGGTTCATGAGCGCGCGCCAGAGCAACCAGATGGGCGGCCCCCGCGGCATTTTCGGCTTCGGCAAGGTCAAGCCCCGCGTGTCGGACGACAACAAGCCCAAGGTCACGTTCAAGGACGTGTCGGGCGCCGACGAGGCCAAGCAGGAATTGCAGGAGATCATCGAATTCCTGCGCGATCCCGCGAAGTTCAACCGCCTGGGCGGACGCATTCCCAAGGGCGTGCTGCTGCTGGGCCCGCCGGGAACGGGTAAAACGCTGCTCGCCAAGGCCGTGGCCGGCGAGGCCGACGTGCCGTTCTTCAGCATGTCCGGTTCCGACTTCGTCGAGATGTTCGTCGGCGTGGGCGCGTCGCGCGTGCGCGACCTGTTCGAACAGAGCAAGAAAAATGCGCCCTGTATCATCTTCATCGACGAGATCGACGCGGTCGGCCGCCAGCGCGGCGCGGGCCTCGGCGGCGGTCACGATGAGCGCGAGCAGACCCTGAACCAGCTGCTCGTCGAGATGGACGGCTTCTCCGCCAACGACGGCGTGATCCTGATCGCGGCGACAAACCGTCCCGACGTGCTCGACCCGGCGCTGCTTCGTCCCGGCCGTTTCGACCGCCAGGTCGTGGTCGACCTGCCCGACGCGAAGGGCCGCGAGGGCATCCTCAACGTGCATCTCAACAAGCGCAAGGTGCCTCTCGCCGCCGACATGGACGTCGCGCGCATCGCGAAGGGCACGCCGGGCCTTTCCGGCGCCGATCTCGAGAACCTCGTGAACGAGGCCTGCCTGCTGGCGGCGCGCTTCGGCAGCGACAAGGTGTCGATGATCGACTTCGAGGAGGCCAAGGACAAGGTGATGATCGGCACCGAGCGCGTGTCGCGCATCATCGGCGAGGAAGAGAAGCGCACGACGGCCTACCACGAGGCGGGCCACGCCATCGTGTCGCTCAACGTGAAGTACGCCGACCCCCTCCACAAGATCACCATCATCCCGCGCGGGCGCGCGCTGGGCATCACCTTCCAGCTTCCCGAGAAGGACAGCTACACGGTGGACTCGCGCTTCGTGCTCGACAAGATCGCGATCCTGATGGGCGGCCGCGGCGCGGAGCTCGTGATGTTCAAACAGATGAACACCGGAGCCTCGAACGACATCGAGCGGGCCACCGAGCTGGCGCGCAAATACGTGTGCGAATGGGGCATGTCCGAGCTGGGTCCGATCTCCTTCGGCAAGAAGCAGGAAGAGATTTTCCTGGGCCGGGAAATCGCCCAGCACCGCGACTACTCCGAGTCGACCGCTATCGAGATCGATCGCGTCGTGCGCGGACTGGTGCAGGAGCAGATGAAGCGCGTGATCGACCTGCTCACCGAGCATCGCCAGGAACTCATCAACCTCGCCGAGGCGGTACTCGAGCACGAGACGCTAGAGGCCGACGAAGTCGCGCTGGCGATCAAGGGCGAACTCAAGGGCAGCTCGCGCAAGAGCCGTTCGTTCGTCAAGACCCGCGCGGCCATGGAGGCATTGAAGGGACCTGACCAGGGCCTCGATCTTCCCTCGCAGCCGCTGCCTCCCGAGGCGGTGCTTCGCGAAGCGTCTCCGGAATCCGAGTCCGGAGAAAAAGCCTGAGGGCTTGGGGTTCTCCGGTCGCCTCGGTGCGTCCGCGCCCGTGGCGGGTGCGCGGCCGCGTGCTCGGCGGCCCCGAGGGCACAGGCACCCTGCCGGGCGGCCCGCTGGTGATGGGCATCCTGAATGTCACCCCGGATTCCTTTTTTGACGGCGGAAAGTATCCCTTCGACGCGGCCCTGGCGCGCGCCGAGGCCATGCTGGCCGAAGGCGCCGACCTGATCGACGTGGGCGGCGAAAGCACCCGTCCGGGCGCGCTCGCCGTCGACGCCGCCGAGGAGGCCGCGCGCGTGGTGCCCGTGATCGAGGCGCTGGTGAAGCGCTTCGATTGCGTCGTGTCGGTCGACACCATGAAAGCCTCCGTCGCGCGCGCGGCCCTCGATGCCGGCGCGGCGGTGATCAACGACGTGTCGGCGATGAGCTTCGACCCGATGATGCTCGAGGTGCCGGCCCCCTTCGGCGCCGGCGTCGTCCTGAACCACATGCAGGGCGAGCCCCGCACCATGCAGCAGAACCCGGTTTACTGCGACGTGGTGGGGGAGGTGCGGGATCATCTCGCCGCGCGCGCGCGCCTGCTGGCCGCGATGGGCGTGAGCAAGGACCACATCGCGGTCGATCCCGGCATCGGGTTCGGCAAGCGGCGCGAGGACAACTACGCCCTCATCGAGCACCTGGAAGACCTGGACGCGATTGGATGCCCGGTGTTGCTGGGGCACAGCCGAAAGTCGTTTATCGGGGCCACGCCGGGCCTGGAGCGCAGCGATCGCCTGCACCCCGGGGTCGCGGTCGCGGTGTACGCCGCGCTCAAGGGCGCTTCGATTTTGCGGGTGCACGATGTGGGCCCGGTGGTCGAAGCGTTGCGGATGATCGGCGCGGTGCGCGCCGGGGCGTGATCGCCTAGTCCGTCATCAACGGAAGTTCGACGATGAACACCGCGCCGCCCTCCGGCGCGTTCTCGGCCCGCATGGTTCCCCCGTGTCCTTCCACGATCCCGAGCGACACATACAGTCCCAGCCCCGTTCCTTCGCCCGCCGGCTTGGTGGTGAAGAAAGGCGTGAACAGACGGCGCAGCGCCTCGGGCGCGACGCCTTTGCCCGTGTCGCGGATGCGGATCACGGCCATGCGTTCCTGCCGGCTGACTTCGAGAAAGATCTCGCCCCGGGTCGGAATGGCCTGCGCGGCGTTCACGACGAGGTTCAAAAAGACCTGGGTCAGCGGGTTGGGATGGCCCTTGACGCGCGGCATGACTTCGGGGAAGACCTTGTGGATGCGCGCCTTGTTTTTGATCTCGTTCCAGCCGATCTTGAGCGCCGTCTCGAGGCATTCCTCGAGGTTGACCTCGACGGCTTCCTGGCGCTCCTGCCGCGAGAAGCGGCGCAGGCGCTGGGTGATTTCCGCGACGCGCAGTCCGCCTTCGAGCGTCTCCTGCGCGAGGCGGCCCAGGTCGTCGATCAGCACGCGGGTGCGCTTGTCGTTGAGCTCGTGCCAGCGGCGGATGTCTTCCCAGCGCCGGGGCAGTTCTTCGTCGGTGGCCGGCACGTTGATCGTGAGGTCGCGGCTGGCGTTGAACAGGGCCTGAAGCTTTTCGGCGTAGTCCTTCAGGGTCTCCATGTTCAGGTTGATGTAGGTGATCGGGTTGTTGATCTCGTGGGCGATGCCCGCCGAAAGCTGGCCCAGAAGCACCATCTTTTCACCGTGGGCCAGCTCGCGCTCGGCTTGCTCCTTCGCGCGGCGGATGCGCGACTCTTCGAGCGCGCGCCGCACGGCGGGGATGAGGCGGGCGGGGTTTCCCTTCAGCACGTAGTCGGTCGCGCCGCGGTGCAGGCACTCCACGGCGAGATGCTCGCCGATGCCGCCCGACAAGAAGATGAAGGGGGCCTGCTGCGGGGTCGATTGCGCGATCTTGAGCGCCTCGAGCCCGTCGAACCGGGGCAGGTTGTAGTCGCACAGGATCAGGTCGGGCGGACGCGTCTCGAGCGCATTGCGGAAATCCTCGCTCGTCTCGACGCGCTTGATCTCGCAAGGGAGCCCTGCCTCGGCCAGCTGGGCCTCGACATACTCGGCGTCGAGCGGGTCATCCTCGACATGCAGGAAGTAATAGGGCTTATCCATGGATTCCCAGGGTCCCGTTGGTTCCGCTCATGTCGATGGGGCCGCCGGGAGCGACGGGAGGCGTCTCGTTGAGGTTCGCCCAGAACTGGCCGATCTGGCGGACGGCCTCCATGAACTTGTCGAACACCACGGGCTTGACCACGTAGGCGTTGGCCCCCAGCTCATAGGCTTTCTTGAGGTCGGGCTGCTCCTTCGAGGAGGTCAGCACCACCACGGGAATGGTTTTCAGCAGGTCGCACTTTTTGATCGAGGCCAGCACCTCGAGGCCGTTCAGCTTGGGGAGCTTGAGGTCGAGAAGAATCAGGTCGGGGTTCCCCGCGTCGCGGTTCGCGTACTTCTCGCGGCGGAAGAGATAATCCAGCGCGGCTTCGCCGTCCTCGACCACGATCACTTCGTGGTTCAACTGCAGGGCCTCGAGCGTGAGCTCCACGTCCATGGGGCTGTCTTCGGCCAGAAGGATGCTCTTGAGTTTCATGCCGTTTCTCCTTCGGCCCGGAACGCCTTTTCCGCCGCGGACTTGGTGGTCGGTAATACAAAGTAAAAGCTCGCGCCGTGTCCGACACTCGAATCGGCCCAGATCCGGCCGCCGTGCCGCTCCAGAATGCGCCGGATCATGGCCAGCCCGATGCCCGTGCCCTCATAATCCTGGTTGGAATGGAGGCGCTGGAAGACGCCGAACAATTTGTCGGCGTAACGCATATCGAAGCCCGCCCCGTTGTCGACCACGGAGAAGACCTCCTCGTCGCTCCCGTTGGGGACGCAATGGACGGCGATGCGGGGGGCCGGATTCTTGCCGCTGTACTTCATGGCGTTGGAAAGCAGGTTGACCCAGACCAGGCGGAGCATGGCGGGATCTCCCTCGACATCGGGAAGGTGCCCGATGTCCCAGGTCACCTTCGGCCCGGTCCAGTGGCTGTCGAGCTCAGCCTTGACCTCGTCGACGATCTCCTGCATCGAAATGCGCCTCCACGAGAGCTCGACCTTGCTGGCGCGCGAGAAGGCGAGCAGGTCGTCGATGAGCGCGCCCATGCGGTCCACCGATTGCAGGATCACCCGCAGGTAGTGCTGGCTTTTTTCGTCCAGGGAGTCCCGGTTGCGCTGGGACAGCAGCTGGCCGAATCCCGAAATGTGCCGCAGCGGCGCCCGCAAGTCGTGCGACACCGAATAGGAGAAGGCCTCCAGCTCGTTGTTGGCGGCCTCCTGCCGCCGCGTCTTCTCGCGCAGCGACTGGTTGAGGTGCTTGATCTCTTCTTCCTGCCGCTTGATGTCGGAGATGTCGGTGTACACGGCGCACACGGCGTAGGGCCTGCCGCGCCAGTCCAGGAGAGGGAAGCGGGCGCACAGGTGGGTATGGATCGTTCCGTCGGGAGCGGTGAAGTTCTCGATGTATTCGACCGGCTCGCGCAGCTCGATCACGTCCCGGTCGCGCCGGTCGGTGTCCTGCGTCGCGGCCTCCGAAAAAAGATCCTGCGCGACCTTGCCGAGGATTTCTTCCTGGGACTTTCCGGCGATCTTGCAGAACCGCTTGTTCACCACGAGGTATCGGCCCTGGAGATCCTTCATGCAAATGATCGAGGTCGTGTTGTCGAGGATGGACTGCAACTGCTGCTGGTTGCGCCGGAGCTCCCTTTCCTTGGTTCGGCGCTCCACATCCAGACGGTTGAGATAGCCTCCCGTGACCATCAACAATCCCGAAAATCCCGTGACGGCCAGCACGGCGTAGAGGGCCTCGCCGAACGAGTCGGGATAAAGATGGTGCGTCTCGCCCATGGCCAGGACCCAGCCCAATACCAGCAGGAGCAGGATGCTGGTGGGCAACAGGCGGCGCATCACCTCGCTGCCCGGGCCCTCGCCCGAGACGACGCGCATCACGCCGAAGTTGGGATGCTGGAGAAGAAGGACGTGGCCGCCGGCCAGGCCGAACAGGGCCGATGTCCACGGGATTTTCAGGTATTCCAGCAGCCCGGTCGGGGTTCCCGAGAACTCGTAACCGTATCCCACGACCACGAGTCCGCACAAAAAGAACACCACGAACAGCGCGAGTTGGCGCAGGTATCCCACGAGGGGAATGCGGCTGGACCCGGCGACCAGCGCACAGGCGAGCAGGGCGATGATCCAGGCGGTGAGGCGATCCATCGTCCACGCCGTCCGGGCTCCGATCGTGAGCGAAGCGAACAGGAGGACCAGCACGACCGAGCCGAAAACGGCCTGCAGGAGGCGGGCGTTCTGCGGGACGCGCTGCATCGAGATGACCCCGATGCCGATGAAGAAGAAGCAGAGGAAGGCGGCCGGAGGCTGTCCGGGGATGCTTTGCGCGAAGGCCTGGAGTGCTCCCGGTGTTTGCCGTAACAGAAACAGCACGAATTCGAGCCCGCAGGCGGCGAGCAGGATCCAGCCGAATACTTTCGACGCCGCGCGAAACTTCAGGGCGAAGCGGGTGTCCGGTCCTCCCGAGCGGCGCTCGGGCGACGAGGTAAAAAGGCCTTTGAGGGTGAGCATTTGAGGGTAAAGGTAGGGAAAAATGGAATCGGGGGGCACGGGGCGGGGGTGTCCGCCTACACGTTTTGGCCGGGTTGAAGTATATTTACCCCCCTCGGACGTTTAGCTCAGCTGGTTAGAGTACATCGTTCACATCGATGGGGTCGTAGGTTCAATTCCTACAACGTCCACCAGTCCTGAAAACGGCGATCTCCCCGGGGATCGCCGTTTTTTTATGGTCCAATTCGCTGTTTTCGGGCAATTCAAGCCTTTTTGTCCCGCGTTTACACCCCGTTTATACGGCAAGCCTGTCTTTTTAGGCTGAATTTATACCCCGGCGGGTAGCTTCTGGGGCGTTCTGAAAAGGATGCCCCCCATGTTCGCCCTTTTATCCACCGACCTGATTCCCCTCCTCCTCCTGGCCCTGCTCGCGGGATCCTCCGTGTTGCTGGTCTATGCCTGTCGTCGCCTTGAAGGCGGCAGCACGGGGAGGCGCGCATGACCGCCCTCCACGCGACGTCCCTGATCCCCGTCCTCTACGGCCTGTGCGGCGCCCTCGCCGCGCTGCTGCTGGTCTATCTGCTGGCGGCCCTCTTCAACCCGGAGGACTTCGCATGATGTTCTCAGTCATTCCCTATGAATCCCTCGGGCTTCTCGCCCTCTTCCTTCTGGTCCTGGCGGTGACGGTGGTGCCCCTCGGCAATTACCTCGCCGGCGTGATGGAAGGCACATCCCGCATCGTGCGGGGGGCGATGCCCTTCGAGCGCCGGCTCTTGCGCCTGTGCGGAGCGGATCCCGACGCCGAGATGACGTGGAGCCGCTACGCGCTCGCCTTGCTGGCCTTCAGCGTGCTGGGCACGCTGGCGGTGTACGGGATCCAGCGGCTGCAGTTCTTCCTGCCCCTCAACCCCGCGGCGATGCCGGGGGTGCCCTCGGGCCTCGCGATGAACACGGCGATCAGCTTCGTGACCAACACGAACTGGCAGGCCTACTCCGGCGAGGCGACGATGAGCCACTTCACGCAGATGGCGGCGCTGGCCGTGCAGAACTTCTTCTCGGCGGCGTCGGCGATCGCCGTGGCCTTCGCCCTGATCCGCGGCCTGGCGCGGCGGAGCGCGGCGACGCTGGGAAACGTGTGGACCGACCTGTACCGTATCACGGTGTATGTGCTGTTGCCTCTCTCGCTGGTGTTCGCGCTCGTGCTGGTCAGCCAGGGCGTGATCCAGAACTTCTCCGCCCCGCGTGAAATCACGGGTCTCGAAGGAGTCCGCCAAATCCTGGCGATGGGACCGGTGGCCTCGCAGGAAGCCATCAAGATGCTCGGCACCAACGGGGGCGGCTTCTTCAACGCCAACTCGGCGCACCCGTTCGAGAATCCCACGCCCTTCATCAACTTCCTGCAGATGCTCTCGATCTTCCTGATACCGGCCGCCTTGTGCCATGCGTTCGGAAAGATCGCGGGCGATGTGCGGCAGGGATGGGCGGTGCTGGGGGCCATGACCGTGTTGTTCGTGGTGATGGTCGTGGCGATTTTCGCGCTGGAGGCGCGGTCCAATCCGCTCCTGGTCGCCCAGGGCCTCGATCCCTCGATGGGGAACATGGAGGGCAAGGAGGTCCGCTTCGGCATCGCCGGCTCGTCGCTCTTCGCGGCGGTCACGACCGCGGCCTCGTGCGGCGCGGTGAACGCCATGCACGCCTCGCTGATGCCGCTGGGAGGCCTGATTCCATTGGGCCTCATGCAGGTCGGTGAGGTCGCCTTCGGCGGCGTGGGCTCCGGGCTTTACGGCATGCTGGTCTTCGCGCTGCTCGCCGTTTTTCTGGCGGGCCTCATGATCGGCCGCACGCCGGAATACCTCGGCAAGAAAATCGGATCGTTCGAGATCCAGATGGCCTCCATCGTGATCCTGCTGCCGACCTTGCTGGTGCTGGGCGGTACGGCGGTCTCGGTGCTGTTGCCCGCGGGGCGGGCGGGGATACTCAATCCGGGCCCGCACGGGTTCTCGGAAATCCTGTACGCCTTCACTTCGGCGGCGAACAACAACGGCAGCGCCTTCGCGGGCCTGTCGGCCAACTCGCCCTATTACAACGCGATGCTGGCCGTGGCCATGTGGATCGGGCGCTTCGGCCCGATGGTCGCGGTGCTGGCCATCGCGGGGTCGCTCGCGGCCAAGAAGCGCGTGCCGGCGGGCGAGGGGACGTTCCCCATCTATGGCCC
>Ga0164241_10002313_pt1 | contig 20960 bp, 11 predicted proteins | sample OricomyardsoilBY_FD_108780 | JGI IMG/M metagenome (GOLD analysis project Ga0164241, IMG submission 108780) | Backyard soil microbial communities from Emeryville, California, USA - Original compost - Back yard soil (BY) | ecosystem: Environmental > Terrestrial > Soil > Unclassified | place: USA... | reverse complement strand
GAGGTCCGCTGCGATCTTTGCCGCGTACGGCCGCAATTCCCATCCGTGGCATGCCCCCCCGACCACGCCGCGGTAGGTGATGTCGACCCATTCAACGCTTGTCGAACCAGCGCCCGCAGACTCCAAAGCTTGTTCGAGAGTAGTCAGATGCCCGTCGCTGGAGCTCTCGAAATCATCCCCATCAGAGAACCGCCAATGCACCAGGCCACCGGCTTCCAGGAGTGTGAGTTGCGGAACCAGCATCGCCCTGCGGTCAGGCGGCATCGCGATAGCGTTGATCGCCTCCGGGCCAACAGGCCAAGTGGGCACGCGAGCGGATTCAGCAGGTGATCCCGTCGGCCCGCGGCCAGCCATGAACTCGTCCCATGCCTTCTTCATGGCGGCAATGGGCTTATTCCACGCAGTGACCGATTCGATGTAGTCCATGACCTCTTCGCGTGTCGTTGCTCCCTTGGGGAAAGTCTCACTGCGCATGATGTCCTTGGCGACATCGCCGACGACGTCATCGCGTCCGACCTGCTGCTCGATCCAGCGGTGGAAGTCGCCGCGCGCAGCCTCGGCGGCGCGGCGCTCCTCTTCGGCCTTCGTGGCCAGAACGTTTGTCGAATTGATCGGACGCCGCTGCGGGAGTTTCCAGCGAGCCACAGCGCGATCCCACGTCCTCAATCCGTCGAAGTAGCGCCTTCCGTGGTCCCTGTGCTCACCGCTGTCGAAATGCGCTGCATCCACGAAGTTGTCGCATGCACGGCAGAAATACTGCTGTGGCTGATCTTCATGTTGGTCACCATGCACGTACCAGCGCTGTGGAGCCTCGCAGCCCTTCACGATGCGAAGGAACGAGGCCGGTGCATAGACAGACAGAGAACCGTGTCGCCGTCGAATGTGTGAGGCGAATTCCGCCCAATCCGGTTCGTCGAAGTTGAACAGGAATCCCTGCAGCTCTCCCCGCGTGTTCTCAATTACCTGAACCCTGGCGTCATCCAGGTCGTCGGTCGAAATCGGATCGAGCCCCACGAGGCCTGCGATCGCCGACGCGGCGATGCTGCGTCTCAGGTTCCACGAGGCATGAATGCTGGCTTCAGGGTACAGATCCTTGATCGCCTGGCGGACCATGGAAGCGAGCTCGACACCGTCGGACGATTCGACGAGTTCGCGACCGCGCAGGGTCAGCAGGTCGTTCTCGATGATGAGAAACAGTCCGTTGTCGTTGACGGTCGTCTCGAGCTTCTTGGCTGCCTGGTAGGCGGCCAGCGACTTGAAGCCAAATGCAGCTGCCACGCACTGTTGCGCATGACTGAGCTTGAGGGGAGTGTTGGACCCGGCGGACAGGTCACAGACGGCGCGTGCAACGCGCGAGATGTCGATCGACATGCGTTTCTCCAGCTGGTGCAGGACGTCGAGCGGTTACTCGTCCTGCAGCGTTGGAACGCATGGCGGACAAACGGAAGTGCTGTGTCTTGTATGAGCTGCTCGCTGCTCAGGCGGACGCCTTGACAGGAGTGTAGAGGTACCTGGATCGACAGGCAAGACGCCGTCCCTGCATGCTTGCCGGCAGGTTCGCAGCTGCCGCTGGCTCGGAAGGGGCGCGGCGCTGAAGCAAGACAGGGCAGGGCGCACCAAGCCCTTGTCGGTCGGGTCCTTGTTCGAGCCGCACGCAGACGTGCCGCCAGCGAATGCGCGCTCGGTCCAGAAGGCCTCGCGAGGTCACGTCTCGACGAAGTAGCTCCCGGTGCTCCGATAGATCTTGGTCTTGGCCTTCCAAACAGGCGGGCAGGGCCTAGCCTCGCGACGCCCGCTTGCGTGCCGGCGGGGCTGTCGAGAAGTCGACCTGTTCGACGACCATGCCGCTGCTCACCTGCAACGCTCGGCACAGCTTCAGCACTACCCCTAGCGTAGGCATGCTGTGTCCGCGCTCAATCCGGCCGAGATAGGAGCGTTCCACACCCGAGGCGAGTGCCAGCCCCTCCTGGGATACCTGCGCCTGGAGCCTCGCCTGCCGAATCTCGTTCCCGAAAGCCAATGCAATTGCTGGGTCGAACGAAGTCGAACCGGCAGGTCGTCCAGGGGACTTGTTTGGTGGGTGGCGGGATGGCGTGCGAGGGGGCATCCTCGCAAGCGTCTCCGAACCGTCCCTTTAAATCCACGTTATATAAACACATAGAATCGATTGAATACTGCGAAGCTGCCTACCGTGACCACATTTCCGTTGCTCGGCCCTTGGACTTCAGGACCTCGGCCTTGGCATCAACAGCGGCCCAAGGTGGCGAAGCCCAGCGATACGGTTGAGATCCAGCCGGCGAAGCCTGCTTAGATCGGAATGCGCCTCCTCAACTGCACGACCAGGAAGGTCATGCAGACGTTCCGGCCGTCTTCGCAGCGATATCGCGCGCGTGTGCCGTAGGGCTGATTGCCAACAACAGGCAGGTCCTCAGGATCGGCACATAGCGCCAGGTCAGGGGCTGGCTTCTTCGTGATCGTTTCAATGCTCGCCAGGATTCCTTGGATGCTGGGCTCATGCGAATAGATCACGTTAAAAAAGTGCTCGCAGCCCGAGTAAAAGCTGACCTTCTCCGCATGGGAGGCAATTCCAGCGCTTCGCGATGTCGAGTACTTCATCGCCTCAATCACAGCCAGGTCGGTGCTGCCTCTGCCAATCACAATGTCTCGTTCACCCATATTTCGCTTCTTGGTCGAGCCACCGAGAGATTGGTCGGCGACCGTCCATCTCGGACCATGGGAGAACTTTGCCCTGAGGATCTCGCGAACGACGGTGTTCAAGTGGTCCTCGCTGCGGCGCAGGTCATCGAGTTCCAGTGCAGGTACGAGGCTCGCAAGACTCGCCAGGGAATCGCGAAGAACCTCGGTCAAATAGTCACCGATCGGTTCCTCCGTCTCGGGTCCGGAGAGCACTCTTGCCTGCGTCAGTGGCGGCGCCTGCAAGAGTTCCGCGATGGCGATCTTGAGACGCTGTTCTGGGCCCAATACTTCAGCGCCCGATAACAGCTTCAGTTGCCCTGAATGGGATTCAATCAGCAGTCGAGCGGCCTTCAAATGCTCATCCTCGGGATCAAAGCGTGCCTCGGCCACCCGGATCCGGACCAGTCCCTCCTTGCCATAGCCAAGTGTGTTCAGGACGACCGCCTCCAAGGCAATGGCGTCGGGAGTCTTCTGCACCTCCTCGATCGTCTGAAGTGTCCGCAGGGCTTCCCGGGGTCGGCCCACATAGAGTTCAAGCGCGGCTGTCGCCACCGTGTAGATGCCGGCATGGGTTCCGGTAAGGACCATCGAGGCAAGCGACTTGCGCGCATCGGAGAGGGTGGTCTCAGCGCCGTCGATGTTCTTGCTCTCTTGGTTGACACTGACCAGCCCCTCTGGAAGCAGTCTGTTCAGTCGCGCCACCAGGAGGTTGACTGCATAGGCGGGCTCGCTCGGCGTTCTGCGCTGAAGCTCACCGAAGGCCGCCACGGCCTTTGCCGGATCAATGTGGCCAGGCGCTTCGAGAAACACCAGGCCGCGATAGAAGATCAACGTGTCCTGAAGAGCCTGCCGCGGATCCTGTCTCGACATGCCGGTCATCGGCATTGGCATGGCCAGGATCTCATCGAATCGTTCCTGATGCCGCAGCAGACGAAGCTTGGCCCGAAGATGCTGAACGGCGAAATCTATGGGCCTGTTGCTGTAGTCGATGCCCTGTTCGAGCTTCATGAAGCGCTCGGCGGCCTCAAAATGCCCGGCGTCCATGAGCGCGTGAATGGTCGCCTGAAGTTCCCCGATCGTCGCAAGCGGTGCCGCTTCGTCAGGATTCAACTGATTGATGCGCCTCTCGACGAGGGGCTTCAATTCATCGGAGACCTCCTGAAATAGGTCGGCCAGGACCTTCGGTTCGTCCATCAGGACAAGCGCATTGAGGACCTCGGCTTGGTCAGTGTCGCTCATCGGGGCGAGCGCCAACGCGATCTCCTGCGCGATGGGCATGGAACGCCTGCGGCGAATGATGGGTATCGAGTCTCTGAACCCCGAAAACGCTGGCACCTTGCCCTTCTCGTCATGCGAGAGGGCCCCTGCACTGATCGTGCTACGCAGCGCGTCGACAAGAACGGCTCGGACTGACCCATGCGAGAAGGTGGAAATCGCCCGACATAGCAGGCGTATGTGGCTGCGCAGTGCGTCCGCCGCTGCCAGCCTTGCGGAGAATTTCGCATCGTCGTCAGCTTCGGCAATGTAGGTGCGCAAATCAATCGGAGTCTTCAGAAGTGCCATGCCTGCAGCGGACTTCAGCAAGACATCGACGAATCGGCGCGCAGCCGCCGCCGTCGGGAAGTGCAGGTCCAAACTTGCTTTCGCAGGTTGGATTGACGATTGGTAGACGGCAGCCGCCGGATCTGCAAGCACAGGCATGCAGGCTTCGGGGAGCCGAACCAGTACCGCCAGCAAGGCAGCGAAGCCAGCGCTGCCGACCCCTTCCCCGGCGTGCGCGAAAAGCTGGTTGACAAGCTGCACCTGCTGGTCTTGGGTCATGGAGTCCACAAGCTCGACGGCGAGAGATGAACAGGCTTCAAGAAACGGGCTGCGCGTGGCATCGGCGTCCAACTGGAGTTGCTGGAGCTGAACGAAAAGATGCGCGAACTCGCCGAGATCCAATAGGCGCTCATCTCGCAGTGCCGCCAGCACCTTGATGCATGCTCCAAAGGCATCTTGCTGAAGCTGCAACCGCTGCAGCGCGTTCTCGCGAGTCTCCGATGGGCTGCTTGGCCAAGTCGCCACAAGGTATGTCGCGAAGACGGCCCCATCACCCATCAGCAGCATGTCTGCGAGAAGCCTCGGCTGACGGTGCACAAGGTCAACGAGCAACTGCAGCACCCCGGGATGGCGCCCGCTCAAGTGCATGATTCGCTGCATTTCGTTGCGAGGGATCGGGCCAACGTCTCGCTGTGCCAGTCCCAGCAGCAGCAGTCGCAGGGTAGTGGCAGGGCCAAGTCTGTACTCTGTCCCCTCTCTTGAATGGTGAAGTCTTTGCCAGAGATGAAGCTCGAGCAGTGATGCCGAGGCGATCCAAGGCTCGGAAGGCTCTGGGGAGCCTGCGTGACCTGAAGCCGCCAGCCTTGCAGCCCGTTCATCGGCCCCAGTCAGGTTTTCCCAGCGCACCAGGCCGGCTCCTTCGGAGGCCTGCAGTACGGCGGCAATAAACCGTTCGGCATCGGCACTTTGCCAATCAGCCTCGATCGCGATTTCAGGCGTGCCGAGCAGAGTCCATTTCGCAATCCATTGATCGAAATCGACGTCCCTGCCGTGATCCCACAGCCGGGCTGCGACCCAGGCCGGAGATCGCACATTCAGGACGACCGGCTGTTCCTGATTCAGGCGGTCGATCTCCTTTTGGCTGCATTCGTCCAGGGCCTCGCCCACGACAACGTATTCCGTTTGCCAGAGCCAGGCGACCAGGGCCTGATATACCTCTCCAAAGCTCGTTTCATGGTGCTTGACGAACTCTCGCATGGCCCAGGGCGTCAGCACACGTCCAGCGATCACTTCGAACCACCCGCATTGCAACGCTTCGTTCAGTGGGGGCAGGCCGCTGCAACGTTGCCTTTGATTTTCATATTCGGCCGCGAACCGATGGGGAGCGGCATGGGGGCGGATTTCGGTTCGCTGCAGCAATCGAAGTGCGGCGAGATCATCAAGTTCTTCCTCACCAATTCGAGTGGGATGAAATGACCCCGAGGATTCAAGGCACCTGCTGAGCTCCTGACGTAGTTGGCTTCGGGCGTGGGCGTCCGAATGCCCCAGGCTCCTGAATATGGTCATGTCTGTCCTCCCCGGCGCTTCTCGTTTAACCCAACTGCGCAGTGGCGTCGCGTCGTGTTTGCAGGTTTGGCTGGCAAGATACACCGATTCCTTCGAACGCAGCGGACAGTGGCAGAACCCGCGCCTCTTCGGCGGTTCGACTGCTCGATGTCAAGTTGCCGCGGGCTTGTAGGAGAGGGCGCTTGGCGGGATCGATGACGACCACGGACCATCCGGCGGATGCAATTCGCCCGAGAACTGGGAATGGCGCAAGCCCTTCGGCCAATCTCTGAGGCGGCAGCAATTCGGCGAGAGGCTTGGTCAGGTGGGATCCAAGACAAGGGTGAACAGGAAGGCTGCACCGGGCCCGTCATTTGCATTGGCCGAGAGACGTCCGCCGTATGCTTCCACGATCAATTGGACGACGGGGTACGACCACGCAGGATGGCCCCCGCCGATTGGCTCTTGGGGCCTTTGAACAGGGGCAAGCCTAGCAATGCGTGATTCTGGTGGGGCGATTTTTCAACGACCAGACTTGATCAGTCCTCCATCAAGTTGAGCCCCGGATGATCGCGACGCCCATCGCGAAAATACCCCACCACCGACGCGACGGATGTATGTCCCGTCATCGCCATCGTCTCCCCTAATGGCACCCCTTGTCGCCCGGCCTCGGTCACAAACCCTGACCGCAGGGAGTGCGCAGAAAACGCCCCCTCGATTCCCGCCAGTGCACACCGCTTCTTGACGATGTCCCGCACTGCTGCTGCTGACAGCGGCTCGCCGATGACGTCCCCGCGCCGCACGCGCCTGAAGATCGGCCCCACCACGATCTTCGACGCGGCCAACCACGCGGTGAGGGCGTGCGCAGCCTTGCCGATGATCGGTTTCTCATTCTCCGGTCGGTCGGCGCCAAACTGATTCGTCTTGGAATGCTGCAGTGTGAACACAAAGCCGTCGCCTTGGCGCTGCGTGTTCTCCATCGAAGCTGCCGTGACCTCCGATCGCCGGCGCCCCCCGCTGGAAAACGCGAACAGCAGCAGCGCCCGATCCCTGAGGCCGGTCAACGATGAGTCGCAGGTTTCGAGCAGCGCTTCCAGCGGCTCACGGGTTAGCGCAGGTTTCTTGACGGGGAGGGCGCCTCGCTTGGCGTAGCCGCGACGCGTCTTGGACAACAGTTCGCGCACACGCGGCTGCCCACAAGGATTGGTCACGTCTTCGACCTGGTGCACCTTGGACAGCACCGCGACGCGGTGGATCAAGGTATTCAGGGCCGGTGCGCCCAGTTTTCCCTTGTAGCCCTCAGTGACCAGGGCCTGGTCCAGCGAGGGCGGCATTTCAGTGACAGGCCGGCCGTCGGCATCGAGTCGCTCGGCGTGATCCACGATGAACTGGATCACGGCCGCCTCGGGGACGGGCAGGGCGATCGGCTGCCGATAACGCAGCGCGAACCAGGCCGCCCAGTAGCGCAATGCCGAGCGATAGCTGCGCAGCGTGTTTTCGCTCTCGCCTTGGCGCAGCAGGGCGGCTTCGGCCGATTGCGCCATGCCGCCCAGGCGCTCCGGGTCGAGCCGGGGGAAATCGCCGATAGCCAACGGCAAAGCCAGGTGGGGAAGGGCCGATTCAAGCATTTTCATTATGTAAACCGTATGATATATAACGCTTGTATTGATCTATTGCCGATAAACATCGCTTATCGTGACTAATGTAGGCCTAGGGCAGGGCGCAAATCAAGGAGACGCAACATGGCACGCGGAATCACCGAAGACGAGGTCTGGAAGGCCTGCGATGCGCTGCTCCTCGAAGGTGCTCGACCGACGATCGAGCGCGTGCGCCAAAAGCTCGGCCGCGGCTCGCCGAACACGGTCAGCCCGATGCTGGAGACCTGGTTCAAGCACCTGGGTGCACGCATCAAGGACCCTGGCGCCTTCTCGGCGCCGGCGTCGATGCTAGACCCTGTGCACCAGGCAGCCCAGCAACTGTGGGAGGTGGCCCAAACTGAAGCGCGTCGCGACTTCGACGAACGACTCAAGGCCGGGCTCGCCGAGGCGGCCGCCAGTGTCGACGCCGAGAAGGACCGAGCCGCCCTCGCCGACGCGGCAGCGGCCGCTGCTGCGACCAAGGCCAACGTGCTGCAGGCCGAGCTGACCCAGTTGCGCGAGGCGCTGGAGGGAGAACGTGCCGCGCACGCCGCCACAGCTGCCCGCCTGGACGATGCCAGACTGCAAACCGGCGATCTCCAGGCTGACCTTGCCCAAGCTCGGCGAGCGGCCGAGGAGACACGAGCGCGCGCCGACCAAGCAATCATCGCGGCCGATGAACGCGCACAGGGTGCCGAGCGGCGCGCCGCCCTAGAGATTGAGCGCGAGCGCCTGCTGCGCGCGAAGGCCGAGAAATCATCAGAGTCCATCGCCAAGCGATTTGAAGAAGCGCTGAAGGCGCAAATCGCAGCGTCCGAACAACTTGCCGCCGTCGAAGGCCGGCTGGGCCAGCACAAGGTCGATGCCCATCAGCGCGAACAGGGCCTGCAAGCCCTTGTGGAGCAACGAGATGCCCGCGTCCAGGCGCTTGAAATCGGGCTTGCGGCTGCGCAACACGAATTAGCAGGACGCACCGCGCAGGAGGTGCTGATGTCACAGCTGGTGGCCAAGTTGGCGCAAACGCACCCGCCTGTCAAGGCGTCGCGCGGACCCAAGGCTCACGGCACAAGAGCGAAGACGTCTGCCGGTTGATGGGAGATGAACAACGAGCAAGCTGAATACCGGAACTTCAGGCAGTCAGTCCTGGACGAGCTTCAAAGCCAGAGGTCCGAGGGCTGGCAGGAAGACCGCCCTCGCTATCGTCGCCGCGATACGCCGCTCTCCCTGGGAAGGGCTGCCATCACCGACTTCAGAAATGAGATGGCCCGTCGTGCGGCATTGCCAACCCCGGACACTGTCGACGATGCGAAGTTCGTCCGTCGAGCTTTGCGCCTACCGTCAACGTTGCCCTTGGCCTTGGACACAAAGGCCACCATTCAGAAGTGGGCCTTCGTCTTTCTGCCGTTCGCAACGCGCGTTCGGCGAGCACGGCGCCTGCTGCGGGAGACAAGAACCTTTGAAGGGCGCAAACTGCTTTTCGGGTTGTATGTCGAAGGCACCCTGGCCTGGCATGGCTTGCACTACGACCGGTCCGTTGACTATGCGCTACGCTGGTTCGACCCGGTTCTGACGCGGGACGAGTTCAGACAGTGGGAACAATCAAGACTCGACCTCCTTCGCACCGCCAGGGCCCTCGGACTCAGGACCGTCGACGAGGTACGTGCTGCCTTCAAGAGTAGCGCCTTGCGGCAACGGAGCGATATGGTCTATGTGCTCGTCGCCGAAGGCGTGATCCAGAGCGTGTCCGAATTGCCTTGGGCCGAGACCGCGGCGGGAAGTGCCCCGTCGTACGGTCGGGCCGAGCCTGAAGAGCTTCTCTCGCTGCGTGGCACGGTCCGCGCGCTCCTGCGCCGACGCGTCGGACGCGAACAAGTGGCGGCCATCCTCCGTTTCCCGCTCAACCAGATGGCGCCGCCGGTTCTGGAAGGGAACATGGCTGCCATCGAGCGTGTTGGCATCACTGACATGGCGGTGGTGCTCGAACAGGTGGGGCCGCTGTTGTGGCACTCGCCGAAATCGACCTGGCTCTACCTGTTGGACGTTATCGGTGCGCGAACGCCAGCGCAGCTGGGTCAGTTTCGCCGGTTGCTCGACAGCCATCAGCAGCTATCCGTTGACCTAGCGCAAGAACTGGTCGCCAGCTATGGGACGCTGGACGAACTGGCCAAGTGCCAGAACGTGCTCGTCGCCCTGGACCCCGAGCGCGCCGATGTCCACAGCTTCGTCGCGCACGCCAGGCGTTTGATCGCGCCACCGCATTCCATGGATGCGAGCCAGTTGGCTCGGTGCGTGGCATACCTGAAGGGAGAAGCCGGGCTGCTACCGTTCCTCGATGTCTTGGGGGACCACGGCTATGTCGACGCAGCATCTCTGATCGAGTTCGAACGCTGCTTTCGGCAAATGATGCCGGCGGCGCTGCGCATGGCCTTGAACACGCTGGTCTTGGCAGGGAGCGACGAAGCCCTGGCGGAGCGGGTTGACTGGGTGCTGCAGGCTAGCAAAGGAGGGCACTTCCCGGCCCTCGACTACCTCGTCCAGACGCTAGGTCTGAGGGGCCTTGCGCCCTTGCGGCAGATCATGCCGCTGGCACCCCTGGGCGTTCCATTTCTGCGCGGCCTGGTCCAAGATCGCCGGTTCGACAGCGTGAAGGCACTTTCCAAGTGGTACTACGCTGCGCAAGGCGTGACCGGACTTCGCAGCGAACGACCTTTCGACGCGCTCGACAAGCTTCTGTTTGACGATGCCTTTGACCGCAACTACTTCGGACTTCTCGTTTCCAACCAGCAGGCGGTCCTAGCGATCCAACGCAACTGTGTCGCGCACGAGCTCGGTCCTTGGCCGGCGTTCGCGGCGCAAGCAGAAAAGGACACCTTCAGCGCGAAGAGTCGCCTGGTGGACGAGCGGGTGCGGTCCGAGCTCCTGCCCATCCTGATGCCGCTTCTGCAAAGCACGGGTGGGGTGATCCTGGAGAGCCTGTTCGACGACTACGTGCAGCGACAAGCATTCGATCTGGGATCCAAGCTCGAGCGACTGAATCCGCTCCTGACAGAGCTTCTCGCCGGACGCGGCCCATCGGACGGCACCCTGACGCCCATGGAGTTGGACGCCATCGCCGTCGTGTATCGAGCGCCGCCAGACTTCGTCCAGACACACTGGCATGAGGTTCGCGGTCGCGAGGCCGATATGCAGCAACTCGGCCTGCGGCCGAGCTACGCAATGTCCTGGCGCGTTAGCCGCCGGCGTCTTCGCCGGCCCCTCGATGATGCGGGGCTGAAAGCTCTGCTGAAAGCGGCGAGCTTCAGCCGCCGTTTCTCGCCGGACGTCTACCGCGACATGTTCACCGCCTGCCAAGAACTGAGCCCAAAGCAGTTGTGGCAGAACACAAACGGGGCCAGTGTTGAAACGCTATCCCAGCACCTGGGGAGCCTGCTTGCGCTCGCGCGCACGGACGACGCCGTCGGGCGGTGGATCATGGAGGGCTTCGATACCTTGTTCCGTATGGAACAGGACAGCCTGGATGCTTACCAGCGGATCGGGGAACTGGTCGACCTGTTCAACGTCGCGCTACCCGATGCCCTCGACGCTCTCGCGACCGCGGTCATCGAGAAGTTGCCCGAGGACGAAGCGACGCATTGGGCTACCCGTATGGCGCCGCCGATTCAAGAACTCACAGGCAGGACACTTCTGAAGGAAGCGGTGCGGCGCACGCGCGACAAGGTCCTGCCGGTGTACCTGGACTGGGCTAACCGGCAGTTCAGGCTGTACGACAAGGACGAGGATGCCGCCCGCGACGCGCAGACCCTGCATGCCGTCGTCTCAAAGCATCCGACTGCCTATTTTTCGCGGCAATCGGTCGGCCTTTGCACGTCCTCCAACGTCGCCATGTGGCGAGAAAGTCGCCTGCTGCATCTGCTGGTCTTCGATCCCCGCGGAAAGCGATTGGCGGGCATGGCATACCTCTACGTTCAGCGGATCCCTGAGCTCGACCGTGAGCGTCCAAGTCTTGTGATCCGGGCCATCAATCCAACCAAAGAGGCACTGGCGGGCCACGACACGCGGTCGGTGGTCGAGAACTTTTTAAACGTTGCTGTGCAGATCGCCCAAGACAGTGGATTGAGCTGCGTGGCATTCCCGGCACTGACCGGTTCGCACCTCATGTCCAACAGCAGCGATGTCGAGGCGGATCTCAAGAAGCGATATGTCGCGCGTGCTGGCCACCCAGGACGCCCCCTGCGCGAAGCTCCGCAACTCGTGCGTGCTGGCTTCTTCGCCTACGAACATGGCAGCGAGCCCGTGGACACCCTGTATGTTGTCTGGAGATCTGGAGAAGGGCGGGAAGCTGCGCCGGCGAGACAAGACGCTGAGTTGACCGTCCACTGAGCCGAACGCTTTGGGCTCTTCTCTCATCGATCGATAGAGGGACTCTGCCTTTTGACACATGCCTGCCCTGAGCCAACGACCGATGACTCAGACTGGTGACCTGTTCCGGTCGCTGCGTCCAGTTGGGGACACGGTTATCCCGCTGGGCGGTTAGCAGCTCTGCACATATTCATAGTTGGAATATGTTGCTTCCCGCCCAATCGCCATTAGGAACTTTGCTGGTCAGCACACCATTTGCGAAATACGATCTGAGTTTTATATAACTCATACTGGCGCATTCTGTTCAGAATAGTGGCGCCGCCGTTCAGATGTTCTACACCACAGTTCGAACCGAATCCGCAATGCCTGCGGGCCTGACGTCCTCAGGTGTGCGTCGCTGGCGTGCTTTCAACATACCGATTGGCCGGCCCTGGTTCGTGACAACCTTCCGTATCGGCGGACCTGGCGATTCGTTCCGGACGACTTGGGCTGCCGCATCGGAGCTGGAGCTTGTGGATCTCATCGAGCAGCACCGCGAGGACGATCTCGTGGAGCTGTACTGCTTTGTGCCGACGCAGCCACCGAGGGTCCAGACGTGGGCGATGCGCTGTTGCGCATCGGTCTGGCGGACCACGGCGACACCGAGCGTGATCGTCATCCGGGACGTCGATGGACAGGTTTTTCCGGGTGGCCGCCTTGACGATCAGGATGTCATCGATGAGCCTTTGGACCTGATCGTTGAAGTCGGGGCCTTCAACTAAGGACGCCGCCATGCCGCCCAGCCCTGCCGTCATCGATTTCCTTGTCCAGCAACGTTCGGCGCTGGATCAGTTGGAGCTGTTTGCTGGCACGTCGGAATACGAACGGCTGCTGGCGGCACTGCGCGCAATGGTCGACGGCGATCTGGAATCATGGCTCGCTGGGTGGCTGGTGGATCCTTCGGAAGCACTGGCCTGCAGGCCCATTGACCTCGTCAAGCGACCGGACGGCTTGCCAATTCTTGTCGCCGAACTTGAAAATATGTCCACTGGCGCATACAGCTGACTGGGCTTGCGCCAACTTGTGGCGCCTGCAATCTTTGTCGCCCAGCGTACGGAGATGGCCAGTGGCGCTTACGCAGGAGCCCCATGGATTTCTTTGTGGACTTTGCGGGCATGGGCGAGAAACCGTTTGAGGAAGCGCTGGTATTGCGCCTCGCGACGCCGATCCTCCAGTCCTTCTGCGCCGACGTCGAATTGCATCTCTTGAAGAAGGAAATCCCAATATGTCGCCGCACAGGCCAGTACCTGTTCGAGCCGCTTCGGGTGCTCCTTCGCTAGCAGGGCGGGCGCAGTTTCAGTCAGTTCGCACCACCGGTTGACGCGCGTCATCTGGCCGCACATGGCTTCTACAGGCGTCAGGCCGTGCAGCGCAGTGTGGCCGATGCCAAAGAATTCATCGAGTTCTTCGGAGTCGAGTCCCCGCAAGGCCGCAAGAACGTTGGCCAGTGGCTCGCCGGCGATGCCTTCCCAGGCTTGGAAAGCAGGGTAGAGATACTCGTCGTACACCGGGGGCGGCGATGAATTTCTCCTGGCGCCAAGGTCCTTCCTGCGCGATTTCCCAGACCGATTCTTTATGGAGTCGCTCCTCGTATTGCTGCCGATGGCCGATCCCTAGTTGAAATGAACGGAACGGTCCGGCTCTTGTTGAGCCTTTGCAATCTGCGACTCGAGGGATTCCATGTACAGGTGCAAGGCGTTCATCGCCTCGCGGGCCCTCGGGTCGTTCAGCTTCTCCAACACAGGTAGCGATCGGTCTCGGAGGTGTTCGGCCATTCGCCAGATTCGGAGCATTTGGCGCTTCTCCCTGCCACCGGCTGCGCCCACCATAGCCTCAAGCTGCCGGAAGACGAGATTACGAAACGCCGTAGCCGCGGACGTGACCAGATCCAGCCGCTCCGGCAAGTCTCGCCGAAGCAGCGCGGATTGCACCTCGCTCAGATCGACGTTGCGCGCGGATTTGCCGTACATCAGCTCCGCGGGGGTCAACCTCTGGAGATCGTCTAGATCCCGATTGAAGAACTCCTCGCGTTCGTCCTCATCGAGAGCGTGCAGGCATGCGAGCACTTTCTCCAGCGGTTCGCCGACGATTCCTTCGACCCCTTAGAGCATCGAGCAGCCGTTGGTGGTCGCCACGATTGATTAGGACCGAAGAGACCTTGGTCGTGAACCCACCGTGGGTGCCAGTTGCCGCAATCTACGCGCCTGCGCACGTCAGTTTTGTAGAGCTCTGGCGATGGAGGGCGCTTCCGCTTGTGCCTGGTTCGATTGCAATGAAGGCACGCGGCGACGACATTGTTCAATACGTCCTTGCCACCATCGGATTGGCATGCAGGTTCTCTGCCGTGCATTGAAGACGCCGGGCCAGTCGCCCTCGGATTCCTGTCGGCTCCGAGGGCGAGGACAGCCACATGAGCACGTTGCAATACCAGCATCGGCCGGCTTGATGGAGAAACGCTTGATAGCGAAGGCTTTGAATCACTGAGGACATGAGGGCTCCGTTTCTGGAAAGTCCCTGGTCCTGAAATCCAGTGAAGCCGGGCGCCGTCGCTAAACCGTATCGGCTGTGCTGCCCTAACCGGGTTCAGCGGGCGCAGCCTCCCGGCCGCGCGCAGGCTGATTTTGCTCCAGCCCACGGTGTCTCGCAACTCGCACGCGGACTCTGCCTCTTGACCTATGCTGGCCCAGCGCCAATGACTTACGACTCAAGGCGACGGACCTGCAACGCGGAGCCCGTCTTCTCCCGCTGGTAACCCGCCGGCCAGCACCGTGTACTGCATTGGGAGAAAGCTCTTGTATTGCTCAGGGCAGGGAGGATCGGATCGCTTCGACCCGGTCCTCCAATGCCTTCACGAGCGGCGTCCCGCATCGGGTCAGGACATCAAGAATTCCGGTCAGCTCCGGCCCATCGAGCACGGACCGCGGCACCGGCCCAGCACCAATCGCCGCATCAATCCACTGGTATACGCGGCGCCCGACGCCGTGGTCAATCCAGAACGCGTTATTGGCACCTTGGGCGTTCCACCATGCATTCACAGCGCGCGAAAGCGCCTCAAGCCGATCAAGGTGTGGATCGAGGTCCAGTAGGCGCAAAAACGCCATCGCTACGAATAGCGATCCACCTGCTTGCTCGACCAATGGCGTGAGCAGCGGCATCAGTTGATACGCACGGGCGGCCTCGCCGACCGGCACATAGCATCGCGGCCCTTGCCCAATCAGGTGCTGCCCCATGAACATCGCCGCAACTGCTCCGCCGAGTTGCATCTCGATGCCTACGCTCGGATCGCCCTCAAGGCGGCGCCATGCTCGCGTGGCAGTCAAGCGGGGCATCAGCACCGTCCGAAGTGAGAGTGCCGCCGCGTCAGGGAGGACTCGGATGGCCAGCCAAAGCTGGTCCACCGCGTGCAGCGTCGGCTCAAGCGCGTCGAGAAAGCGTTCCTCCGGTAGCTGTGCCAGTGGTTGATACACCAGTTCGTCAAGGGCAGCCGGCTCGGTCGAGACAGCCGCGGTGAGCGCGGCGGCGAAATAGGCATCGTTCCATTCGTACGGCTCTTCGCCAGGCTCGTCGTCTGGCTTGGCACCCACACCGTTGGCTGCGGCTGTCCATTGCCAGCAGTGGCGAACCATGCCCTGCAGCAGTGCCGGCTCTGTCGTGCGCCAAAGGTCCTTAGCCAAGGCAAGCCACGGTGCGCCCGCGCCAGAGCTAAAAGCAAATTCGCGCTGCTGCTCTGGACGCGGCACTTCCGAGTCCTCAGCCTCGGTCACCAGGAGAAGGCGTCGGCGCCGCGGCTGACGAGGATCAGGAAGTTGTGGCCAATCCGGTTCTGGACCTTGCTCAGTCAACCACGCCAGTTCCATCGAAACGAGGTCCAGCAATTTCGATCGATCGGCTTCCTTCCGCTCGGCTTCGCGGGCTTGATGTCGGTCAGCCATGCTGCCTTCGCCGATGAAGTCATCGTCAAAAGGTGGCGCCAAGGCATAGATCGCCGAAGCCAAACCAAGACGAACGAGCGAACGCAGGACTTCCGGACGAACTGATCGGCCAGCATGCAGTTCCGCGCCGAGCACGGTGGACATGCCGGACGAACGCCGAGTCGCCAAGTGAAGCAACCGCTCAAGTGTTGCGCGGTCGTCGGCGGCACGGCATATCACCAGTAGTCCTGCCGCGACGATAGCGGTCTCGTTGTGCGGGAACGGCTGGGGAAAGGCCTCCTCGGCTGGCGCCCTGGCCGCCGCCTCCATCAGCAGAGCCCGCGCCCAATCACCGGCTTCAGCCTTTTGAGCCGCGGAACCCTCGCGAAGCACCAGCACCGCCACGATCAACTTCGAGCGTTCGCTCCAGGCCAGGTCCACGCCCGCCTGCGCCACTGGCGCAGCCGTCGCCTCCCGCATCCCCCAGCGTATTCCCCGGTCAATGAGGTCCGTAGGACAAGGGGACCGCCCCAGAGCCGATGTGAGCTCGGCATGCAGCGATGTTTCCTCGTTGTCGCGAGCGGCCTCGGCCTGAAGCGTCCCGAACAGTTGCGCTTCATCCGGCGGCGGCACGTAGGTGATGCTTGGGCGGCCATCCGAGTTGGGCTCATGCACATAGTTCTTCAGCTCAAGGCGATTCATCGCACTCATGGCGGCCGCCCGAGGGTCCGCGAAACCTCGGCAATCAGCGCTGGGAGGGCCAAGGCGCGTGACGTCTTCGAGGAGGGCAGCATGCATCGCTTCGCGTGTCGTCGCGGGTCCGTACGCGCCAAAGTCGAGCAGGACTGCATCCAGCGGTGTGGATCGGGACGGGCGTCGTTGAAGGTTCTCCAGTTGGATCGGACCGGCCGGCTCCGGGCGGACCCAGGATGCAGAAACCTGCGGACTGACGCAGTCTTGACCGAAACGATCTCGGTCAAGAGCGAGCAATTCCGCCGATGCTGCGAAAGGCGCCAGACATTCACGTGATGCCGGCCAATGCGAAAGCATGACGTCGACGGCAACAAGCAGATAGGCGGCAGGCGACCCTTCCGGGCCCAAGACATCGTCGATCACACCCTGGACAGCCTCGCCGGCCTCGATCCGCAGGTGGGCCCAGGCCTCAAGTGCCATCAGGGCGCTCGGTACGATGTTCGTGTCCCAGGATCGCGACATCATGTACGACTGCACCCAGGGGAACGTTCGCCGGCCTGTGGCAAACGGAATCGTGATCCTGTTCTCGCCAGGATTCTGGCCATTTGAGCGTCGCCGCAGTACATGCGCGACGATTCCGTGCACGAGGCGAAGCCCCTGCTCCTTGTCGGCCTGCAGCAGTGCAAGGAATGGCGGACGTGTTGGCGAAGCGGGAAAGTAATCGCGGTCCCAGTTCGAAAAGTCCTGGCGCAAGCCGGACCGTCGGTCTTCTTCCTCGGAGTCACCCTCGACCAGCACGTCCAGGAACAGATCGGCCAGCGCCCGCGGAGCCGCGGTGGGCAATGTGCCGACGAATTGGAGCAGGTGGCTGAAAGGACCGCGGCGATGCCGTCGCGTGGCCATCGCCCGGAGGTATGACTCCGCCAGGGCAGGGCGAAGCCTGCAAAATGCCAGGAAGGCGACGCGCAGATCCTCTTCTTGCGCGGTGTTCAGCGAAATCCCTGCTGCCTCCTTGTTGGCGATGTACTCCTCCATGGACGCCGAATGCCGATGATTCCTGCTCTCGGCCACTGCCAACCATCCGTACAACTGGTCCACGAGGCGAGGAGATACGGGATCCACGCCACCAAAAGCCATGCTCCACCGCCTGTACAGGTCAACGAACTGGGGCACGGCTGCCGGCGGGAGTCGATCTCCGGCTGCGAGCGACCAACTGACCAGATTGCCCCAGGACGGCCCACGCGGCATCACGAAGTCTTCGGTCAAAAACTTGGTATCGAGGCCGAGGGCTGCCCACAGAGGCGCGGCCGGCTGGGAATCGGTGGTGATCGCTGCCCGCACGAGTTCGGAAAGCAGTCCGGCGGCATTGTGGGCGAGTGCCGGCAGGGTGCGGTTCAGAAGGTCGCCGGCGCGCTCCGAACGGGCTAGCGCCAACAGGGCAGCACGCCGCCAAGATCCATGAGCGCCGGCCGGACTGACCCTGTCAACAAAAGAGCGCCACGCAGCTTCATTTCGCTCACGCTCAACATGTAGGCAGGCTGCGATCTCGACGCCGCGAATAAGCCGAGCCGGCGCAGGCAGCATGAGCGGCAGGGTGTCGATGGCGGCTGTATCTTCAAACAACAAGCAACCGACCGCCCAGTCGCGCAGCACATCGTGGGCTGGTTCAATCAGCGCCGTGGTCAACATTCGAAGCGAGCCGCTGCTCGCCAGTGCCGCAATAGCTTCATCGGGTGACGTACTCGCGTCCATGGGCGATGACATGGTGAGCGAATGCTTCGCCAACGCATGCAGCACGCGCCTTCGCGCCACCTGCCCAGGGACGTCGGGCGAATCGCCGGTGCTCCACCACTGCCAAGCCATTTGCGCCTCGCTCGCAGCCGTGGCGTCGGCGGGAAGAGCTCGAGCCAGCCGGTTCAGCCGATAGAGGTTGCGCACCAGCTTGCCTGCCGGATGGTTGGGTCGGAGCAGGGCGGCAAGCACACCGTTCGCTTCCCGGAGGTGTTCGACTTCTTCATCGTCGAGTTCCTCGACCATCAAGGTGGAGGCGTGTCCAAGAGTCCCCATTGCCGTCACCGGCAACCAAGCTCTGGCGTCGGCATCGAACTCCGGGCGCACTGTCGCCACGACGCGGAAGCCAGGAACCTCTGCGGCCGCGCGGATCAGGTCGATGACGGTGCGTTGCTGGCCCAGATCATCAATTCGGTCCAGCCCATCGATGAAAAGCGTCCCGCCACCATCGGCTGCGAGATCGCCCAGCAGATCCCGTGCCGCAGCGTCACAGCCTAGCTGCGCTTGCATGGCACTCCAGCCGCCGGGCGGCACGCGATACGGGGCGACCACCATGACACGGGATTCGATGCCGACGCGCGCGGCGAGTTCCTTGAGGATCGCCGATTTGCCAACACCGCCGGCACCGCGTATCTCCAAGTACCGCCCCTGCTCAAGCGCCGACAAGGCCTGCGCGATGTAGACGGATCGGTCCAGCGCTATGCCGTGGACCTGCGTGTCGATGTCATCCAACGCACTTCGCGAGGTTTCGGCGATCCGCTCGCGAGCTGCATGCAGCCTTCGATCCCCGGCCAAGCGGAAGCCGCGCTCGCCGGTGAGTCGGTGACGCAGGGACGCCGCATCCAGATTTCCCCCTGACGCATCCACCTGAAGGGCGATTTGCTGTAGGGCTTCCAGGAACTCGCCGGCCCGGCCTTGATCATGCGTTGCGAGCGCGAGGGCGCAACGGTCTCGTGCCCATTGCGCGCAAACGGAACCAGGCTGTTCGAAATCGAATGCCAGCACCTGGAAACGCGACAGCAGGCGCCAAACGCTTATGTCGTCGTGCAGCGCGCCGGCCGCTTGCATGTGTCCGCGCAGGGCCGCAACGAAGTCGCGCTTTTCCTGATGTGTCGTACCGGGCAGGTTCAGACGCCGAAAAAAGCTTCCCGCATCCTGGTAGTCGCGCGCCCACCTCAACACATCTTGGACGTGCTGCTCGATCCGGGTGGACGTACGCGAAATCGCGACCGCCAGCTCATATCGCGTGGATGCAAAGTCGGGCTTGGCCATGGCCCGGCACGCGAAGGCCATGACGTCGCCGAAGTTCTTGTCGCTTGACGTGAAATTGATCGTGCGCTTGGCCTGCAGCTCGAGCGTGGCGGGGCGGCCCTGGCCGTCCCGGCCGAGGACTACGACGTCGTCCATTGGATGGCCTAACGCGGCCTGCTGAAAAGCGACCCTGGAAATGACGACGCCGGGCAAGCCACGGCCTTCACCGCCGGACAACAAGGGCAACAGGTATTGGGCGCCGACATGGCCTTCCAACAACGCGCCGGCAGGCCCCGCAGCCGCAGGGCTGGCCGCACGCAGTGGATCGTCAACTCGACGAGCTTTTCGCGGGGGTGTCGCTGCTGAGGAACTTTTTTTACTGTGCGTGCTCTTGCTGGATTTGCGAGGTCGGAGCTTGGCCATGTTTGCAATGTTCGTCTGCGTGCCCCCCTGTTCACTTATGCGGTGTCAGCCTCATAGGTGCAGGCGAGGGGCTTCAGGAGGCATTGTCGCTTCTGGCGACAGCCGCGACTTCCAGCATGCACGTGCCGTCGGCCCTTGCGGAGTTGACGCGAAAGACGCAGTTTCGTCAGCTAAAACGGCCGGCTTTCGCGTCGCCCGTTGCCATCAGTATTAGAAGCATACAGACGGCGTTCCCATGGGTGTGAGTGGCACTTTCCCCCGGAGAACGCGGCGCGGTGATAGCGTGTGGCAAGACCGTCTCAGGCACAGTCCCTGGCCTCGGATCGATCGCCAGTAGGCCTGCACGATAAGTGGGCAAGGGCATCGATAGCCGGCTTTCGGTGCCATGCAGCACTTAGGCCGCACCAGGTTGTCAGCCGGCCGAGACATGACGTAGAGCAGCGCCTCTTTTATGGTCATTCGCACCGGCGTAGCCACAGATGGCTACCAGGCACCGGCTGGTCGGCTGCTACGTTCTTTAATAACTCGCATGCAATCGCTCCGGCCAACGGATTCAGCATGAGCCGAATTCCGTTGAAGGAGTTGTCGTCACGGCGTCCAAATTTTTCACGACCGAAATTGCGACCAGAATTGCGAAGCAAGCCACTGCTTGGCCAGTGCAAGCGCTAGTGGCCAGTCCATAGCCAGCCCGGCGGCCCAGCAGTGGTCGACGGCGCAAAATCTCGGCGGATTTCGGTAGCCAATGAATGCGCAGTTGACCAGAGCTTAGCCCGTGCCTGCGCTTGGCGCCGGGCCGGAGCCAGTTGGGGGTGCCGATGGCCAGACCGTGGCCACTGAGGCAGTTTCAACGCCATGTGGTTAGCCTCGCAGTGGCTTTTGTGGTCATTCGCGCATGCGGCAGCCAGATCGGTGGCGGCGTGTGCATCGCCAGGGCAAGCCTGTTTGAAAGATCGACAATGTATACAGTGTCTCCAGGGCGTCGAAGGCCTCTGTGATGACCTCAGTTTGCCGTCGATAGACCCATGCCCACATCGGCGTTTCGGCCTCACCCAGCGCCTCATAGAAGGCCTTG
>Ga0164241_10002312_pt1 | contig 20963 bp, 20 predicted proteins | sample OricomyardsoilBY_FD_108780 | JGI IMG/M metagenome (GOLD analysis project Ga0164241, IMG submission 108780) | Backyard soil microbial communities from Emeryville, California, USA - Original compost - Back yard soil (BY) | ecosystem: Environmental > Terrestrial > Soil > Unclassified | place: USA... | reverse complement strand
CGAGCTCTTCTTCTTCGCTGGCATACAATCTCCTGTGAGTGCGGAAATTCCGGACGGGGAGCAAGCTATATCGTAGAGTGCGGCGCGCAATAGGGGAGATGCGATTTCTCCCATGAAAATACTGAATTTCTATCCGGGTAACGCGATTTGCCGGTTAAAACCTCCGCCAGAAGCGCTCCGGACGACGCTTTCTGAGACACACGAAGAGTGCATCACAGTTGCTACCAACTCGCCGAACGCACTGCTACACGACCGCCAACCAGCACTGAATCGGGGCGTTCCCACCACTGCACGGTGACCGAATCTCCCCGTATCGCTACCATCGGACTTCTGGCGGGCAATGCTGGCTGCGAGATGATCAATCTTTGCTCAAAGATGTGCCCCATCGTCTGCGAAAGCGCGAGTCCCACCATGTTGCGCTCCCCACTCGGCTCTTCGTAAGCAACCACGAGTTTGTCACCTCTGGCCGCTACAGAGACGTCCGAAGGGCGGTCGCCGTACGCGACCGGGACGGGCGAATGAAAGATTCCATCGCCGGTTCCGAGCGTTCGCGCATCCATGCTGTGCGTGAAGAAAACACCCGGGCCTTCCTTCGAAACGAGGAAATAAGCCACGTCCACATAGTTGGTGCTGCTGTCGGCAGCGATCGCCGGCGCTGGTCGCGCACAGCCACTGAGCGCACTGTCCAGCGTATCAGCAGGCTGCGCGATCTTCCACGTTGCCCCCTGATCGACTGATCGCCCGACCATGAGGACTGAACTGCTGTCGTCTCTGATCTCCCACCACGCGCCATAGATATCCGGACCGGATTTCGCGGTGCGCAGTGAACCCGGACACGCGCCAGTCGGCACCGCCGCCACCGGCTCCGTCGCCTTGAGAGGCGCGTTGCCGGGATAGCTCACACTTCCCAGCGAGACCTCACCTGGTGAGCAGCCTGCTGCGAGCCCCAACGGCAAAACGAGAAATCCGAATAGCGAAAAACGCATGTTGACCTTCGACCAGCGGTGCCTGACGATCGGGTGATGCATGACTTGCTAATTTACAAGTATGTCAGCATTCAACGGTAACAGACGAGTCCCTGTCCCGGCCAACGAGCCGGTGAAAACCTATGCACCGGGCAACCCCGAGCGCGCCGAACTGAAAACGCGCCTCGCGGAGATTGCCGCCGAGCGCATCGAAATCCCGATCGTGATCGGTGGAAAGGAGTTCCGCAGCGGCAAGATGGCGCAGGCAGTCATGCCCCACGACCATGCGCACGTCCTAGCCGACTGGCACATGGCCACTCCGGAAATGGTGCAACAGGCTGTCACCGCGTCCACCGAAGCGCGGAAGGAATGGAGTTCATGGTCCTGGGGTGATCGCGCTGCGGTCTTCCTGAAAGCCGCGGAGCTGCTCACGACCACCCATCGCCAGACGCTCAACGCGTCGACTATGCTTGGCCAGTCCAAGACCGCGTTCCAGGCAGAAATCGATTCCGCCTGCGAGCTGATCGATTTCTGGCGCTTCAATCCGTACTACGCCGAGCAGTTGTACGATCAACAGCCGATCAGCGACCACACGATGTGGAACCAGCTGGACTATCGCGGCCTCGAAGGTTTCGTGTACGCTGTAACCCCGTTCAACTTCACATCGATCGCGGGCAATCTGCCGACAGCTCCCGCACTCATGGGCAACACGGTGGTGTGGAAGCCGGCTGCATCGGCGATACTCAGCGCATGGTACATCTTCAAGCTTCTGGAGGAAGCCGGTCTGCCGCCAGGCGTGATCAACTTCGTTCCCGGCGATGCCGTGATGATTTCCGACGCACTGCTATCGCATCGCGACCTTGCCGGTGTTCATTTCACGGGTAGCACGAATGTCTTCAACAGTATGTGGAAGACGATCGGCGCGAACATGTCGTCGTTCCGGTCGTATCCGCGCATCGTCGGTGAGACCGGCGGAAAGGATTTCATCGTCGCCCACGCATCGGCCGATGTCGACGCGCTGGCTGTAGCGATCGCGCGCGGTGGTTTCGAGTTTCAGGGACAGAAGTGCTCCGCTGCGAGCAGAGTCTACATCCCGGAAAGCATCTGGCCGCAGGTCAGAGAGCGAGTCGTGGGGATCATGCAGCAGCTCCGCATGGGAGATCCGACCGATTTCCGCAATTTCATGAGTGCTGTCATCGACAAGCGTGCATTCACAAAGATCAGCGACTACGTGGAACACGGTCGAGCAAATGCGAAGATCGTGCAGGGCGGAGTTACAAAGGGCGACGAGGGATATTTCATCGAGCCGACGCTGGTCGAAACGCGCGATCCGTCATACAAGCTGCTCTGTGAAGAGATATTTGGACCGGTTGTAACCGCGCACGTATATCGCGACAGCGATTTCGAATCGATGCTGCGCACAGTGGACAGCACCTCCCCATATGCGCTGACGGGGGCGATCTTCTCGCAGGATCGGGCGGCAGTGCGCACCGCGATGAGTCTCCTGCGCGACAGCGCCGGCAATTTCTACATCAACGACAAGCCGACCGGCGCGGTGGTTGGACAGCAGCCGTTCGGCGGTGCCCGCGGATCCGGCACCAACGACAAGGCCGGTTCGCAGCTCAACCTCGTGCGCTGGGTCTCGGCACGGTCGGTGAAGGAGACGTTCTCGCCGCCGCACGATTTCCGGTATCCGTTCATGGGCGAAGCGTAACGGAATCCGGAATCGCCGCCCCGAGTCGGTGTCAAATACCGTCTTGCGCCGCGCGTTAACGCGCACGGCGCAAGACCTCGAATTCGAATTCCACCACTGACCCGAGCAACCGCATCAGTCGTTTGCGTCTATTTGCTCGGCTTGTGCTGCCTAACTGTCGACACACCCTTCGCGAGCGATTTTACCCGTTTCGTCGGACGAGCTATAGACTGAGACTTGCCAACTTCTTTCACGACGAACGCACGCGATCGGGCCGGCGATGGGACGGCGTAGCCGCTCGATCCTTTCCTGGATACCGTGGCGACTCTCGCAGTATGCGAGAGCGACGCCTTCGACACAGGCCGCCCTCCTTTTGCACCATTGCGCCTGGCAGCCTCGACCTTTGCGCCACTCGTGGACTGACCACCCCGTCGTGCTAATTCCCTTGCAAGAGTTCCAGCACCGAGCGCGTCGACCAACAGTCCTGGCACACTCAATTGCACATCGAGTACTTCCCAGTGGAGCCCATCCCCAGATGGGCTCAGCAGTAACCGAGCAAGATCCTCTGACGAGGCATCGCTAAGCGCTGGAATCCCGCGTCTGGGAATCCCCCACCGAAACCCGCGTGTAGTCTCGATCATAACGAGGTCGTTGATCGGATCGTAAAACGCCTTCGTGGCTCGGAGACCGGCTTCGTGGTCGGCCTCCTCGCGTGAGCGAGCAGTCGGGATTCTTCGAAGAATCTCGTCGTCAGTCAGTGATTGCCTAGCCGCCATGGTGCCTCCTCCATTCAACTAACAAGTACTCTTCGATCGCTTCAACAATTCGCACTGCGCGAACAACATCTGCGTCCTTCATCGGGCCAAATATCCGACAGGGCTCGAGGGCGGTACCCGTACCGATACGTACTACAACTTCGCCGCCCGCTTTCAGCACGTGCACGTGCGCAGGACCATGCTCGCTCGGCGGGAGGTATATATAGACCTTGAAGCCGTCGGCATCATGCACGCGTGGCATAGTGAACTCTAACCCAAGCGCTTGGGCAGCGCAATGCCTGTGCCTTTCGCCGAGCCTGCAAGGCCCCACCACCCGACGGTCACATCTTGACAATCATCCCATCCGCCACAATTATTCACCCATAACCCATCCGTCTATCACCGCCTGACACACGAACCCACGGCGACCTCATGCAGGAACCCAATACCGACGTCATTCAGGGCACGCTCGACATGCTCATCCTCAAGACACTGAGTCTCCAGCCGATGCACGGCTACGGGATCGCGCGCCGCATCGAGCAGATTTCCAGGGACACATTCAAGGTCAACCCGGGCTCGCTGCTCACTGCATTGCAACGACTCGAGCGAAGCGGCGCGCTCGACGCAGAATGGAAACAGACCGAAAATTCGCGGCGCGCAAAGTTCTATTCACTCACGCGTGCCGGTCACAAGCAGCTCGGCGCCGAGACTGAAGACTGGATGCGCCGAGCATCCGCTGTCGCACGGCTGCTCAAGGCAGAGGGCTGACCCGTGTCCGCGTGGCGTCAGTTGACGCGCGGATTGAGTGCGCTGACCAACCGCGCGGACGCCGATCGCGACGTCACTGACGAGGTCGCCGACTATCTGGAGCACGCGCGCGCCGACCACGCTGCGCGCGGAATGTCCCCCGCCGAATCGCTCCGCGCCGCGCGCATGGAAATCGGAGGCGTGACCAATGTCGAGGAACAGATTCGCAGCTCCGGATGGGAATACCAGATCGAGACCACACTTACCGATCTCCGGTACGCTCTTCGTCGACTTGCTGCGAGCCCCGGCTTCACTCTCGTCACAGTCCTGACGCTCGCACTCGGTGTCGGTGCAACAACGTCCATATTCAGCGTCGTAAATACAATCCTGTTCCAGCCGCTGCCATATCCGAACGCGCATCGGATCGCGTCCATCCTGGAAATGAACAAGGAGGGATCGAGTTATGCCGGCACGTTCGGCATGTTCCACAACCTCGCGCCGCGCACGCACTCTTTCGACGCGATGGCGGTATTCAAGCCATGGCAGCCGACACAGACAGGCCAACAGCAACCTGAACGTCTCACAGGTCAACGCGTGAGTTCGGATTACTTCCGCGTACTCGGCGTTGGCCCCACGATGGGGCGCGACATCCGATCATCTGACGACAGACTCGGCGGTCCGAATGTCGCAGTGCTCAGCAATGCGCTGTGGCGCAGACTCGGCGGCGATCCTGCGATTGTCGGCCGAAGCATAACGCTCGACTCCGATCCGTACACCGTCATCGGCGTCATGCCTGAAGGATTCAACAACGTCATCGCGCCAGACGCGCAGCTATGGGCGCCCTTGCAGTACGACATGTCGCAGGGGCGGGCGTGGGGTCATCATCTTCGCACGATCGGGTTGCTGCGATCTGGAGTAACGGAGCAGCAGGCAAGCAACGAGATCAATCGACTGGGACACGCCATCCTCAACGAGCAGCACCCGGTTACCTACGGCCCGGATGTAAGCTTCGTCGCAAAATCACTGCAGGGCGAAATATCGCGCGGCGTCAGACCCGCGCTGCTCGCCATACTGGGCGCCGTAGCGCTTGTGCTCCTGATCGCCTGCGTCAACGTCACCAATCTGCTCGCGACACGCGGCATTCACCGCCGGAACGAACTGGCGCTGCGTGCTGCGCTCGGCGCGAGGCGCGCACGTATCATTCGTCAACTGCTTACAGAAAGTCTGCTGCTGGCAGTGATCGGCGGAGTGGCCGGAATGATTATCGCTGAAATTGGTGTTCGCGCATTGATAGCGATGAGCCCAGACACTCTACCTCGTGCGAGCAACATCGGAATTGGCGGAGCTGTCTTAGCCTTCGGGCTCGCGATCACTACCGTAGTTGGACTCGCCGTCGGATTGCTCCCGGCTCTTCAGGCCACGCGCAGCAATCAGCGCGCGGAGCTGCAACATGAATCACGATCGGTGACCGGCGGCCAGAAATTCGCGCGCAACGCGCTCGTGATCGCGGAGGTCGCAATCGCGCTGGTCCTGCTCGTGAATTGCGGGCTGCTGCTACGCAGTCTGAAGCGGTTGATCTCAGTATCGCCAGGATTCGCGGCTCCGAACGTCCTCAGCATGCAGATTCAGACGGCAGGGCACGAGTTTGATTCAGACAGCGTCACGCATCGATACTTCGCGGACGTGCTGGACGCGATAACTCGCGTTCCAGGAGTCGAGATCGCCGCGCTCACGAGTCAACTACCGCTCAGCGGTGATAACGACAGTTATGGCGTACACGTCGCTGGCGATGAGCAGGGCGGTCAGAGTGTATTCCGGTATGCAGTGTCATCGAGCTACTTCGCTGCGATGCGGATCCCGCTCAAACGAGGGCGAGTCATCGACGCTCGCGATCGATCCGATTCACCACCGGTTGCGTTGATCAGTGAATCGCTCGCGCGACGAACATTCGCCGGGCGCGATCCATTGGGCCAGCGCATCACCATCGGACCGCCGACGCCGGTTTATACAATCATCGGCGTTGTCGGCGACGTAAAGCAAACTTCGCTTGCAATGGGTGATCCGGAACCCGGCGTGTACGTCGCCGCTTCGCAGTGGGGCGGCGACCGCGCGATGTCCGTAGTGGCGCGCACACTCCAGGATCCAGCGGTTCTTGGCCCTGCAATCAAGCGGGCAATCTGGAGCGTCAGCAAGGATCAACCGGTGGTACGCACGGCGACGATGGAACAACTCATGGCTAAGTCAGGCGCCGATCGCCGATTCGTCGTGATTCTCTTCGAGATCTTTGCGCTTGTTGCGCTGATAATGGCAGCGATCGGGATCTATGGAGTGCTCTCGAGCAACGTCGCCGAGCGAACGCGAGAGCTCGGAGTACGGCTGGCGTTGGGGGCATCACCGCCAAGCGTGCTCGGCCTTGTGCTTCGTCAGGGAATGCGGCTCATTGTGGCTGGAGTCGCGATCGGGCTCATAGTTGCCGCGGCTGCAAGCCATGTCATTGTATCGATGCTGTTCCAGATCTCCCAGTTGGACGTGGTAACATATCTCAGCGTCGCGGTGGGCTTGAGCGCGGTTGCGATTATCGCGTGCGCCGTGCCGGCGTGGCGTGCAGCGAGATTGGACCCAACAATCGCGTTGCGCGCGTGAAAGCCCGAATTCGCCGTCAGCACACCACACACCGCGTCATCTGTCAGTAGACAATCCTGGCCTTGAGCGCCTCGAGTTCCTCGATCGGGAGCGGACCTGACAGGGTAAGCTGTGTGCCATCCGACGCAACCCACATCACACTCTGCGCGTTCTGGAGTAACATGCCGCGAGGTACCTGATGCCGACGGAATCACGCAGGAAGAATCGCTGCTTCAGCCCAAAACCGCCGGGAATTGCATGAACTGGGTCGTGGGTAGTCTGATCGAACCGTGTATCACAACATGCTACCTCACCTCGGACAGCACGCCGTGCTGCCAACGATGCAGCTGCACCAGTGAGCCCGACAAACAATCCACATGAAACTATAGGCTCGCTGCTCGCGACCATCTGCTGGCATCAGCCATATCACTCAGGCCAGGCAGGCATACTCCGCAGGTTGGCGGGCAAGGAAGGCGCTATCAAGTAGCCCCGTCGCGACGTCGTCCCCGCCATACACTCCGTCATCCCCTGGATTCCGACCTTCGACTTGATGATTCACCGTCACTCGCTTAGTGCAGATATTGCATGCATCGATACTGACACGTCCATGCAATTCTCTGATCTAACTCACAACTGAAAGGCTCTTCCTGATGTCAAAGTCTCTCGATGGAACCGTCGCTCTTGTAACCGGTGCGAGCAGCGGAATAGGTGAAGCAACCGCGCGTGCGCTCGCAGTGGCTGGCGCTTCGGTCGCACTCGTGGCTCGCCGAGCAGATCGACTGAACAAACTCGCAGCCGATATTGCGGCCGATGGCGGGCGAGCAATTGTCAGTGAAACCGACGTGACCGATCCAGCCCAGGCGCGGGCTGCCATCGAGGACACGGTCCGGAAACTCGGCAGGCTCGACACTGTGATCAACAATGCGGGTGTGATGCTGCTGGGACCGATCGAGGGAGCGCCTGTCGAGGAATGGGAACGGATGGTACATCTCAACCTGCTCGGCCTTCTCTACGTCGCGCACGCCGCGCTCCCGCATCTGCTCAAGACTGCCGAACAGGCTCCTCGGCATGTTGCGGATATCGTCAACATCAGCTCTGTCGCCGGTCGAGTGGCGCGTCGCGGATCAGGTGTCTACAATCTCACGAAGTTCGGCGTCGGCGCGTTCAGCGAGTCATTGCGTCAGGAAGTAACGGGCAGACACGTGCGCGTGTCACTCGTCGAGCCGGGCGCAGTCGAGACCGAACTCACGTCGCATCTCCGCCCCGAGATCAAGGAGCAGACAGCGAAAAGACTGGCAAATATTGAGCGGATGCACGCCGAGGATATCTCGGATGCGATCATGTACATTGTGACGCGATCACGACGTGTGGCGGTGAACGAGATGCTGATCAGGCCGACGGATCAGGAAATGTAGCGCGCAGATTCATCCGCATCCCGGCCTGCGCAGTCATCCCCGCGAAAGCGGGGATCCATGGTCACTCAGGGCTGGTGCAAAATGGGTTCCCGCGTTCGCGGGAATGACAGCGCATGACACACCCTCCACTCCGCTCGGGTCTCTGGCCTCCCGCATTCGCGGGAATGATTCCGCTCAGGCCTTGTGTCTGTACGTAATCCGGCCGCGGGTGAGATCGTACGGCGACACTTCAACCGTCACACGGTCGCCTTCGAGGATACGAATACGGAAACGGCGGAGCTTGCCGGCGATGGTCGCGAGCACGGCGGCTCCGTTGTCGAGCGTCACGCGAAACGATGTGCTCGGAAGGACTTCGGTAACGGTCCCTTCGAGTTCTATCAGGTCTTCTTTGGAGATACGGTCCTCTGAGTATGGGCTGGCCTGTACCGAATAACTTCCGGTACAGCTATTGAGGTTAACCTATCTAGAAGCGGGCGTCCAGATACAGACTGGCCTGGACTCCGCCAGTCGGGCGGATTCCCTTGGCCAGATCGAGCCTGACCAACCCGTCCATGAAAGAGGTCCCGATCCCGGCTCCACTCACGGGGACAACCCCCTCATTCCAGTTCCGCCGATCGCCGGCCCAGCCCAGATCGCCGAAAATGACCGGTCGGGCGAAGACGCTCCCGAGACCCAGTTCCACCCGCGTCAGCCAGTAGGCATTCCCAACCGCGGCACCTACATCCTGCCCTCTCACCGTGGATGTGCCTCCCAGATACCAGAGCCGCTGGACCGGAACAGTGCCGCCGGATGTCCCGCCGCTCAGGGTCAATGCTCCCGTTACCGCGCCGAGAAGTGGATGTGTCACCGTCACATCTGCCATGCCGCGCGTGTAATCGAACGTGCCCGCGGCGCCGTCGATACGCACATCCGAAAATGCGCGGAGTCCGTCCGGATTTTCGCCGTAGGAACCTCGCTTGACGAGCGACAACCCGATTTCAGTCCCCTTCTCCACATCGATGTTGTTCGGGAAGTAGCCACCACCCAGCTTGCCACCGAGTGAGAAGTGAGTGTTTGCGGCCGCCCCGAACTGCTGCTCTACAAAGAGACGCGAGCTGTCGAACAATCCGCCCTGATTGTCGTGCGTCACTTCTGCACCCCATGATCTGTAATACACGCCGTCGTCGCGACCGAACAGCAGCGCGGATAGCGATGAACTCAGGCTGAATGGATCGCGCCCCAGATCGTTCGCCGAATTGAGACGACGATACACGTTCAGCCCGTAGGTCTCGCGACCGTTGGTGCGCGAGATACCGAGTTCCCCGTTTGGCGACAGATCGAACCCGAGTCGGGCGATCGCGTGGCTCGTGTAACCGCTCCCCATGTCATCGTCAACACGAAGTCCCGTCGATAAGCCTTCAACCCGATTGTAACGCGACATCGGAATTCCGTACGCAACGACTGGCGGAGCGAAGCCGCGGCTGCCGGCCTGCCGCTGCAGAGATAGCGCAGTGGCGACCAACGCATCGACATCCGCGTCGCCGAACAGGGAATCAGGTGTGTCGTAGATCGACCTGGGAAGCGTCGGCGACGTGGCCAGCGATGCGGTATCGCACGGAATGCGAACGAGCATGTTGACCGAATTTTCGTGAGACGAACGCGTGGTCTCCCGATACGTACCGCCGTTGCTGCACGCGCTATCGCGCATCGCGCGCCGTTCCTTGCGGGCGTCTACACCGTGCGCGGTATCAAGCACGCTCAGCGCAATCGTCGGAAGCTTGAGATCGGCGTTGACCGACTCGTAGTCGAATCGCTGACGCAACTCGAACGGGAATCGCATGATCCCGGCACGAGCTTTCCCCTCGACTGTCTGCATGCGCGGCAGCCAGAAGCGTCCGTCGTACAGGCCGTAGTCGACGGTCATCACGTCCATGGATCCGGTCATCGGAAGAATCATCGGCTTGATCCAGCCAGGAATTTCCTTCTGCGGATCTTCTCCATCTTCCTCTTTCGCGACGGTCATTGCATTCAGCGGCTCGGCCATTCGATACACGCCGCGCACCAACTGACCTGTCGCGACATCGAACCACAGCGATCCCACAACGAGATTCCAGCTCGACGTGCGCGGTTGAACACGCAGCTCGCGCACGAGGATCGTCTTGCCACCCGGCAGTCTGAACGACACCGAATCGCCACTCTGATACGTATAGTACGCCTCGGCGCCGTTGCCGAGTGGATGAATCATTGCTTCTGCATCAGCGTCAGCCTTTGCTACCGCGGATCCTATCCACAGCGTTTCGCGGCCCGGATAATACGGAATTGGAACGCTGCCGTTGCCGAGGTCGACATCGGTGTTGCCAGCCCCCTTGAACATCGGCAATGCGGATCGGGCGCCGGTCACGTCGACGACCGCGCCATTGCCTCGTTCCCATTTGACATGAGTTGCGCGTTCAGTTCGGAACAGCAGACGATCGCGGCCGAAACTTGTGATCCTGGAATCGACGGAAATACGCTCGTACGTAGTCGCGTCGTATGACTTGAGCGCGGAGTCCTGCGTGAATCGCGCGGCGCGTGCGCGATCGAGCAGTGTGCGCGCCTGCGGATCCTTGAATGCGGTCGCGAGCAGTTGAGGTGTCAGCTCGATGTGTCGTGCTTCCCGGCGTTTTACACGAAAGGAATCGCGAGCGGCGCGGGCCGAATCCATTCGGACAGCAATGGTGTCCTGGCGCGCGAGCTGTTTCGCGCGCTTCACGCTATCGGCGTGTGAAGTCTTGCCACCGGCGATGGATACGGTGACCTGTGCGAAAATCAGCAGCGCTGGGAGCATGAAGGTTTGGTCACGATCGCGTGGGAATGGGTTTGCGGGTGCATCCGCACACATCCCCAAGACGCAACCCGCGGTCACGCGTAAAGAAGGCGCGGATATATCCGCGCCCTACCTATTTATGGATCAGCGGCTGGAGATCAGCCGGATTCCAGGGCGTGGTCTGTGATTTGGTGGCTGCGCGGACCGACGCGACCTGCTCGGCGGTAATCTTGGACGCCGAGTTTCCGAAGCTGGAGCGTTCGTAGGTGATGATTGCAGCTATCTCGGCGTCCGACAACTGATCGCCGAACGGCGTCATCGCGTTGTTGAACTTTGTGCCCTTGACCGTGATATCGCCTTGCAAGCCGTGGAGGACTATGCGGATCGGAACTTCGGGATTGTTGTCCAGCCATTCCGAGCCTGCGAGCGGCGGGTATGCGCCGGGGACGCCAAGTCCGCTTGCCTGATGGCAGGCTGCACATCGCGTGAAGAGTTCAGCGCCGTTGGGCGCAGCGGCTGCGCCACCTGCGGAAGCAGTTGCGGTGCCGGGAATGACCGCCTTGGTCGAATCGAAGTACATGACGCTGGTGGGCTCGTTGGCAGCGACTGAAGTGCGATCAGTGTCGCGGCTGTCGGCGCCACCGCATGCGGCGAAGGTAATGCAGGCCGCCAGGGCGGCGAGAGTATGGATGCGTCTGCTGTTCATCGATTGAAAATATGTCAGACCCTACTGTCTCACCAAGTTGCCGAAGGTGATGCCGACATTGCTGCCGCCTCCGGTGGCGTTGCAGTCGCGTCCGTCGGCCTTGCCGAAGAGCTCAGCATCGGAGACGGTGAACGAGCCGTAGAGCACCCCCGGACAGGGATCGGGGACTACGAAGGAGAAATCTGCACCAGTATTCGTCGTCTTACCGGTGACACTTCCCGAATAGACCTGCTTCCCGGTGGAATCGGTGAGGAAGAATGTACCAGTGAAGTTCTGACCCAGTTGGGAGAGGGTCATGGATAGCCGGAAGGTTGGCGCGGGGGCGAGTGTTCCGACAGCCGGGATCGTGCCCTGGAAGGTTGCCGCGCCGAGGTAGGTGGCGTTGTAGAGAGCTTGGTCCAGACCGGTGATATTCTGGCCGGAGCAGGCGGCGAGGGATAACGCCGCGGCGGCAGAGGCGAATGCGCGCATTCTCATAGACCGAGGCAATATAAGGCATAGGGCGATGCCTTTGCCTTTGCCCGTGCCCGTGCCCAGCCGCCATATGTCGTAGGTCCCTGATGCACGGTCGCGGTGGCATCCACGGCGGATTTGCTGGTAGCGCGTTGTTGTTCGACGGCAACCATCCGTTGGCCCGCATCTTCGTCGATAGAATGTCGCGACGCTGGCCGCGGCCAAGAATCCAACTACGCGCGCTTGCTCATCAATCTGATTGCCGTTCGGGACCGGTAACGAGATCTCGGGCCACATGTCGCAATTCACAAGGGTCTGCGATGTGGCTGATCGTTCATTTTATTATCATCACCGGCGTATCGATTCGCGTTCTGCTCCGACCGCATCGCGATCCGGCGTCACGCGTCGCGTGGATCCTTTTCATTGCGGCCGTCCCTTACCTCGGAGCGTTGCTGTATCTGATGCTTGGAGAGGTCCGATCGGCGCAGACAGCAGGACTACATCGACAAATCCCGGTCGATCACTCATGCGGATATAGCGAAATGGAGTGTGCGATATCGACTTCGCAACAATGCCATGGCTATTCTTGGTCCCGTGTTATGAGTGCAGTGCGAAACCTCCGCCTTGTTATCTCATGCAGTTTTCTCATGTCGTCTTCTCAAACGTGGTGAATGTTGAGTTTTACGACTTCGAGCGAACGCGCTCCGAGCTCCAGTGGCGCTGTCGTTTTTGATTCCACCGGTGTCGTACGAACCATCGCACTTCTATGCGCAGTTGGAGCCTTGCTCTTCAGGTCACGACGATTCGAGTGGTCCGCGACGATTGTTGTACTTGTTGTTGCCGTTATCCGAATTTCCAGCCAGGCGATCCGATAAGAGGTTGAAGGTTGCAGTGGGCTCCGACCTGTCCAACGCTCTCAATGAAAATCGTGAGATCCATACACCAACTGTCCGACCTCCAGTTCCTTGAATCTGCTTCCCACCACGTTCGTAACTCCACCGTCCCGCTCGAACTGTCCCTCGACCACAATGAAGCGCGCGTACTTCACGATATCATTGTAGCGCTCCACGAGATTGGGCGAGACAATGACATTGACGAATCCCCATTCATCCTCGAGCAGTATGAAGATCGTCCCCTTCGCACTACCGGGTCTCTGACGCACCGAGACGAGTCCGGCAACCACGACGCGCTGGCCGTCACGTAAACCTTGCATGTCGCGACTTCCAACGACACCAGCCTTGTTGAGACGCTCGCGCACGTGCTCCATGGGATGCCCTGTCACGCATATCCCCGTGGCCTGATAGTCCAGAAATATCAACTCACGCTTGTCAAGCTCCCGAGGATCGTAGTGAGAGCGATGCGCGGGCGCGAGCGGGAGGTTGTCACCAACCGCACGCAATGCCTCCCACGCCGCTCGTCTGCGATCCGGCTCCCACGCGCTGAATGCGGCCGCGCGCGCGAGTTGCAGTGACTCGGCACGCGTCAGCTCGACGCGCTCGACAACGTCAGCTATGGAAGTGAACGGCAGGAAATCCTGAGCCTCACTCAGCCTGTCGAGTGTGCGCTCACCAATACCTCGAATGTGCCGCCAACCGATGCGCAGGGCCGGATGTTCTGACGTCATCTCTTCCGTAGTACATATCCTTCTGCCGTCGCGCAAGCAGGGCGATCTCACTTCTACACCACGTCTGCGCGCTTCATGAATGATCGTGGCATTGGGATAAAAACCCATGGGTTGTGCATTCAGCAGGCCCAGGTAGAAATCGGTTGGGTAATGACACTTGAGATACACGGTGGCGTATGCGATGAGCGCGAAGCTCCATGCGTGCGATTCAGGAAATCCATAATTCGCGAATGTCGACAGATCCTTGCTGATCTGCTCCGCGATTTCGCGCGACACGGGAATATCCAGGCTGGTGTTGTTCATCATGCGCTCAGTCAGCTTCACAAGCACTGCATCGAGCTTACCCTTTTTGCGGATATTTCCCATTGATCTGCGCAGACGATCAGCTTCAGGTGCAGTGAAGCCTCCCAGCACAGCTGAGATCGCCATCGCCTGCTCCTGGAAAATGGGAATGCCGTATGTCCGCTCGAGAATGGGCTCCAGCAATGGATGTGCGTAGCTCGGGTTTTCGAGTCCCCTGCGCCTGCGAGTATATGGACGGACGAACTCGCCCTGAATCGGACCAGGACGGACCAGTGATATCTGCACGACTATGTCGTACATGACCTCGGGGCGTGTGTTAAGGATGGACGCGATCTGTGCCCTGCTCTCGATTTGAAAGGTGCCAATCGTCTCGCCGCTCGATATCATGTCGAAAGTCGGCCTGTCATCCTGTGGCAGACTGTACAACTCCAGCCGCTTGCCACCTCTCAATTCGATCGAATTGAAGGCACGCCGAACTAGGGAAAGCGCTCCCAGTCCCAGAAAATCGAACTTTGGGACACCTATGTAATCCAGATCTTCCTTATCGAATTGTATGATCGTACGCCCCATAGTCGTGTATTCGATCGGCAAGTAATTGCCGAGCAAATCTCTTGAGAGCACGAAACCACCCACATGCGTCGATCGCATGCGCGGCAATCCTTCGAATGCCGACATTGCAGTCAGAATCGCAAGCCCTCGCGGACTGGTTAGATCAACACCAAACTGCGAGGCAAGTGCTCGTTCGATCTTCTTCGCTCCTGCTTCAGGATCGAAGCGATGCAGTCGTTTTGATAGCTCGTGCCCAAGCTCCACTGGATATCCCAATGCGCGTATGGCGTCGAGTATCGCATTCGGTGCACGATACGTCTGAACCGTGCATGTGATTGCGGAGTTTTTCCGATGATATTCATCGTATACATAGTTGAGTACTTCTTCACGACGGTCGTGCTCGATATCGAGATCTATGTCGGGCGCTTCGGTGTACTCGCCACTGGGTCCTGGAACCCGTGCTTCTGAAAGGAATCGCTCGAATAACAGGCCATTCAGGATCGGATCAACCGCAGTCACACCAAGACAGTACGCAACCGCGGAGCTTGCAGCGCTTCCGCGACCCTGGCAGAGGATATTCCTGCTGCGCGCAAAACGCACGGCATCCCACATTACGAGAAAAAATCCAGCAAACCCAAGCCTGCGGATTACTCCCAGCTCGTGCTCCAATTGTGTGCATTGCTTGTCGCTCAATGCAGAACCCCAACGTGTAGCTGCACCTTCGTACACAGTCGCGCGAAGAAACTCGTCCGGGTCGGTGTTATCGCCGAATTGAAATGCCGGCAACGGCGGCCTGAGCCAGCGCACTGAGAAATCGCACTCCGAGGCGATGCGCTCGCTCTCTCTGATTCCATCTTCCAGACCAGTCCACATCTCGATCATATCTTCTGGCCGTTTCAGGTCCCATTCACCATTCGGATGCAACAGGCCGCGCTCAGCTGCGCGATCGATGTCCAGACCTGCACGTAGCGCTGTGAGCATATCGTGGATGAGCCTGCTCTTGCCACCCAGATAGCGCGGATCATTGCACACTACCCAAGGTGTGCTTGCGCCATTTGCAAGATCCACCAGCGCACCAGCAAGCGCGCTCTCGTCACCACATCCACGATGGCGTTGCACCTCAACTGCGATTCTGTTACTGAAAACTTCCCGCCACTTGTGAAGTGTCCACTCGGCTTCTTCCCTCCGTCCCTCACGTACGAGATGCGCAAGCGTGCCTGACGCAGGCCCTGTCAACAGATGCAATCCTTCCGCATGATCCGCCACATAGGACCATGGCACACTCGGCATTCCGCGCTTACGTTGCCGGCTCGTTGGCAACCAACTTTCTATCGATCCAACACGCGCGTGAGTGATAAGCGATGCGAGATTACGGCAGCCATCGATGTCGCGAGCGAGAAACGCCATCGGCCTGCCATCGACTCGTAGCTCGGTGCCGACGATAAGCTTGATCCCATGCTCATCGGCGGCGACTTTTGCGCGCACGACGCCGCCCAGGTCCGCAGTGTCAGTGATGCCTATCGCTCCGTATCCAAGCTCGGCCGCGCGCGCTACCAGTGCCTGGGGAGTGACCGCTCCGTCACCGAACGAGAACGCGGTGTGCGCACGCAGTTCCACGTAAGACATCAATCCCACCACCCATGTAAATACCACGCGCTACCACATTGATCACGATACAGCCAGACCAACCCGCCATCCTCGATCACACAACGGAAGTAGTCGCGCGCGTACGCATCGTCCCAACGACCGCCCGCAACGCGATCAGGACCGGCGGCCTCGATGATATCGTATGTCTTTCCTTCATCACGATACGTACGCGGAATCTCATCGCCGCGCCGCCTGAATGTCGCAACCGAAATGCGTCGCGGCTCTGGCAGAAGCTGCAACGTGAGAGCCGACTCGACACTGGGTGACAGAGACGCCGCGTAAACGTGCGCACTCTCCATGACACGTGTGGCAGATACGGACGTCCATGCAGTGCGACGGTCCAACAGCGGATGTGCGCTGTTCTCAGGCTCGACAGCAATGGCACCCTGGTCATCCATCAACTGTCCCAGCGCTTCCTCAGCGGCCGACTCGCTACCAAAGCCGCGATCGAAGACGTCACCCTGCCGCCGCCCTCCCGTTCCCGACGTCGAGTCCACACGCAGCGTGATGCCTGTCACTGCATCGGGAAACACGACGCGTTCGATCTCCAGTCGAACGAGACGCATCCACGCATTCTGACCCGCGGTTGCGCGCGCGGCGCGTATCGGATGATCGATCGTCGTGCGATTCGCTAGCGCGAAACTGATCGTCACGGCGACAGCTCCTTCACCGCGCGACTTGAGCGTCTCGCAGACATTGCCGAACAGCGCGTTGATGACGAACACCAGACGCTCGGCGCGCCGTATCGCGTAATCAGTCCATTCGAGCGAGGCTTCGGGCAATGCTCGCGGCATCGATCCGAAAACACGGCGCGTGTCGTCGGCGCGTGCGAGCCGCCAGAGCCGCACTCCCTCGGCGCCAAGTCGCACCTCGACCCCTTCCTGAGAGAGACGCGCAAGATCGCGGCACAGCTCGATGCCGGTTCCGTCGAGCAGATTGGCGAGCTTGCGATCGGAATTCAGAACCGAGATGGGAAACGGCGCGAGAAAATCGCGATCGTACCCATCGCGCACGTACGTGACCGATTGCGGTGAGTGACGAGCCGCGACTTCCGCGGCAACTGCCGTCGACGCGACTCCACACTTCACACTGCTGTCTATCGCATTGTGCGCGGTGAACGCGTTGCGCACGCGCTCGGTCGTCTCGCGCACCGGCAATCCGCGCAGATCAGCCCACACGAGATCACCATCGGACAGCACGCGCGGCACGATCGTGAGGAGCGGTGCGTGCAGTGTGGCGGGTTGTGACGCGAGCCATGAGAGGTTGTGCAGACAGAGGAATGACATTGCCAGACTCGCTAGATGGTCGGCAACATCACCGATTCCCCCGCCGGTCCGGCAGATCCACCGACAACGCCAGCCGCAGCTGGTCTCTCCGCACTGGCAACACCAAACGCGCTCTGCGATTCCATCCGAGCGACGATATCCGCACATCCAGTGTCGCTGCATCTACCACCGCCGCATCGCCATGCGGATCTCGGCGCCACACATAACCATGCGGACGAAGTGTCGATGACGCGCGCAGTGCGGATGTAGTCGCACTCGACGTGAGTGCAATGCACGCGCTACCGCTCTCGTGCGCCGCGCGAGAGAGCCGCACGTTCTCGGTTCCTTCCGGATCGGCTCCTGCCAACACGACCACTGCGAATCCGCCCGATCGCAACAACGCTTCCGCAGCACGCAGTGCGTGAATCCGGCTCTTCGGGCGCAGCAGCACGGGCCCTGCATCCCAGAATGCACCCGCCATGGTACCGCTGCCATCGATCCACACGGCCCGCTCACCGTCGGCCACGGCGGAACGGCACGCCGAGCGCAGGATCGCCGTGGCGCCGCCGCCCGGGGCCCAGACGGACAGTCGTCCGCGCGGAAACCCACCGCTCGGAAAGATCCCATCCAGTTCACCGATACCGGTTGCGACGACCTCGGTCCTGTGGCGCTGAAGGGGTGCAGCGTCCGGGAATTTGAGATCGAGCAGCTCGCGTAGATCGCGTAATGCGGATGCGGTGGCCATGTTCTTGGCTACAGACGTTTATCGAAATGTTACGTGGGAGGTTAGAATATACCGAATAAATACCGAAAATAAAGACAGGCTCGGCGGCACCGAGGCCGAAGGAAAGGAGCACACCTGCCCTTGCGCTCCTCCTATTTGTTCTACAGAATAGTAGTAATGTCCAAACCCGCTCTTGGCTCCCTCGAACTTGCTGCGCTCCTCACAGTCACCCGTCTTTGCGAGAATGCATACGGTGTCACGATCCGACGCGATCTTTTCGACCGTACGGGCCGCGATTATTCGGTCGGGGCCATCTACACCACGCTACAGCGGCTCGAGGACAAGGGATTCCTCACATCACGCTCGAGCGAGCCAGTACCTGTACGCGGTGGCCGTTCGCGCCGCTATTTCAGGCTCACGGGCGAGGGTGCGCGCGCGCTACGTGACGCCGAGCGCCGTACCACTTCGCTCTGGTCCGGCGTTCTCGCAGGTGATCTCGCAAGTGATCGTCCGGAACCAGCATGACGATTCATGTGACACCTCGGAGAGCTGCACATGTCGGCGACGGTACGGGCAATCGCGTCGCCCGCACGGGGGCGGAATTGCCGTCTATGGTGGAACAGCTGCTGCTGACGTTGGGAGTTGATCCCGATTTCACCGGAGCCGTATTCGGCGACTTTGCAGAGGAGTACGCGCATCGTGGCCTGCACGATGGCATCAGTGCAGCACGCCGATGGTACCTCCGCGAATTGCTTCGCAGCACGCCGCATTTTGTCCGTAGTTGGTTCCGGCATGCGCGAAGGTACCAACCTGTCCGCCTAGCCGCGACGCTGAGCGGACTCGTCGTCGCTGCGAGTGCAATAGTTATTTCATTCGCGACGCGAAACGGACCACCGGCGCGACTCGAACGGATACCGGACGCGATCATCGTCAATAGCCCGGAGCCCGTACAGTTCCGATTGAACGTGCTCGACGCGGCGGGGCACGTGCTGCGAGACAAGAGAGTTCGATACCAGTGGGAATCCGGAGATCGATTGAACGTGTCGACGACTGGCGTGGTAACGTGCACAGAACGAGGCGATGCGTTGGTCCGCGCGTCATTCGCTGCAATACGCACGACATTTCTTCTCCGGTGTCGCCCGATAGATCGCTTCGCGAAGGACTGGGCTGGGCAACCATTGCTTGTCGTCGGTGGACCCGATCAGGCACTTCGAATCCAGGCGCTCCGTGTGGACGGCACACGCGAGACAAGCCTGGCTGGCACAGCAATCGTGCGGGATAGCGATATTGCCTCGTTGAACGGCCTGAGCGTGCATGCCAAATCACCAGGTGGTACGATGGTGTACGTCTGGATCGGCGGCATTGTCGATGTCATTCCGATCACGGTATTCAAACGTGTCGACAACACGAATGCGCTGCATCCGTTCGACTACTTCGCGCCATCGCTGCGGCTTGCGAGCGGTCAAACCAGCGAGTGGCATATTCCGGCTGGCAAATACTTCATCTCTTTTCGGCCAGACAGCATAGCATCACAGGCGCTGATGCTTTCGACCCCTGGCGCGACGTGCTCACAGTTCGGTGATGCATACAGTTACTTCTGCGATGCTTCCATCGATGCAAAGCTCGTTGTGACGGCTCCGGGAGGGGCAAGTCCAGGGCGAGAGTTCAGCGGGTATCTCGGGGTGCAACGTAGATCGTAGAGGTTCTGGGCCAGAACTCCATTGTTCCGACTCGACCCGCAGCCCAGGTTGCCATACAGATGATGCGGCTGATGCAGAATCCGTCCTGCGCGTGCAGATTATTGGACGCCCTGGCAGTTGAGCTGGGCGTTAATCCGCTATACCTGCTCTGCGTCCGCCAACCTGTGAGAACTCATGGCCCCGGCCAGGCCCAGTGGTATGGACTCGGGCTCCTGGCTATGGTGAGTTCGTTCGCAATGCTGCCGCCAGGTGCGGCGACGATGAGCGCAGGCAACGTTGATGCGCGCGGATGAGGAGGGCAAGACTTCGCGAACTGGCCGGAGTTCAGGGCCGGATCTTGTACGGTGCGAAGCGCGTGCGTGAATCACGCAATGTCTGACGTCGCATTACAATCAGTTTTAACAGTCCTGCACCGGGTGCTAAATGAGAATTGGATGGCGATCGTTCTTTCTGCTGTTGTTGGCCGTTTTGAGTGTTGCGGCTGACGGCGCAGGCGCGCAGCAGTTGTCGTCGATGGCTGTCGATTCTCGATTCATCGTCGCGTCTGCGCCTGCGCCTTATTTCATCCATGCCGATCCTACGCGAACGACGAACGACGTTGCGACCGACCATGAAAGTCGCGTCGGCTTATGGGGCGCAATTATTGGTGGTGTCGTCGGCGGAGCGCTTGGCTACGCCTATGAAAGAGGCGCGTGCGACCAGCTCGCGAAGTTGTGTAACTGGAAAGCATGGCGCCGTCGCCGGCGTGGCTCTCGGTGCTGCGCTTGGGTACACCCTCGGAAGAATCCTCGCGCGCAGAGATTGATCAGCATCGACTTAACCCCCGCGGAGAAAGCAATTGTCGCCGACTGCATCGCGCTTTTCGAGGTCCGCACACTGTGCCAGTCCTACGCCGAAATACTCGGTGGCAATCTGGAGATCGATATTCGCAGTGTACGAACCTGATAATGTCTCCGTCAGTCGAGCAGCAGGATCAGTCATCAAGCGGGATAACGGGTGACATCATTTGG
>Ga0164241_10002311_pt1 | contig 20964 bp, 18 predicted proteins | sample OricomyardsoilBY_FD_108780 | JGI IMG/M metagenome (GOLD analysis project Ga0164241, IMG submission 108780) | Backyard soil microbial communities from Emeryville, California, USA - Original compost - Back yard soil (BY) | ecosystem: Environmental > Terrestrial > Soil > Unclassified | place: USA... | reverse complement strand
CGGAGGTACCCGTGCCCAACAACAACCGTAAGACTCCGCGAACGCGCATCGACCTACCGATTCAAATCGAGCTCGAAGGTAAGGTGATTCCGGCGCTCGCGGTCAATGTGGGCGTGGGTGGCATGTTCATCGAGGGCGCGCCGCTCGAGTATGGACAATTCATCGACATCGTCGCCCAGCTACCTGGCCTCGACGGGCCCGTGAAGATACCGGCCGTCGTTCGCTGGGCGAAGGACGGCGGCGTCGGCGTGCAGTTCTTACAGCTGGGCGCACGCGTCACCCACGCGCTCAGCCAGATCGTCAGTGACTCGTCGGCGGCCTAGCTTCGCGCGGTTTGGCCGTCCTAGCACGACGAACGCTCTGGGGGCGCCGCGTTGCCTAGAATTTGCGACACGCGAACAGGATCGGCGAAGCTGAACCACGTCTCGTCGACCGCGAACGACGCCGTCTGCCGACGTCGTTCGAAGAAGGGTTTGGTCGTGTCGATGGCGGCACGAATCGCCTTGACGAGATCGGTCCGCTCCGGGCGGCGGACGGAGAGCAGGCGCCGCGGGGCATGACGGAAGGAATGGTCACGTTAGGTCGCGCTCGTTGAATTCGCGTGACGAGCGGGGCGATGGCTCGCGCGAGCGTGCCAGAAGGAGTGTGACGAGCATGCGCGCGCCACGGGGCCAACGGTAAAGAAGGGCAGGGCGGACGCTCGTCAGCGACGGCAACTGCTGCAGCAAGCGCTTTGCGGCATCATCCGCGGACACGTCCCGCAAGAGGTCCTGGACTTCTTCTGCGAGGGCGGCCGAGCGCGCCCCGTCGAGATCGGCGGCGAACACCGCGCTGTCGAGCTCAGCGAAGGCTAGCCAATCGGCATCGGAAAAAATGGGCCCGGGAATGACACGCGCGGCGCCCTCGCAGAAGGCGCAGCGCAGGATTGCCTCGTCGTCACCCTCGGCCATGGAGGCACGCCCGCATGCGTCGCAATAGACCGGGAGGTACGGCATGGCGGGGGCTTTCTGACGTGAGTTTCGTTCCCGCGCAAGCGTGACGGGCGCTTTTCTAAAGCTGGCAGCCGTGCCGGCGGGAGGGCGAGCGAAGCGCCGCGGCGCGTCGTAGGCCAGTCAGGTGATGGGTCCGCCGCCCGCGGCGCTCGCGTCGCACCCCGAGGCCCGGGTTCTTACGACTCTTGGCGCGAGCCACCGTCCGTCTTCTGCTCTTTCTGCGCCACCTCGAACAGCCCGCGGATCGTCTGCGGTAGACGCATGACGCCCGACTCGCGGACGACGGGCTGCGACAACGTGCTGGAGATCGTCACGACCATGCGCAGGGCCACGCGCTTGCCCGGAATGGCGCCGATGTCGTCACCTAGTTTGAATCGCGCCGTCGTCGTCGCAAACGCTTCCTCAATCTCCGCGTCCGTGGGCGAAGGTAACAGATGCTCGAGGTCCGTCGCGATGCGTGCGAGCTCGCGAATCGAGAGACCGGCCGCGCAGATGGCGGCCTCGAGCTTGGAGAACACCACGCTTGCTGGATCGGAGTAGTAAGCGCCTGGTACGAGCCGACCGCGGTCTTGGCAACGAGGACAAGTCGGGCTCGCCGAAGGAGCGTCCTGGGTGGCGACCAACCAAAGGCGTTGGCAGTCGGGGCAGAAGGCGGGGTAGTGACGCATCGAGCGGGTCGGGCCAGCATACTACGTCGCGGTCGCTCAAGTCCGCAGGGGAGGCTCCGTTCATCGGGGCGAATGCACGACCTCTTCAACCCTGCGGGCCTGCGGATGCTCGAAGACCAGAAGGGGGCGATTGCCTACGGATACGTCGCGCCGCGCGTGTTTTACGCGCGTTTCGTCGGTCAGCTATCGGCCGAGCTTGGTACGAATTACGTGGACCAGCTGGACGCGGCGGTGGGTCAAGTCCCGGCGCTCGCCTATTTCGCTGACGCAAGCGCGCTCCGTGAATACGACTTGCTGGCGCGGATGCGTTTTGTCCGCTTCGTGGCCAACCGGCGCGTGAAGTTCGCTTCTTTGGTCATTCTGACGTGGACCGGCGACATCGGTCCCGCTGCGCGCGCGCTCGCCGACGCGCTGGGCGAGCCGGTGCAAATTCTGACCGAGCCGCTCGAATTCGAGCGCGCGCTGGCCAACGTTGCACCCTCTCCCGAGCGGCTCCTGATCGACGTGCCGCAGGTGTGGCAGGTATACGCACCAAGCTGAATCAGCCTGCGCTTAAGTCCTACATGGCCAAGCCGTTTGGTCCATGCGGAGGACCTCCGGTGGCCGGCATGCACTCTGCGAATCTTGCGTACCTGTGCATCAACTTGCGACCTGCGTGTGTTTCCGACATGTGGAATACCCGCCTGGACGGCCCCTGCCGGTGGCGCGCGACGCCGGCACGAGAAGTGAATGAGGCACAACGTGCTCTTTCCTAATCGTGGTGTAGGGCGAACGCCTACTTGGGCGGTGGCGCTGCTGCTTTTCCCCCTGGCGATCAGCTGCGGGCAGAAATCGAATCCCTCCGGCTTGGCTGGCAGCGCGGGTAGCGCAGGCACCTCTGGCCACCAGGTCCCGAGCAACACGACCTCTTGCAACACCCCGCAGGAAGGCTGCGCCTGCACGACCGAAGCCGAGGTCATCGACTGCGGCTCGGTGGTTCGCCACTCCGAGGGCTACACGGCGTGCTCGATGGGCCAGCGCACCTGCGTCGACGGCATGTGGGGCGCCTGCGAGGGCGATAAGGTCGCCATGTTGCCGGACCCCATGCCCGGCGTGCAAACGCAGGGTCTGGGGACCACCAAAGCCTGCGTCGACAACCCTTGCGATCCGTACTGCCAGGTCGTCGTCGATGACAGCACGAACCTGAACGTAGCGAGCAACCCGGGCCTCACCGTCGACAACGGCTTGAAGCTGACGGCGGTGCCGCCGGATCCGTCCGCCAACAACTGCACGGGTATTCTGCTCAGTCCGGCGAGCCAGACGCTCACGGTCACCGCCATCAATCCTACCTCCGGTCTTTTGGGCGAATATTACAACCGGATCGACAAGACGATCGCGGCCATCCCCAACTCGTGGACGGTCACGTCCCAGCGCGTCGACCAAAACATCGATTTCAACTGGGCAAGCGCTGCGCCCGGGCCGGTCGGGATTGGCGCCAGCACCTTCTCGATTCGGTGGACGGGCAAGGTCTGGCCGCCCGCCAGCGGCGACTACACCTTCTACGTAGTCGGCGACGACGGCGTGCGCCTGTGGATCAACGGCGTGCTGCAGGTCAACAACGGCTGGAAGGATCAAGGCGCGACCGAGTACGCCTCGTCGGTCATCACGCTCACCCAGGGGACGCCTGCGGACATCCGCGTCGACTATTACCAAGGCGGCGGTGGTAGCGCCGCGCAGCTGAAATGGAGCTCGGCCGCGCTCGCCAAAGCCGTCATTCCCAGCTCGTACCTGACGCCTCCGACGACGGCGCTGCCGCCATTCGTGACCTCGCCCGCGAACGCGACCCTCAACGTCAGCGTGGTGCCCCCGACCTGTTACGAGGGCGCGTTCACGGCGGCCTGGGGCCTCGATAGCTTGGATCGCGCGACCGTTACCGACGGCGTGGTTTCGTTGCAGTCGCCGATCGCCGGCCAGATGAAGGTCAGCGCGTATGTCCAGGAGTTCAAGGACACCGCGACGGTCAACGTCGTCGTCGACGCGAACGACGTCACGGAAGCGCCCACCGGTGCCGTCGCCATCTTCGCCGGCGCTTCATCCGGCGCCGACACCGCCACCATCCTCTATCCGTACAATGCCACGGTGTTTCCCTTGGCCCTCAAGCCACCGGTGCTGCAGTGGGACACTGGCGGCACGACCGCGACCGCGGTGAAGATCTCGCTTACGTACCCGGCCGTCGGCACGCCCACCTTCTCGTGGTCGAAGGTGGTTCCGCCTCCTTCCAACCAGCGCTATGCCTTCACCCGCGATCAGTGGGGCTTCTTCGAGCGTACGGCCAAGGGTGGCACGGGGAAAATCACGTTGCAGCGCATCGTAGCGGGCGCGCTCAAAGACCCAATTTCGAAGACGGTCGTCTTCGCCAGCACGCCGCTCCGCGGGAAAATCTTCTACACCCAGTACGGTGGCGGCTCCAAGATCATGAAGCTCGACCCCGGTGGCGACAACGCCGCCGCGAATGCCTTCGCGGTCGATAACGGCTGCCCGGTTTGCCACTCCATGTCGGCCGGGGGCACCAAGTTTGCCACCTCGAACTCGACCTGGAGCACGAACGCCGGCATCTCGAACGTCGATTCTGCCGGAAATTTGACGGTGCTTTCGGACTTTCCGAACCCGAACACGCCGTACGGTAACGGCGGTAGCGACTGGCGCGGCTTTGCCTGGGCCCCGCTCACGCCCGACGGTAAATACATTTTTGCCACCAACAACATCTACGGAAACACGAACCAAAGTGTGGTTGGCATCAACACCACCACGCGCGAAGTCGAGCTGCCCCAGAACGTGATCTCGGGCGGCACCGGAATCGGCCTGCTCGCCGACTACTACTCGAATACGACATTTACCGGCAATTCGTGGCGCCGCATCGACGCTCAGGCGAACTTCGACTGGACGGCGTCGCCGGGCGGTCCGGTCCCCGCTGACGCTTTCAGCGTGGTCTGGAGCGGCAGCGTCGAAGGCCTGTTCACGGAGGCGACCACGTTCGAGGTCGAAGCCAGCGCCGGCGTGCGTTTGACCGTGGGTGGCACCGTCATCATCGACAAGCTCGCGAACAGCCTCGGCACCGCAACGACCAAGTTTATGGGCGTCGCCAACCTCACGCGCGGGCAGAAAACGTCGATCCGGCTGGAGACGGTCGACATGAATTCCGAGACGATCGTCAAGCTGCGCTGGTCGAGCGCCAGCACCCCCTACGGGTTCGTTCCGCAGTCGCAGCTCTTTCCGAGCGGCGGCCCCTACGGAGCGGTGGCGAAATACCAAGACAACACCGGGCACGGCATCACGCGCCTGGAATCCGACCTCTATTACAACTGGGGCGGTCTCTCGCCGTCCAAGGGCGTCTCGACGACGGGCTCGCTCGACAACATCGACGCCGACAATTTCACGTCCACCTGGGACGCTTTGGTCGAGGCACCGGCGACGGGCAACCTGCAATGGTGCGTGCAGTCGGACGACGGCGTCGTCCTCGACATCGATGGCGTGAACAAGCTCACTACCGCCGGCGTGACCAACACCTGTGCGGCCGCCATGGCCGTCACCTCGGGTCAAAAATATTTGGTCCACGTCAAGCACACCGAGGGCACGGGCGGCGCTTACATGATGATGAGCTGGAAGATGGACACGTTCATCACCACTCAAGAGCCCATCCCGATGGCGCGCACGTTCCCGCTCGCCACCTGGACTGCCCCCACTACCGGCCTTTCCGCCACGTTTTACGACACCATGGACTACGGCGGGGCTTCGGTGGCCGTCAACGCCACGGCGCCACTGGCGTACAAGACGTACGTCAACAACCTCGACTTCGACTGGGGCGGCGACCGCTTCAGCTATGGCCGCGCGCTCACCGACAGCAATACGATGTCGGGTCGCTTCACCGGGCGCCTGAAGCCGGTGTGCACCGGCATGTACGAGTTCGAGATCTTCGCCGACGACACGACCAACATTTGGATCGGCAACGAGCGCCTGCTGCAGCAGACCAGCTGGGGTACGAAGTACGCGGCGCGCTACCTCGACGCCGCCGTCACCTACGATTTCAAGGTCGATTGGACCGAGAACAGCGGTGGCGCCGGTATTCGCCTCCGCTGGAAGCCCTCATGCAATGCGGCGACCGCCTACACCGCCATCCCGCAGGCCAACTTTCTGCCGACGGGCGACACGACCCTCAACGGCTACATCCGTCAGGGTGGCGACAACGGTAACGGCTACCCGTACGTGGCGTGGGAGACGCCCAACACCGTAGGCGCGGCCCCCGTCGACGTGACGAGCCAGAGCCCCGGAAATTGGGGTCTGGGGCAATCCGTGATGATGGTGCCGACGTTCTCGCCCGACGGTACGAAGCTGGTGTTCGTCGACGGCGACTCGGCCACCAACTCGGGGTGGCGCAAGGGCCTCAGCACCTTCGATTTCGATCAGACGGGCAAGCTGTTCAAAAACCGCCGCCAAATCGTCAACAACTTCCCGTACGGCGACGTCATCAAGTGGCCCACGTACGAGAGCGACTCGAAGAGCGTGATGTACCAGACGACGACGACCGGCGACGTCTGCTGTCGCAACAACTGGACGAAGTACGGCTACATGGGGCCGACCAACTACTTCGAAGATCCGGGCAAGATCTGGTCGGTCGACACGACCGCGAACACGCCCACCCCCGTCGCGCTCGCGAAGCTGAACGATGGCGAGCGCGCCATGGACCGCAACAAGGCGTACCAGATCACGATGTTGCCGGTCGCGGCGGGCGGCTATCGCTGGGCGGTTTTCACGAGCACGCGCCCGTACGGCAACACCATCAATTTGCCCGCGATTTCGCAGGACTATTCGAACACCGCCAACAACGGCTACTCGCCGATGCTCAACACCTCGGTCATCCAAAGCATGCTTTGGGTGGCCGCCGTCGACGACACCGTGAGCGCGGCGGCGGATCGCAGTCACCCTGCGTTCTTCCTGCCGAACCAGGCCTACAGCGAGAGCGGAGGTCACTACCTGAACGAGCGCGCGTACTGGGTGACCGAAGCTTGCCGTTCGGCAGGCTCCGGCGCGGCTTCCACGTGCGATGTCGATGAGGACTGCTGCGGCGGCACCGCGTCACCCAAAACCGGGGTCTGCCGCATCGATACACCGATCAGCTCCCCGCCGACGCGTCACTGCGCGAGCGTTCCGCCCCCCAACGCCTGCATCGCCGCCGCCGGCGCTTGCTCGACCGACAGCGACTGTTGCTTCAACTACCCATGCGTGGCGAACATTTGTACGAAGCCGCCGCCGCTGCCCACGTACAAGCCGACCAACTTCACCCGCATCTACACCGCTGAATGCGGCAAAGGCACGCTGCCGATTTGGCGCTTCTTCGACTGGCAAGCGGTGACCCCGCCCGTCGACTCGGCCATCGAAATTTACGCCGAGACGTCCGACGACCAGAGCACGTTTCACACGCTACCGGCCGCGCCCACCGCCGTCGCGGTCACCGGCGTCGTCAAAGTTGCCACTGTCACGGGCGCCACCATTGCGGGTTGGGTCGGCAAAGACGTAGGCGCGCTGTTCACGGCCGCTGGCGTGCCCCAAAAGAAGTACTTGCAGATTACCATCCGCTTGATTCCCAACCTCAAGATCACCAGCACCCCCACCTTGACCGACTGGCGACAGTCGTACAGTTGCCCGCCGCAGGAGTAGCAATGCGTAGCGCTTGGCTCGGTTTGGCTCTAGCGGTGGCGTGCAGCGGAGGTGGCAACGACCGTGCGCCCGCCACGCCCGCCGAAGGCGGCTCGAGCACGGGCGGGAAGAGGCCTGTCGTCACGGCGGGCACTAAAAGCAGCGATGCCGGCGCGGCGGGCGACCCCACCGCCCAAGGTGGCGCGGGTGACGGTGGCGCGGGCGACGGCGGTACGGGGCTGGTGCTACAGATCGGCGGCGCGCCCGAGCAAGCTCCGCCCGGCGTGTGCGCGCCCGACATGCAGCTCGGCAGCGCGCAAGCTCTAGACGTCGGCGTCGACGGCATCACGCTTTTGGCGATGACGAGCGACGAGCTCACCGTCGCGTTCACGACTGGCACGGGCGCAGGGCTCGCGCTGCACGTGGCCGACCGCGATGCCACCGACGCTGCCTTCGAGGAGGCAACCGTGACGCTGCCCGACGGCTTCGATGCGGTCAGCGGCGTCTCGCTGTCGAGCGATGGTCGCGAGCTAGTCCTGGTCATGACCGACCATTCCGGCTTCGGTCAGCTCTCGCGGGCGTCTCGCGGCTCCGCGTTTTCGGGCGACGCCGACGTTGCGCCTTTCGCGCGCATCAACGCCCTCGAGCCCATGTCGGGTCACTCGGTGGGGTGGCCGGTGCTGTCGCACGACGGCAAAGACCTGTATTTCGTCAGCTACTTTGGCCCGGCGAGGGTAAACCAAAGCCAGCGCAGCGCCGGCGGGGTGTTCGACATCGGCACCGAGATTGACGAGTTCACGCTTGGCGGCCCGGAGGGCGAATACAAGCTGCTGAGCGGCCTCTCTTCCGATCAGCGTGCCATCTTCTTTTTCGACGAGAAGAGCCAGCACGCCATGGCTCTCTTCCGCTCGCGCGAGGGCGCGCCCTTTTACGACCCGCTCGACTTGGGCGCGCGTCGCGGCGCGACGCCGAACCAAGACTGCAGCCGCGTCTATTCGTCGATCGCGAGCGGTCTAGTGGCCCAGGCGTCGCAGTAGCGGCCGCAGCCTTCGCGGCTACGGCCCTCCACGCGCCCTAAACCGGTCAGACGGTGCGACGGCCCTGCACTAGCTGGATGACGGCGACGACCAATGCCACCAACAGCAGGAGGTGCAGCAGTCCACCCAGCGTGTACGACGTCGCAAGACCGAGAGCCCACATGACGAGCAGAACCAAAACCAAAGTCCAGAGCATCGTAATTCTCCTTGGACATCGATAAAGCATCGCCTATGCCAGATGGCGGTTTCTCCCGCTCCACCGCCATTTCCTAGCCGTTCTGGGCAGGCGCCGGGGCGGCTCCGATTACGCCGGTCCGACACGAGCGATGCGAAGTGCCTCACTCGTGGTGGCGCGGCACGTCACTCTTCGGCGGCGGTCGGCGGCGACTTGAGGCGCAGCTGCACGAGGCGCTCTTGAATCTGTTGGGCGCGCGAATCGTCCGCGACGTCGGAGTGGCACGAGGCTTTGGCGCCAATGGCGGCGCCGACGGCGCCCGCCGTCTTGGACGCCAAACGGTGCAGCTCTTCGGGCGGTAGGACGCCGCGCTTTTCGAGGATCTCGCGCTGGTCGGCGGTCAGCGCGGGGCTCTTCAGCACTTTTTCGCGCGCGAAGCCTTCGGCCTTGCCGCTCGTGAACTCGTTGATCTCTTTCGAGATGCGGACCGAGCACCAGTCGTGGCCGCACATGGCGCAAAAGTCGGTGTCCACGTCGAGGTCTTCGTCGTGGAAAGCGCGCGCGGTGTCGGCGTCGAACGCCAGCTCGAAGTGCTTTTCCCAATTCAGGGCCGCGCGCGCCTTGGTCAGGGCGTCGTCCCAGTCGCGGCTACCCGGAATGCCGAGCGCTACGTCGGCCGCGTGCGCCGCAATTTTGTAGGCGATGCAGCCTTGCTTGACGTCGTCCTTCTTGGGCAGACCGACGTGCTCTTTGGGCGTGACGTAGCAGAGCATGGATGCGCCGTGGTACGCGGCGGCGGTCGCGCCGATGCAGCTGGTGATGTGGTCGTAGCCGGGGAACACGTCGGTCACGAGCGGGCCCAGCACGTAGAAGGGCGCGCCGTGACACACCGTGCGCTGCAGCTTCATGTTGTATTCGATTTGATCGAACGGCACGTGGCCGGGACCTTCGACCATCACCTGGCAGCCGCGTTTCCAGGCTTTCTCGGTCAGCTCACCCAGCGTATCGAGCTCGGCCAGCTGCGCTTGGTCGCTGGCGTCGGCCAAGCCGCCCGGGCGCAGGCCGTCACCGAGCGAGAACGAGACGTCGTACTCGCGCATGATGTCGCAAATCTCGTCGAAGTGCGTGTACATCGGGTTCTGCTTGCCGTGCACCAGCATCCACTTGGCAAGCAACGACCCGCCGCGGCTCACGATGCCGATCAAGCGCTTTTGCACGTAGGGCAGGTGCTCGCGCAACACGCCGGCGTGGATCGTGAAGTAGTCGACACCCTGCTTGGCCTGGTGGATCAAGCCTTTCATGATCTCCGACTCGGTCAGGTCTTCGATCTTGCGACCGATGATCATCGAGTAGATGGGCACGGTACCGATCGGCACCTTGGAATTTTTGACGATGGCTTCGCGGCACTCGTCCAAGTTGCCGCCCGTCGACAAGTCCATGACCGTGTCCGCACCCCAGCGCACCGACCAGTGCAGCTTCTCGACCTCTTCGTTGGTCGAGGAAGACACGGGCGAGGCGCCCATGTTGGCGTTGATTTTCGTCTTGGTGGCGCGGCCGATCGCCATCGGCTCCAGCTGAAAACCGAGGTGGACCTTGTTGGCGGGGATGATCAAGCGGCCGGCCGCGACCTCGTGTCGCACCTGTTCGCCCGAGAGGTGTGGCTCACGCTCGGCGACCCGGAGCATCTCTTTCGTGACCATGCCCAGGCGCGCGGCCTCGAGCTGCGTCACGGGCGTGAAACCCGCGGGCGCGATCGCGCGCTCACCGTCCCGCTTCCAACCCTGCGGTAAGAAGTCCCACGCCGTTTGCTCGCTCGGGGCCGGCATGCCGGGTGTATCGGGCGACGAGAACGAGAGCGGGCCGCCGATGGTCGCCGCGTTGGCGAACGAGCCAGGGTTGGTGCCTTCGCGCGCGCTGGAAGGATTGGCAGCGCCACGCAGGGGGAGGATTCTCTGTGCCATCAGCTTGTTCTCTCGTTGAGGGAGGGAACGCCGCGCAGGAGAAAGATGCCCGGGCGACGCTTCCCTACGCCGGTGCAAACCGGATCAGGTTCTACGGGTACTTCTCAGCGGTCCGAAGGCAACCGCGCCCCGAGCGACGGGCGCACCCTAGCACAGGCGGGAAAGCGCGGGGCGCGGGCGGCGAAACCGGCCGCGCGGTAGGCGCAGGCGGCGGCGTCCGCCGCGCGCGGGAGCGACCTGCTTATTCGTCCTTGCTGATGCGGGCGAGAGCGTCCGGTTTTGCGGTCTCGAACGCGTCGAACGCGTCGTCGGGGGAGCGAACACGCTGAACGGCGCTTGCTCTTCAAGGCGTCGAGCCGGCCGCGGTCAATGCGAGGTCGCCCAGCGGGGCGACCGGGGACAAGGCCTACCAGCCCAAATGGCGAGGATTTGGCGCGAGCGTGGACGGAATGACGGCTCGGGTTAGGCTGCGCGCCGTGCGTCACCTGCCCGTAACCGCTAGCGCTCCGGCTGAGCCACCACGCGTGACGCGGGCGCAGGCGTTTGGGTTGTTGCCGGAGGAGCTGGCGGGACTGGGCGTGTCGGCGGCGGAAGCGGCGTTCGAGCGTTTGCAGCGGCCGTGGCTCTGGCAAGCCGGAGCGCCGGTATCGAGCAAGGCCGCCTTGGCGCTGCTCCAGCCGTTGGGGCTCGAGTTGCCGCGCATCGCCGAGCGCCACCAGTCGGTCGACGGCTCGTGCAAGCTGCTGCTCGAGCTCGGCCACGAGCGCATCGAAGCCGTGCACATGCCGCGCGCCATCGGCAGAGGCCGCGTCACGCTCTGCATTTCGAGCCAGGTCGGTTGCGCCATGGGCTGCGGCTTCTGCGCCACGGCCAGCATGGGCTTTCATCGTCACTTGAGCGCGGGCGAGATCGTCGCGCAAGTGCTGAGCGTGATCGCAGAGCTGGGGCCGCGTCACCCGAGCGAGCTGACGCTGGTGTTCATGGGGATGGGCGAGCCGCTGCACAACCTGTCCGAAGTCGGGCGCGCGATTGCGGTGCTGTGTCATCCGCGTGGCCTCGGCCTCGCGTCCAAGCGCGTTACCGTTTCGACGTCTGGGCTCGTGCCCGAGATCGACGGGCTGGGCCAGCTGTCGCCGCGCCCGCTGTTGGCGCTGAGCCTGAACGCGACGACCGACGACGTCAGAAGCGAGCTCATGCCGATCGGACGTCGCTACCCGTTGAGCGCGCTGAAGGCGGCGCTGCTGCGCTTTCCGCTCCGCCCGCGCGAGCACATCACCATCGAGTACGTGCTGCTCGCGGGCGTGAACGACAGCGACGCTGACGCGGCCCGCCTCGCAGAGTTTTGCCGTGATTTTCCCCACAACATCAACCTGATCCCGTTCAACGAGCACCCGTTGGCACCGTTTCGCGCGCCCAGCGAAGACCGCGTCGACGCCTTTGCTCGCGCGTTGCTCGGACCAGAGCGAACGCTGGTGACGGTGCGACGCTCGCGCGGGCGCGACGTACAAGCCGCGTGCGGCCAGCTCGTGCAAAGCTGAAATCGGAAGCTGAACGTGCTGTCCAAGATCGTGCTCGCGGTTCTACTGTTCAAGCTCCTCGGTAAGCTGGGATGGCGGACGAAGCTGCGTGACGTCAAGCCGCGCCTAGATCGTGCGGTGAACATCACACTCGTAGTCCTCGGCGTCGCCTACGTAGGACAGCTGTTGTGGCAGTATTTCCAGCGGCGCGCGGGGCGCTGAGGCAAAAAGTCTCGCCCTGAATCACTCCAGCCTAGGGGGTGATAACTGCGTGATTGGAACGCTGCGAGTGGTCGGTTGTGGGTGTTTTTTTAGGTAACAACCCCATTGAGTGCTTTCAATTCGATCGAGGGTGTCGGTGGTGCGGCATTCTTGAGAGGGTGAATTAAAGACGGGGACAGCGCGCACTTAGCGTGACTTCCTCCGTCGGGGTGCGGCACGCTCATGTCTAGAAGGCTTGGTGTCACCGATCTGAATGAGGATCGAACGGGGCAGGGGTTCGGCTCGCAGACGAAGTTGCGCGTCGCGCCGCGCAACGTTCAGCTACTGCACGAAGTCGTCGTGACCGGCATCGGCGTCGTGTTGCCGAACTGCGATAGTCGGGAGACGTTCTGGCAGCAGCTGCGCGACGGTCAAACACAAATGGCGATCGAGCCCGATCCTGCCGATGGGATTGCGTGTGCGATGGGGCGCGTGCGCGACTTCGATTGCGCGCGCTACACGGCGGGCATTCCGGCGCGGCTGTATCAGAGCTGTCATCGCGAACAACAGCTGTATTTGGCGTCCGTCGTGCAAGCCGCGCGTGACGCCGGGCTCGGGCTTCAGGACTTCAAGGGCCCGCGCACCGCGCTGTTCGACGGTACGTCCCGCGGTAACTTCGCGCACTGGTACGAGCTCATTCACCACAAGGTGCTCGATGCGAGTCGCTTCACGCCGCGCGACTTGAATCTGGGGATGCCGGGTCAAGCCGTCGGCCTGGCCGCTGCCATCCTGGGCGTGCAGGGCCCGACTTTCACGTTCAACAATTCGTGCGCGTCGGGCGTGGTCGCCATCGGTCACGCGTTTCGCGAGCTGCAAACTGGGCGCATCGACGTGGCGTTCGGCACCGGTCACGACGCGGCGCTGATCAGCCCACTGTACCAGATGTACCGTGACGCGGGCTTGGTCAGCGCCGAACGCGACGCCCCCGAGCTTGCGATCCGTCCCTACGCCGGAAGCTCTGCCAACGCATTCGGCGAGGGCGCGGTCACGTTGGTACTGGAACGGCGTGAGCACGCCGAGGCGCGCGGGGCGGTGCCACTGGCGCAGGTGTTGGCGTTCCGTCACGGCAACGGCGGCGACCACCCCACCGACGTCGATTTCAGCGGCGCTCGCCCCGCGGCGTTGCTGGAGCAGAACTTGGAGGAGGCGGGCCTGGTCGCGGGCGACGTCGACTTCGTGCTGGGCCACGGCAACGGCGTGCAAGCCAGCGACATTTCCGAGCTCAACTACATGAAGCGAGTGTTCGGCCGCCGCACGCGCGAGGTGCCCCTCATCTCCACCAAGCCCATCTACGGTCACACGTTGGGCGCCTCCAGCGCGCTCAACGCGGCCGCGGCCGCGCTGATGCTGCAGAACGACTACGTCGTGCCGACGGTCAAGCTCGACGAGACGCGCGTCGTCCACGGCTTCAATCACCAGGCCAACCGCGGCGAAGCGCGCGTGCTGCGCAGTGGCTTCGTGGTCGCCTACGGCATCGGCGGTCAGAACGCGACGCTGCTCATGCGAAAGGCCGACGGATGACCGGCAACGCGCGCCGCGGGCTCGGCTACGTGAGCGAGGTCGTCGCGGCCACGCACGCCTACCCGAGCGAGCTCGTCGACAACGACGAGTACCTGCGACGTTGCCGCTTCAGCTTGAGCTCCAGCCGCGAGGAGCTCGTGAAAGAGACGCGCATGCAAACGCGGCGCTGGTGCCGCCCGCACGAGAACACCGCCAGCATGACGCGCGCGGCGATGGCTCGTCTCTGCGAAGAGCGACCGGAGCTATTGGCGGAAATCGACGCGGTGGTAGTCGCCTCCGGCACCACCATGCCCATGGCGCACCCGACCGACGCCGACAACTGCGCCTTCGCGGATCTGTCGCCGCTGGTGCTGCAACAGCTGGGCCGCTCTCGAGGGTTGGGGCTCGACATCAAAGCCTGCTACTGCACCGGATTTTTACGCGGTTTGCAGGTCGCGGACGGGCTCTTGGCCAACGCCAACTATCGCTCGGTGCTGGTGGTCGCGGCCGAGCAGGGCAGTCGCTTCGCGGTCGCCGAGACGAATCGCTCGTCGTTCTGCTTCATCGTCGGCGACGCGGCCGGCGCGGTGGTGTTGCGTCGCGCCGCGCCTGGGCCACGCCTGGGCATCGTCGACTACGTCGGCTACACCGATGTCGACAAGCTGTCTTGGGTCGGTATCGGCGACGACGCGGCGTCGATCATCATGATGGGCTCGCGCGCCGGCGAGGCCACGATGCGCCTGCTGCTCGAATGCGGCCGCGAGCTATTGCAGCGTAACGGGCTCACTCCCGGCGACGTCGATTGGCTGATCCCGATTCAAACCCACGCCGGCTTGCTCGAAGGCGTGCGTAGCCAGCTGGGCTTCGATGCGTCGAGGATGCTGTGGGTCGGCGACCAGCGCGGCTTCTCCGGCAGCGCGAGCATTCCCGCTTGTTTGTCGGAGCACTTGGCGTCGGGCCAAGTGAAGAAGGGAGAGCTGGTGCTGTCGTTGGCGGTCGGGGCCGGCATGAACTGCGCAGGAGCGCTGTATCACGCATGACCGCGGGTACGAATCGACTCGCCCCGCTGTCCGACGCGATCGCCCGCTTCGTCGAGCCCGGCATGCAGCTGTGCTTTGCGTCGACACCCAGCCGCTCGAACGCGGCCATTCGCGAGCTGGCGCGGCAATTCCGCGGTAAAAATCCGGATTTCGTGCTGCTCGCGACCGGCTTTCATTCGCTGTTGCACCTTTTGGGCGTACTGCGGCTGGGCCGGCGCTACGTGGGCTGCTTCTTCGGCGACAACTATCCCGCGCCGCGCGCCAATCGCCTGTACGGCGAGCTGCTGCGCGAAGGCTACGAGCTCGAGCACTGGTCGCTCTGGAGCTACGTGTCGGCCTTGGCCGCGGGCGCCTACGGACAACCGTTCGCCTTCACGCGTTCTTTGGTCGGCACGTCGCTCGGCGCGCAGTTGGCGGAGCAGGGCAAGCTGTTCGAAGTCTCCGACCCCTCCGATCCGGATCGCAGGCTGGCTTTGGTGCGCGCCATGTCGCCGGACGTCACGTTTTTGCACGCGCCGCTCGGTGACGCCCACGGCAACGTCGCCTTCTCTCCGCCGTATGGTGAAGGCTTCTATGCGGCGCTGGCGGCGCGCCGTGGGGTCATCGTGACCGTGGAGCGCGTGGTATCGAGCGATTTGCTCGGCACTTTGCCGCACTTTCGCCCATTGCCGGCGCACCGTGTGCTGGCCGTGTGTGAAGAGCCGTTTGGTGCTCACCCGCAGCCGCTGCACGTGGCGCCTGCCGAGCTGCGCGCCTTGGAGCCGGGTTATGCCGACGACTACTCGGCCTACCAAGCCTGGCGCAGCATGAGCCAAGATGCGCAGGCTTTCTCGCGCTTCAATGCGCAGGTTTTGGAGGCCAGCGATGGCGCCGCCGGCTACCGCGGCTTCGTCTCGGCCGCGCGTTTGCAAGGCCTACGGCGCGTGCCCCCGTCGCCGCCCCCGCTGCCGGCTCTGACGGCCGAGCAGCTCGAGCCGACCGATGACCTGCTGCTGCTAGCCGGCAGAGCGTTGGCCCGTCGCGTGGCCCAGGGCGGCTACCGCTCGATCTTGGCCGGTATTGGTCAAGCCTTTGCCGCGTGTCGGCTGGCAAAGTTGCTGTTGGCGGAGCGGGCCGAAGACGTCGAGCTGATGATCGAGACCGGATTCGCCGGCATCGACGTGGAAGACGCTCATCCCTTCCTGCTCAGTCGTGAGAACGTCGCCAGCGCGGCGCGCCTGACGTCGATTGACAGCATGCTGGGCGCGCTGTGCTGCGGCGGCACGTCGACGTGCATCGGCGTGATCGGCGCGGCCGAGGTCGACGTCGATGGCAACGTCAACAGCACATTGAGCGACGGCGAGCTCTTGGTCGGGGCGGGTGGCGCGCCCGACATCGCCGCGTGCGCGCGCGAGGTGATGGTGCTGACGCGCGCCGACCCCCGGCGTTTGGTGCGTAAAGTGCAGTACATCACCAGCTTGGGTCACAACGTGCGCACCATCGCCACCGACGCGTGCGTGTTCGAGCGCGGTGGGCCGAGCGAGCCCTGGCTGGTGCGCGACGTGGTGCCGGCTCGCGCCGCCGCCTTGAAAGAGCTGCTCCACGGTGGCGGCTTTCGCTTCGCCATACCTGGACCACCGCTCACCGCGCCCGCTCCTAGCGCGCTGGAGCTCGAGCTGCTCGCGCGCTTGCGCGTGCCCTCGAAAGCGGAGGTCTCGCTTGGCTGAGCTATGCATGACGGGGCTTGGTACCTACTTACCCCGGCGACTGGTGACCAATAGCGAGCTACCAGCGCTGGAACCGCCCCACAGCTTGGCCGACATGGAAAAGGTGGGCGTGCGCGCGCGCGGCATCGCCAGCGACGAGGAGGACGTGTCGTTCATGGCGGTCCGGGCCGCCGAACGCGCCCTCGCGCAGGCCCAAGTCAGCGCGGCGTCGCTCGACTTTTTGATCTTGGCGAACTGGACCGAGCGCCGCTACGTGCCCGATTTCGCGCCGCGCGTGCAACGAGCGCTGGGGGCTGAGCGCGCGTTCGCCTTCGACGTGGGCTGTGCCTGTGCCGGCTTTCTGTACGGCCTGACCATTGCCCACGGCTACCTGCAAAATCCTCGGTTTCAGCGTGGTTTGGTGCTGGCGTCCGATCGCTCCACGCGCCAGCTTCGCCCCCGCAGTCGCGCGACGCTGGTGTTCGGCGACGCGGCGGCGGCCATGGTCGTGGAGAAAGACGCCGCTCGTGGCGGCCGGCTCATCGATTACGAGCTACGCACGGACGGCTCCCAGCACGGCATCATGGATGTCGACGCCGACGGTTACCTGAACCCGAAGATCAAGCAGCGGGAGCTGAACCAGCTGGCAGGTCGGTCGTTGGCAACCGTGAGTCGCGCTTTGCTCGAGCGAAACGAGCTCACGCTCGAAGACGTCGATTGGATCTTGCCCCATTCGGGCACGGCCGGCGTGCAGGCCATGTTGGCCGAGCACCTCGGCGCGCCACCGGAGAAGACGCTCAACAACCTCGCCGACGTCGGCAACGTGACGACGGCTTCCATTCCGATCTCAATCGACCATTTCGTCAAGCGGGGCTTGCTGAAGCCGGGCCAGCGCGTGCTCTCGGCGGCGGTCGGCCTGGGCTGGCAATACTGCGCGGTGTTGTACACGCTATGACTCCGCCTCCGCGACTCCAGGGCCAGCTGGCGCTCGTCACCGGCGTCACGTCGGGGATCGGGGCGGCCACCGTGCGCGCGCTGTTGGGCGAGCAGATGCGGGTGATCGGCGTGGGCCGCGATGCGGAGCGGCTGGCGGCGGCGGCTCGCGGCTTTGGTCCGAATTTTAGGCCGATTTTGGCGGACTTGGCCGCGCCGGCGGCGCGGCAGCGCGCCCTCGCCGAGCTGGTGCTCGACGCCGACGACCCGATTCGGCTGCTCGTCAACAACGCGGCTGAGTGCCTGTACGACAGCCCGCTGCGAGTACCGGCGGCGCGCTTGTCGCGGTTGTTCGAGATCAACGTCAGCGCGGTGGTCGAGCTCACCCAGCACGTGGCGCGGGGCATGACGGCCGGCGCGCACATCGTCAACCTGTCATCGGTCGTCGCGCAGCATTTGCCGAGCGCCAAGTTCGCGCCGTACGCCGCCAGCAAGGTGGCGCTCGACTGTCTGAGCGAGGCGCTGCGGCTCGAGCTGCACCCACGGGGTATTCACGTGAGCACCGTGTCGCCCGGCCTCGTCGATACGCCTATTTACGACAAAGTCGCCGGGTTCGAGCGCGCGCGTCAAAAAATCCGCGAACAGGTTCCGGCTTGGCTGACCGCCGAGGACGTCGCGGCCGCCATCGTCTGGGTCGCCAGCCGTCCGCCACACCTCGTCGTTTCGGAGCTTACCCTCTTGCCGAGCGCGCAGGCGCGTTGAGGAACACGGTCACCATGAGCAAGCCCGACCAGATTGCCGAAACCGAAGCCTACGTCGAGTCGCTCTTCGGCCCCGGCACGGGCGAAGCTCACGTGCGCTTTTTGGAGCACATCCAAAATCCGGCGTTGCGCGAGATGATCCACCGCTACCACGCGCTGGAAGCCGATACGGCCGAGCTTTCTCTGCACGAAAACTACTTGATCGGCATGTGCGTGCTGTGCGCGCAGCGCGACTACCAAACCGCGGCCCTGTTCGCCAAGACGCTGCTGCACCTCGGCATGCGCAAAGAAAAGCTGCTCGAAGCCTGCGCGCGGCTAGCCATGTGGGTCGGGGGGCTGCCGGCGGTCGACGCTAGCTTCACGATTCAGAAAGCCATTCGCGAATACGAGCGCGAGGGGCTCGGCTCGCTCGCCGTTTGGTTCCCCAAGGAGCCTGCGTAGTGAACGACGGCCCACCCGCCGGCGCGTTCTTGGCCGACAAGCGCGGGCTCGTGCTCGGCGTCTCCAGTCGCGAGGGCGTCGGTTTTCACACCGCCCAGGCCTTGCGCGACCAGGGCGCGGAGGTCGCCGTTTCGCTGCGCCCGAGCCGCAGCGGCTTCATGTCCGAGCTCAGCGACGAAGGCTACTTCACCGTCGAGCTCGACGCCCGACAGCCCGGTTCCATCGAGCGAGCCGTGACCCGCGTCGGCGAACGCTTTGGGCGCATCGATTTCTTGGTGCACACCCTCGTGCACGTGCCGGACGGCGCCTTGACGCGGCCCGTGACCGCGCTCAGCCAAACCGAGCTGGGCGACGCCATGGAGATCGGCGTGCGTTCTTTGCTGGTCGCGGCGCAGCACGCCCGCCCCTGGCTCGAAAAATCGAGCACCCCGCGCATCGTCACCTTGTTGTCCGGCGGCGCCGATTTCGCCATGCCCAACTACCACGTGGTCGGCATCGCCAAAGCGGCGCTGGCGGCGACGGTGCGCTATTTGGCGGCCGAGCTCGGTCCGGCCCGCATTCTCGTCAACGCCGTCAACTTCTCGATGCTCGAGACCGACGCCGCGCGGCGCGTGATCGGCAGCGAGCGCACCGCGCAAACGCGGCAACACCTGGCCAAGCGAGCGATGACGACCGTCCCGCTCGAATACGCAGACGTCACGCGAGCCATCGCGTTTTTGGTCAGCCCCTGGTGTAGCAACCTGACGGGTGAAGCCCTGTTGATCGATGGCGGTTTTTCGAGGAGCTACTTCTGAGGCACCCAACGACACCACATAGGAGGACCGAGATGACAACGAGACTGAAGACCCTGACTGCTCTGTTTGCCGGCTGCTTGCTGTGGAGCGTCACCGCCGATGCTCACGTGCGTCTGAAGACCTACGAGGGTGGGTTCACGTCGAGCCAGATCGCCGAGGGTTGTGACTCGCTGTGCACCGGAGGTCCGCTTACCGGAGGCCTGGCCGGCTCGCTCTATTGGCACATGGACAGCATGGAAGCGACGAGCGATCCAGACGTCGTTAAGCTGGTGGGCGTGGACACGGTGACGACCGCGAACGGCACGTTGTCGGGTCCCGACTACACACTGTGGAACCTGGCCACCGGTGACTTCGTCGACATCGCGGTCATCAACAGCGGCACGGGAGTCTTCGCGGGCGCGCACGGCACATTGGTGATCCAAGGCGGCTTCGATCCGGCCTCGGGTCAAGGCACGAGCCGCTACGTGGCGCTGATCACGACTCCGTACTGAAGGTGGGCACACTCCGGCCGGGTCGGGCTCTGGGAGCCCGGCCGGGGGGGCGAGCTGACGAGAGGCGGCCGGTGGGCCGTGTCGGGAGAAACATCCCCGCAATGGCGCATTTCGCTAAAAATCAGGCCTTTGGGGCGGTTTGGTAGTTGTCGCTTGCCCCCCGGCCGGGGTTGTCTGACAAGCGCCTACAATGACGCTGGCCCACGCACCTGAAGGCCCCGACTCGAACGACGAGCCGAGCCCGGATTCCGACAATCTTCGCGTGAGCCTGAAGACTGCTTATGAGAGCGGTATTCCGCCGGCGCGCGAGCGGTTGGCGCGGACCAGTGAATCGAACGCCGCAATCGAGCAGCTGGAGCTGGTGTTGGTCGAGAGCACGCGCGCCGAAGCCAACCTCGGGCTCTTGATGCGCGGGCTCAAGCATCTGTCGGCGGGCGCCGCCGTAGCCCAAGAAGCCAACGCCGTGTTGATGCAAGAGCTCGAAGCCTTGCGCGGCCGATTGAGCAAAGTCTACGAGAGCGAGAGCTTACTGAAGCAGCGCGTGCAATCGCTCGAGAACGTCATCGATGCGTCGGTGCGGGAGCGCGAATCGTGGTTGGTGCAGGAAGACGCCTTCTTGGCGGGGCTGCTCGACGAGCACGAGCAGAAGTTGTTCGACGTCGAGCGCCAGCACGAACGCAAGCTGGCCGAGCTCGATCTGTCGTTCGACGAGCTGCGCCGCGAGCGTGAAAATGCGCGCATCGAGGTCATGCGTCTCACCTACGAGCGCGACGCTGCCGTCGCGCTCTTGAACGAGCCCGTCGCCAGCACCGAACGCACCCCGAGCCCGTCGCCGGCGTCGGCGGCGCGGCTGGGCAGCGTCAAGTTGCCGCCTATTTTGAAGTCCAAGCCCGACTTGGCGTCACGACCGGTGGCCGGCTACTCGCTCGTCAGCGAACAGGTCGAAGACGAGCTGGACAGCCGCCCCACGTCGCGCCCGCCGCGCCCGTAGTCGGACCCGTGCGTCGCGTCGCGTCGCGTCGCGTCGCGTCGCGT